>CXWJ01007172.1_pt1 | contig 19466 bp, 10 predicted proteins | sample 590841 | NCBI WGS metagenome assembly CXWJ01 (sample SAMEA3498367, study PRJEB10139) | wastewater metagenome | biome: wastewater treatment plant; material: activated sludge | place: Austria | collected 2015-01-21 | reverse complement strand
CGGCCTGTGCCTGACCAGCGCCGGCAGCTGTACCCTGCGCGCGGCGGTGATGCAGGCCAACACCAGCAGCGGCGCGGGGGCGGTGATCGTCCTGCCTGCGGGCGAGTATGAATTGACCCGACCGGCCGCCGGCGGCAACGGGCCGGACGTGGGCGATCTGAATCTGCTGGCCCCGGCCGCCGGGCAACCGGTCATCACCATTCTGGGCGCGGGCGCGGCGATTACGCGCATCGACGCCAACCAGATCGACCGCGTCTTCTCGGTCGCCGCCGGTCGTCTGGCCGTTCTCTCCGGCGTCACCATCAGCGGCGGCTATGCCGTGGAGGCTGGGGGCGTCTACAACCTGGGGTCACTGACGATCAGCAATGCCACCGTCAGCGGCAACACGGCGACGCTCTATGACGGCGGCGGCATCCTCAACTACGGCGCGCTGCTGCTGGCCGATAGCCGCGTCGCCGACAACACGGCCGAGGGCGGCGGCGGCGGCATCACCAATCTGGGCACTCTCACCATCGAAGACAGCGCCATCAGCGGCAACAGCGCCTCGCGCGGCGGCGGCATTTTCAATGAAGACACGTTGACCCTGCGCGATAGCGAATTGACCGAAAACACGGCCGAGCAACAGCAGGGCGGCGGGCTATTCAACTTCGGCGCGGCCGAATTGACCGGCGCGCTCATCCGGGCCAATATCGCGCCGCAGGCGGGCGGGGGCATCTATAACCAGGAAGTTGGCCAACTGCGGATCGCCGCCGGCCTCATCGAGTCCAACACGACCGGCGGCGGCGGCGGGGGCCTCTACAACGTCGGCCTGGCCGAACTGGCGCACACGACCGTGAGGGCCAACACGGCCGGGCTGGAGGGCGGCGGCATCTATAATCACGAAGCGGGCCATCTGACGGCCGCCGACAGCGGCATAGCGGCCAATTCGGCCGGCTACGTGGGTGGCGGGCTGTATAACGACGGCCTCGCGACCATTGAGCGCGGCGCCCTCTACGACAACAGCGGCAACCACGGCGGCGGCGTCCTGAACAGCGGCGCGCTGGTCGTCATCAACAGCACCATCAGCGGCAACCGCGCCCTGATTAGCGGCGGCGGCATCTACAACCAGCTCGTCGTCACGCTCTACAGCAGCACCATCGCCGCCAACCGGGCCGACGCCGATAACTCCGGCATCGGCGGGGGCGGCGGCGTGGAGAATGAGGGCGGCGCGTCGTTGGAGTTGGGCAATACGTTGATCGCCGGCAACATGACCGGGCCGGACGTGGGCGACGAATGCCGGGGCACACTGGCCGTGTTCGGCCGCAATCTCATCGGCCGCGACGCCGCGACGGTCACTTGCACCGTCGATAATGCCTTCGGCGAATGGGACTACGCCGGGCCGGACGCCATCGGCCCGCTGGGCGACAACGGCGGGCCGACGCCGACCCACGCCCTGCTGCCGGGCAGCAAGGCCATCGACAACGCCGACGCGATCAATGGCTGCTTCGGCCCGTCCGGTGAGCCGCTGCCGACTGACCAGCGCGGCAAGGCGCGAGTGGTGGGAGCGCGCTGCGATATAGGCGCGTATGAGGTTCGGCCGCCGTTGTATTTGCCGGTGATCCTGCGCTAAGCCAATTGGATCGCCACCGTCTCGGTGGCATTGCTTTTGGCTACTTCCGGCGAGACGCCGGCGATCCAAATCATCCGGCTATCCTAATCCTCCGGCGAGCCTCTAACAATTGGCATCAGTAAATTCCACCCCGACGGCGGCATCACCGTCACCGAGAAGGATACAACCACCAACGGGTCATCGGGATCATTGCCGGTAATACATACCACGCCGCCATAGTCGCCGGGGGCCATGACGCCGGCATCGGCCGACAGGATGACCTCGCTGAGGTTGCCGGGTGGGACGATGCCGGATGACGGCGCGACCGTCGCCCAATGCAGCCCGCCCAACGTGGGGCATTTGTCCCAGTCTACGCCGGCCGTCCAGGTCAGATCAGCATCGCCGCTGTTGCTGATGGTCAGTGTGGCCGTCAGTAGATCGCCCACTTCGCCCACAAGGACGAGAAAGCCGGGACTGACGGCGATGTCGGGCGAGGGGGGGATGACCGCGACGGTGACGGTGGCGGCGGCCGTGGCCGTCACGATGTCGGTCGGGCCGGGGTTGTAGGCCGTCCAGGTGGCGGTGTTGACTGTGGTCTCGGTCAGCGTGGCCGTCTCGGTGATCGTGTATGAGGCCAGCGGGGCCAGGTCGTAGGCCAGATCGACCGGCAGGCCGCTCAGGTGCGTGTCGGTCAGTGTGTGGCGGGTCAGGGTGACGTTGCCGGTGTTGGTGACCTCGTAGCAGTAGGTCACGTCGCTACCGGCGGTGACGGTGATGGCTGTCGTCGCCGCGCAGGTGGCGGCGTCGATGCCGACAGTCTTGGTCAGGCTGATGGTGGGGGTGACCGGTTCGGCGACCTCAATCCAGGCCGCTCCGGCAAACAGGTTGGCGGCCGTCCAGGGGTTGGTGATGGGCGTGGTGTAGGTCAGGGTCGCCAGGTCGAAGACGTACAGCTCGCCGGGGGCGTCGGGCACGAGGTAGGCGCGGCCGTCGCCGATGGCCAGGCCGTCGATGTCGTTCTGCCCGGCCGGATAGGGGGCCACGACGGTCAGTGTGCCGTCGGGGTCGATGCGCACCAGACCGCGCAGGCCGGCGGCGTCGTTGGTGCCATAGAGGTCGCCGTTCGCCGGATCCACGGCCAGCCCGCCGATGTCGATGTCGTCCAAATCGATGTCGTAGGTGATGAGTAGCGTGGCGCTGAGGGTGACGGGATCGATGGTGTAGATGCCCTTGGGGTCGGCGGTGGTGTGGAGCTGGCGCGCGCCATAGAGCGTGCCGTCGTGGTAGGCCAGCCCAAAGAAGGACAGGGTGACCCCGGACTCCGCGCCGACGATCAGGCCCAGGTCGCCCGGCGCGCCGTCGAGCGGCCACACGCTGAGCGTCGGCCCCTCGTTGAAGAACAGGCGGTTGCCGGCGGCGTCGAAGGCCGCGCCCCAGATTTCGAAGCCGTCGAACAGCGGCCAGGCAGCGGCGGTGGCCGGGTCGATCAGATAGTTGAAGACGTCGGTGTCATCGACGCCGACGAGCAGCGGGCCGCTGATGACGGCCGGCGGGGTGAAGACGGCCGCGGCGCGCAGGGGCGGGCGGGGATTGGCCTCCAGCGCGGCGGCGGCGGCGGCTTCGCGCTCGGCCTCGGTGAGCGCGGTCGGGGCCGGGGTGGGGCCTTGAGCCAGGGCCAGCGTCAGGCCGACCAGGACAAGGGCCAGCGCCAGCGCGCCGGCGATGGCCATGATTCGAATTTTCATCGACTACCTCCTCTATCGTTCCTGCACACAGACATGACAAGCGCGACGGTGATGGGGGCGGTGATCGCTCGCGGGCATTATAGCAAGAGAATCGGCGACCCGACCGCCCTTCGGCCGATTTTAGGCAATATTACTTATTGATTGCGGCAATTAACGAGTTTGGGCGGCCGGCCGTTACTTTGGCGCGGTGAATGACACTATGGGGGTAGATAACCGAACCATAACGACCGACGATAGGAGACAGAAGCATGAACAAGCGAATTGTGACGTTGATGATTGTGGCGCTGGCCTTGTTGGCGCTGGCGGCGACGGCCGTTCTGGCCCGTGAAGCGCCGGAACTGGGCGGCGGGGCGGCGAACGAGGCTCGCCTGCGGAAGCCGATGGTTAGCCGGGGTGGGCTGATCGGGTTGTTGCTTGCGAGGCAGGACGACGACAACGCCAACGATAATGGCGATGACGACAACGGGAACGATAACGGCGATGACGACAACGGGAACGATAACGATAGCGACAACGATAGCGATAGCGACGATAACGCCAACGATAATGGCGATGACGATAACGCCAACGACAATGGCGACGACGATAGCGCCAACGACAATGGCGACGACGATAGCGCCAACGACAATGGCGATGACGACGACCTGAACGACAACGGCGATGACGACAACGGGAACGATAACGATAGCGACAACGATAGCGATAGCGACGACAACGCCAACGACAACGGAGACGACGATAACGCCAACGACAATGGCGATGATGACAACGCCAACGACAACGGCGACGACGATATGAACGATAACGATGACGACAACGGGAACGATAACGATAGCGACAACGATAGCGATAGCGACGACGACGCCAACGACAATGGCGACGATGACAACGCCAATGACAACGATGATGACGACAACGCCAACGACAACGGCGATGACGACAACGCCAACGACAACGGCGATGACGATAACGCCAACGACAACGGCGACGACGATATGAACGATAACGATGACGACAACGGGAACGATAACGATAGCGACAACGATAGCGATAGCGACGAAAACGATAACGACGACGATGACGACAACAGCGGCCCCGGCGGCGGCGGCGATGACGACGATGACGACGACGACAACAGCGGCTCAGGAGGCGGAGACGACGACTGACCACTGACCACTGACCACTGACCACTGACGACTACCCACTACCCACTGACCACTTTTCAAGTATCATCGCCTCGTGGACGACGAACGGGAACTACTGCGACGGGCCGGCGCCTTCGACCAGGAGGCGCTGGCCGTCATTCACGACCGCTACTATCAGGCGATCTATCGCTTTCTATCGTTTCGGGTGGCCGACCGGCAGACGGCCGAAGACCTGGCCTCCGAAGTCTTCATCCGCTTCCTGAGCGCCCTGCGCGACCGCAACGCGCCGCCCAACACGATTCGCGGCTGGCTCTTCGGCGCGGCGCGCAACGTGTTGAAAGAGCAATATCGCCACCAACGCCGGCTGAACCTGGCCGAACTGGACGAGACGATCAGCGGCAACGACACGCCGGAGAAACGGCTGATGGAGCGAGTGGACAAGGACGAGTTGCGCCGGGCCATCGGCGAACTGACGGCCGAGCAGCAGGACGTGCTGGCCCTGCGCTTCGGCTATGAGATGCCCATCAAGGACGTGGCGGAAACGGTGAACAAGAGCGAAGGATCGGTCAAGATGTTGCAGGCGCGGGCCATTGCCGCCCTGACGCGCCGCCTGAACGGGCCGGGAACGGATGGGCGATGAACGATATGGACGACACCATTCTCATCGACGTATTGGACCTGCTGGAGCGCGGGCTGTCTATCGACGCCATCGTCGCCCGCTACCCGGCGCAGGCCGCCGAGCTGCGGCCGTTCCTGCTGACGGCCGCCGCATTGGGCCGCCTGGCCGAGCAGCCGACGCTGGACGCCCAGGCGCAATCGCAACGCGCCTTTCTGGCCGCGGCCGGGGAGATGGCCGCCGCCCAGCCGCGACCGACGGCCGCCGGCTGGTGGCGGCGGCTGTTGGCCCCGGCGTTGGCCCTGTTGCTGGTCGTTTTCCTGGGCGGGGCGGGGCTGGTGGGGGCTTCGGCCGCCGCCGCGCCGGGGGATGCGCTCTATGGGGCCAAGCGTTTCATCGAAGAGACGCGGCTGAATCTGACCGGCGATCCGGAGCGGGCCGCGGCGCTGCGGGAGCAGTTCCGCCGCGAGCGCGTGGACGAGATCGAGCGGCTGCTGGCCGAGGGTCGCGCGGCCGATGTGAGCCTGACCGGGCCGATTGAGGCCATCGACGGCGCGCGCTGGCTGGTGGCCGGGCTGCCGGTGGTCGTCACGGCCGATACGGTGATCGACGGCGCGCCGGTCGTGGGGGCGCTGGCCCAGGTGGACGGCCGCACCGGCCAGGGCGGTGTGGTGGCCGAGCGGGTGATCGTGCTGGTGGGCGGGCCGCCGCCGGGGCCGACGCCAACGCCGCGGGCGGATGACGGCGGTGTGGAGATGGAGGACGGCGGCGGCGATGATCCGGCCGTCGCTCCGGGGTTGCCGCCGGCCGCAACGGTTACGGCCTCGCCGACCGCGACCGCGTCGCCGACCGCGTCGCCGACCGGGACCGCTTCGCCCACTGTGACCGCATTGCCGACTGCGACCGTGTCGCCAACCGCGTTGCCGACGGCCGAACCTTCGGCCACGCCCCAGCCGCCCACGCCCCAGCCGACCGCGTCGCCACCGACCGCGACGCCGGATGACGACAACGATAACGGCAACGGCAACGACAACGATAACGGCAACGACAACGACGACAACACCAACGACAACGACGACAACGACAACGCCAACGACAACGGCGGCGACGATAACACCAACGACAACGGCGGCGGCGATAACACCAACGACAACGGTGGCGACGATAACACCAACGACAACGGCGGCGACGACAACACCAATGACAACGGCGGCGACGATAACACCAACGACAACGGCGGCGACGACAACGGCAACGACAACGATAACAGCGGCAGCGGGGGAGAGGATAACGATAGCGACAACGATAGCGACAGCGACAACGACAACAACAGCGGCAGCGGCGGCGGCGACAACGATTGACGGCTGACGTCGCATGAGACGAACCATGACTGGAGAAATGAACACGACGACCGAGGGGCAGAACCCTCTCCTAACCTCTCCCACAGGGAGAGGGACAAGCGCCGACCGGCAGAACCCTCTCCTAACCTCTCCCACAGGGAGAGGGACCAGCGCTCCGGCGTTGGAGACGACGGCCGACGGGCATCGGCCAACCACCAATCAGTCTGGAGACCCTTTCACCCCTGCTCCCCTGCTCCCCCGCTCCCCTGCGCTTTCGATCGTCAAACTACGGACGCTTGCCACCGCCACCGGCCTCTTCGCCGTCGCCCTCGCCCTCTTCGCCGCCATCCAGTGGGCCACGCCGGGGATTGTGGGCAATGATGGCTATTACCACGTCAAGATGGGCTATCTGATGCGCCAGGAGGGGCTGACCCCGGCGTTCGAGGCGCTGCCCAACACCATCCTGAATGCCGAGGCATATTACGACCACCATTTGCTGTTCCACCTGTTTTTGGCCCCCTTCGCCGGGGTCGATCCGGCGGCCGACGGCGGCGCGGCCCTGACGCGCGGGGCCAAGCTGGCCGCGGTGGTGTTGCCGGCGCTGGCCGTGGTGGCCGTGTGGTGGCTGTTGCGGGGGCAGGGTGTGCCCGGCGCGGCGTTGTGGGCGCTGGGGCTGTTCGCCGTGTCCGAGGCGTTCCTCTACCGCATGAGCATGGGCCGGGCGCAGGCGGGGGCGGTCATCTTTTTGGCCCTGGCCTTGCACTGGCTGTTGAACGGGCGGCACAAGTGGCTGGCCCCGCTCGGTTTCCTCTTCGTCTGGTTCTACAACGCCTTTCCGCTGCTGCTGGTGGTGGCCGGGGTCTACGTGGTGGCGGTTTTCATGTTGGAGCGGCGCGTGGCCTGGTCGGCGTTGGCCTTTCCGGCGTTGGGCATCGCCCTGGGGCTGCTCATCAACCCGTATTTCCCGGAGAACGTGGTGTTCATCGCCGGTCATCTGCTGCCCAAGGTCGGCGCGTCGGCCGTTCCGGTGGGCAACGAGTGGTCGCCCTACGAGACGTGGACGCTGGCGACCAATTCGGCCGGGGCGCTGGTGGCGGTGTTGCTGGGGGCGCTGGCGTTGGGCTGGCGGGAGGAGCGCATCGATCTGGCGTCGCTGGTGGGGCTGGGGCTGGTGGGCGTGTTCGGGCTGATGGTCTTCAAATCGCGCCGCTTTGTGGAGTATTTTCCGGTGATGGCCCTGTTGTTTCTGGCGTTCAGTAGCGCGCCGTTGCTGCGCCGGGTGGGGGTGGGGAAGAGGAAAGAATTAAACACGGATGGGCACGGATTTGACGGATTTTACGGATATGGGTTGGTGGCAATTGTGGCCCTGATGTTAGGTGGATTAGTTTACATAACGGTGCGGGACGCCCGCGCCCTGGTGGCCGATTCGCGACCGGCCGATCTCTACGCCGGGGCGATGCTCTTTCTGCGGGCCGAGGGGGAGAAACGCGACGGCGAGGTGATCGTCTTCCAGACCGACTGGGACGACTTCACCCGCCAATTCTTCTATTATGACGCGGCGCGCTACATCAATGGGCTTGACCCGACGTTTATGCAGCTCCATGACGCCGCGCTCTATGACGAATGGGTAGACATCACCCGCGGCCGGGTAGCATCGCCGGGGCAGGCCATCCGCGACCGCTTCGGGGCGCAATTCGTCTTCAGTGACCTGGGCCACGAGGGCTTTCTGGACGCGGCGGCCGATGACCCGCTGCTGCGCGAGATCTATCGCGATGAATACGCGGTGGTTTTCGCCGTCCAATAGCCGCGGGGCTGCGTATATATGGCAGGAGAATAAAACCATGCGCCGCATCTTATTGATCGCCATCGCCGTCCTGCTCGCCGGGTTCCTGTTGCTGCAACTCATCCCCTACGGCCGCGCCCACGACAACCCGCCGCTGGTGAGCGAGCCGAACTGGGACAGCCCGCAGACGCGGGAGCTGGCCCAGCGGGCGTGCTTCGATTGTCACAGTCACGAAACTGTCTGGCCGTGGTATGCCAACGTCGCCCCCGTGTCGTGGCTGGTGCAGCGCGACGTGGAGCACGGCCGCGAGCACCTCAACTTCTCCGACTGGAACCAGAGCCACGACGAGCACGGCCACGAAGGCCACGCCGCCGAAGACCTGATCGAGGTGCTGCGCGAGGGGACCATGCCGCCGCGCAACTATCTGCTCAACCACCCCGAGGCTAGGCTAAGCGACGCCGAACGGGCGGCGCTCATCGAAGGGCTGGCGGCCACGGCCGACCTGTCGCCCGTGGTCGGGGAAGAGGCCCACGACGACGAGGCTGAGCACACCGAGGAAGAGAGCCACGAAGAAGAACCGTAACCGCCAGGTCGTCGGCCAGACCTGACAGGTGTCGGAACACCTGTCAGGTCTGCTTGTTGTCTAGACCTGACAGGTCTCAGAAGACCTGTCAGGTCTGGGAAGCATCACGCAAAATCTCAGCCACCACTGCCTCCAGTTCGGCCGCCGGGCCGTCCGCCGGCTCGCCCCATTCGGCCAGGAGCGCGGCGATCTGCGGCCGGGTCTGATTTTCGGTGNNACAGCATCACCGTGACGCGCGGCAACAGCCCCAGCCGCCAGGCCAGCGCCAGCCCCTCGGCCAGATCGCGCCGGGCGGCCGGCCAGTCGCCCCGGTCGACGCCCGCCTCGGCCAGATTGCCCAACGCCATGACCACCTGCTCCGAGCGGCCCAGTTCGCGGTAGTGGGCCAGCGCGGCGCGGTAGTGGTCGAGGCCGCCGCCGGGGTCGCCCTGGCGATGGGCCAGCGCGCCCAGATTCATCAGCGCCGTCGCCTCGCGCTCCAGATTGCCGTTGCCGCGGGCCAGTTCCAGGCACGTCTCGTAGTAGGCGCGGGCCGTGTCCAGATCGCCGCGCAGATAGGCCATCGTGCCCAGGCGATTGAGGGCCATCAATTCCAGCGTCGTGTTGCCCACGGCGCGGGCCAGGGCCAGACTTTCGGTGACGTAGGTGTGGAGCGTCTCCAGGTCACCCATCTTCCAGGCCACGTCGGCCACGCCATAGAGCACCTGGGCCAGCGTGTCGGGGTCGGCGGCGCGGGCCAGCGGCAGCCCGTAGGCCAGCAACATGCGGGCGTGGGCATAATCGCCGCGACTGATGGCCACCCGGCTGAGCCAGTAGAGGGCGTTGGCCTGGCCGTGGACATCGCCGGCGCGGCGGGCGGCATCACGGGCGAAGAAGAGGGCGCGCTCGGCGGCCGGGAAGTCGCCCAGATTCCAGCACACCGCGCCCAGTTTCAGCCGCAACTCGGCCTGCTCGCCCTCGTCGGGGCGCAACGTCAACGCCCGCTCAAAGGCGGCGCGGGCCGATTGGTAGGCGCCGCTGCGTTGGGCGGCGTCGCCGGAGCGCTCCAGATAGGCGGCGGCGCGGGCATCAGCCCCGGCCAGGATGTAGTGCTCGGCGATGAGGCCCAGGTATTCGGCCAACCGCGCCCCGGCGTTGACCTCCAGCCAGCGGGCCACGCGGGCGTGGTGGCGCTTGCGGTCACGGATGAGCACCGTCTCGTAGGCCACCTCGCGGAGCAGGTTGTGGCGAAAGGTGTACTCCTCGGTGCCGGCGAAGGCCGGGCGGTCGCGCCGGGTGATGAGTTCGCGCCCGGCCAGGGCGGCCAGGGTGCGGCTCAGCGCCTCGGCCGAAGCCGCCGCCGCCGGATCGTCGGGGGCGTCGGGGTTGTTGGCGGCCGAGGTCTGGCCCAGCAAGGCGTGGACGGCGTTGTCCCAGAAGACGCGGCCGACGACCGCCGCCCGCTGCAAGACGGCCTGCTCGGGCGGCGAGAGGGCATCGAGGCGGGCCTGCAACAGGGCGGTCAGCGTCGGCGGCACGCGCACCGCGCCCAGCATGGCCTCGTGGATGATCCACCGTTCGGGGTGGGGGGGCAGCGCCGCGCCGGCCGGTTCACGGGCGATGACCCCCTGCTCCACCAGCGTCTTGATCAGTTCCTCGATGTAGAACGGGTTGCCCTGGGCCTCGCGCACGACCAGATCGCGCAGGGCCTCGGGCACGCGGTCGGCGCGCTGCATGATCTCGTCCACCAGGGCGCGGCTGCCGGGGTCATCAAGCGGCGACAGGCGGATCTCAATGGAGCCGGGCAGCCCCTGGCCCCAGTGCGGCCGGCGCTCAAAGAGGGACGGCCGGGTCAGGCAGATGAGCAGCAGGTGGGCATCGGGCACGGCCTGGGCCAGACTTTCGATGAGGTCGAGCGAGGAGTCATCGGCCCAATGGATGTCCTCCAGCAGGACGGCCAGGCCGCGCTCCTGGGCCAGGATGCGGGCGTAGCGCAGGAAATGGGCCTGAGCCAGCGCGGCGAAATCGGGGCTGCCGGACAGGCGGGCCACCGACGGGCTGGCCGAAAAGTCGAAGCCCAGCCAGTGGCCGACGATGTCGGCGGCGTGGCGGTTGGGCGATTCGGCCGTTTCATCTACGGGCGCGCTAGTGGTCGGTGGGCTGGTCGTTGGGTTGCCGACGCCTGGTGCTCCGGCAACGCCCGTTGGGCTACCAACGCCTGATGATGCGGCAACCACCATCCCCCGCCGAAACTTGCTAAGGGCCACCGCCGGGCTATCGCTATCGAGGATGTCGAAGCGAAAGGCCAGCAGATCGCGCCACAGGCTGTGGGGGACGCTTTGCAGGGCAGGGGTGGCCCGGCCCTTGAAATAGCGCACCAGCTCCGGGCGCAACTCGACCCAGTTGTCGAATTCGTAGAGCAGGCGGCTTTTGCCCACGCCGGCATCGCCGACGATGGTGACGACGCGGGTCTGGCCGCCGGATTCGCTGCCGGATTCGCCACCGGGATCGCCGGCGGCGACTACTTCCTCGAAGGCGGCTTGCAGCGCGGCCAGTTCGGCGTCGCGGCCGATCATGCGCGTCTCGATGCCCTCCACGCCGCGGGTGGGCGAGCGAAAGATGCGCGGCTTGGAGCGCAGCACGGTGTAGACCGGCGTGGCCTCGTGCCGGCCGCGCACCTGGAGCGGCCCCTGCGGCTGGGCGTCGAAGATGCCGCGCACGTGGCGATAGGTGTTGTGGGCGATGAGGATGCCGCCCAATGGCGCGGCCTGCTCCAGCCGGTTGGCCAGATTGACCGTGTCGCCCATGGCCGTGAATTCGCGGGTCAGGCCCACCTGGCCCAGCAGCNNCACCGGGCCGGTGTTGATGCCGACGCGAATTTGCAGCTCGATGCCCGGCGGCAGGCGGCCGGCGACGCGGGCGGCCTCGCCGAATAGCTCGACCTCGGCCTGAATCGCCAGGGCGGCGCGCACGGCCTGCTCGGGGTCGTCCTCGCGGGTCGATTCGCTGCCCCACAGGGCCATGACCGCGTCGCCGATGTGCTTATCGATGCGCCCGCCGAAGGTCGCCACCACGCCGTCGATGCGCTCCCACAGGTCGTTGATCAGTTCGGTCACTTCCTCGGCATCGCGGCGCTCCGACAGGGCGGTGAAGCCCACGATGTCGGCGAAGAGGATGGTGGCCTGTTTGCGTTGTTGCTGGGGGGCGGGGCGGGCGGCGGCTTCCAGCGCGTCGAGTTGCGCCCGCATCGAACTGAGCGCGGCGTCGACGACGGCGTCGCCCAGGATCGGCCGCTGGGCATCCAGGGCCGTTATGGCGGCGCGTAGTTGCGCGGGGTCGCGGGCGGGGTCGGCGTTGGTTGGCGGCATTGGCCTGATTGTAGCAGAGGCGGGTTTAATCTTGTAGAAGAATGCTCTATACTATCGCCACCTGTTGGCAATGACGGAGAGAAGCATATGGCATTTAACGAACAACTGGCTGACCTGGTCGCCTGGGCCCAAGAACAACTGCATGGCTGGGCGAACAACCTGAAGCCCGACGAGCGCGAAGCCGCCGGCCAACCCGACGCCTGGGCCGCCCGCGATTTACTGATCCACTTCGCCGAATGGGGCGATGTGTCGCGCGAACAACTCGTGGCGGGGGTCGAGGGGCGGGAACTGCCCGCGTTGCCGTCCGATGATGAGATCAACCAGGTATTTTTCGAGCGCAATCGCGGCCTGCCGTGGGCCGAGGCCATCGGCAAATTCGACGCAGCCTATGACGCGCTGCGGGCGCAACTAAGGGGAATGACCGCCGAGTCGTTAACCCGCACGAACCCCCCGGAGAACGGCCGGCCGGTGTGGTGGGATATTTCCTTCGGCACGGTGGATCATCTGGCGCGTCATCTGGCGGAGAACTACATGATTCGCGGCGAAGGCGAGGCGGCCGACGCGCTCATGTTGGCCGGATCGGAGCGGCTGGCGGCTCTCGATAACTCGCCGCGCTACAGCGGCTTGATCCGCTACAACTTGGCCTGCCATCACGCACTGCAAGGCCGCCACGACCAGGCCCTGACGACGCTGGGCGAGGCTCTGGCGATTCGCCCCGACATGGCCGAATTTGTCGGCCAAGACCCCGATTTCACCAGCCTGCGCGACGACCCGGCCTTCCAGGCGCTCATCGGAAAATGAATTAACCACGGATAGGACACGGATTGGACGGATGAACACGGAAAAAAACAGATTGATCCGTGTTTATCCGTCTTATCCGTGTCAATCCGTGGCTAAATTATTCTCTCTACGGGCGTTCAACAGGCCGAAGACGTCGGTCGAGCTGCGCGTCGGCGGCACCACCATGTCCGGCGGGTGCAGCATAAAGCAGTCGGTTTGCTCGCCGCCCAGGCCGCCGTGGACGCCGATCTGCTCTTCCAGGGCGGCCACGGTGTTGTCGGGGTAGACGGCGCTGATGACGGTAATGTCGCCGGCGCTGGGAAAGTCGGCCAGCCGTCCCACCTGCCAGGCGCGCAGGTCGGCGTCGCCGTAGGCCAACAGCGGGTCATCGCCGGTCACATCGCCGGTATGCAGGTTGCGCGCCCCACGCGGCCCCAGGGCAATCGGCACTCCGGCATCGTCGGCGACGACGACCAGGCCCACGCCCTCGTGCCGCGCCAGGGCGTCGATCAGGTTGGGGTAGACCTGATTCAATTCGCTCAGCCTGGCCCGCTGCGGAAAGGCGCGGAAGTAGATTTGGGCCAGATTGCCGCTGGCGCAGAAGGTGACGTCGGCCGCGGCGCGCAAGCCTTCGTTTTCGTATTCGCGCAACTGCTCGGCCGCTTCTTCGGCCAGTTCGCGCATCTGCTCGGCCGCCGCCTTGCCGATGACGCCGCCCATGCCCTGCTCGTGGATATTGCCCAGTTCGGCGGCCATGGCGATGACCGACAGCGAGCCGTCGTCCAGATCGTGGGCCTCGGAAACGACCGTGCCGGTGGGCAGGTAGCGCTCGATGAATTCCAACAGGCTATAGCCGTAGCGCATCTGGAACGTCGCGCCCGAAGAGTGGCCGTGATCGGACAGCAGGATCAGCTCATAGGGGCGGGGCGACCGGCGGGCCAGGACGACGCGCAGTTGACCCAGGAAGCGGTCGAAGCCGCGCAACGTGCCGAAGGCGTGGCGCGACCACGGCCCGGAGAAGTGGGCCACCTTGTCATAGCCGGGCCAGGTGGTATAGACAATCGGCTCACCGCGCCTGATCTGGATCAACGTCAGGAAGCCCGACACCTCGCGCATCACCACGGTGGTGGCGGCGCGATAGAAGGGGTAGAAGCCGGTCAGCCGATTGAGGCGCGGCTGGACGTTGCGGGCCACGTCGGTGCCATATTGCAGCACCTCCAGCGCCGCCTCGCCGATGAACAGCCCGACAACGCGCAGCAGGAAATGGGGATTGAGCAGCAGCAGATAGATGTCGCCGGCGCGGGCTTTCTTCTCCTCGTCCGCGCCGCCGGTCAGGTCGGTGGCCGTGAGCAGGGAGAGCCGGGCGTCGCCGTCGAGCAGGTTGTTGATGCTCACGCCGTCGCGCAGCAGCCCGCGCCCGCCGCCGTAGCGGTCGTTGATGAGCGCCGCGTCGCTGCCGGCGACGTAGAGGCGATTCTCGGCCTTGCTGAACCAACGGAAGGCGGGGATGTCGTAATTGTCGCCGTAGAGGATGCCCGCCTGGCAGGCGGCCGTCTGGGACGAGAGGCCGCAATCGGTGCGGGAGAGCACGTAGCCGTCAGCGGCGATCATGCGCGCCACATTGGGCATGTAGCCGCGGGCCACGGCTTGCTGAATGTGGTGATAGCTCAGCCCGTCCACTTGCAGCACGATCAGGCCGCGGTAGTCGTCCGGGGGCCGACTGTCCCAGCCGCGGGTGATGCGGCGGCCGATGACGGCGCGATGGAACGAGCCGCTATCGTCGATGCCCAGCAGCCCGGCGATGAGGGTGTTGACCACCGCCAGAACGATGCCGGCGATGATGGCCGGCAGCCAACCGTCAACCGTCAGCCCGCCGCCCAGCAGGTTGGCCGTCAGGCGCAGCATCATGGCATTGATGAAAAACCCGGCCACCAGCAGCAGGATGAACCCCCGGCGCATGACCACCAGCAGGATGAGCGGCCGGATGATGATATTGGCCGTGCCCAGGACGAGGGCGGCGATCAGCGCGATGCCCCAGGCCGGAACGCGCCCGTGAGCACCCAGGCCGATGCCGGGCATGATCCAGGCGGTCAGGCTCAGCGATAGGGCGTCGATGAGCCAGATGGCGAGGAAGCGGGCGAGGAAGCGGGTGAATGAGTGGTGCATAGGGTTGGCGGTGGGGACCGGGGTGGGAGCTGTAGTGGGAACCGGGATAGAAACCGAGTTTTCAAGAAAAAACTCGGTTTCGGGAGATTAGCCGGCAATACTATACTCATACCGCCCGCGCACCGGCTCATCGTCGGCGAAGCGGCCGAGGCGGAAGAGGCGGCTGTCGAACAGCGGGTCGGCCACGCCCAGCACGCGCTCGGCCACCAGGCGGCCGACGGCCGGGCCGAGCTTGAAGCCGTGGCCGCTGGCCCCGCAACAGTGGTAGAAGCCGCTGCCCGCCGGGGCCTCGTCGATGATGGCGTGCCAGTCGGGCGTCACGTCGTAGAGCGCGGCGTAGCCCCCGGCGCTGGCGCTGCGCTCCATGGCCGGGTAGCGGCGGATGAGGCGCTCGCCGCTGTCGAGGATAAAGTCGGTATCCACGCCCTCGGCGTAGCGGTCGGGATCGACGATGGCGTTGGCCTCGGCCGGGTCGACCAGCCCGACAAGGGTCAGGCCGCCCGTCTCGCTGCGGAAGTAGGTGGCGTGGATGAAATCGACCACGACGGGGTGGATGGCCTCTTCGCCGGCCGGGCGCTTGAAAAACGACACCTGGACGCGGCAGGCGCTGATGGGGATCTCGACCCCGGCCAGCCGGGCCACCCGCGCCCCCCACGGCCCGGCGCAGTTGACGACGACCGGCGCGGCCAGATCGCCGGCGGCCGTGGCCACACCCGTCACCCGGCCGCCGCTCTGGTGGATGGCCGTCACGGCGGTGTTGGTCAGCAGCCGCGCCCCGGCCCGTTTGGCGGCGGCGGCGTAGGCGTTGACGGTCAGATACGGGTCGGCGTAACCGCTATCCTCTTCCCAGGCGGCGGCCACCAGATCGTCGGTGGCGATGCCGGGCATGACCTCGCGCAGGGCCTCGGGCGATAGCAGTTCGGTGCGGATGCCCACGCCGCGCTGCATGGCGACGTTGGCCGCCAGACCGGCCTGATCCTTGGCCGCGGCGATGGCGACGAACCCGGTGCGCCGGAAGCCGCACTCGCCGCCGACACGGGCCTCGAACTCCTGGAATACGCCCAGGCTGTAGTGGGCCATGCGCGCCGTGAGTTCGTTGGAGTAATGCTGGCGGATGATGGCCGACGAGCGGCCGGTGGGGCCGTCGCCGATGTTGTCTTTTTCCACCAGGGCGACGCGCACGCCGCGCTGGGCCAGTTCCAGGGCGGTGGAGCAGCCGTTGATGCCCCCGCCGATGATGATGACGTCGTAGTTGGTCATAAGAGAGGAGTATCCACAGATTCCCTGACTTGTACAGAGATAAATTACAGAAGGAAAGAAGATATGATCCGCAGATTACGCAGATTTCGCAGATTTTTAAGTCTTTTCTTTAATCTGCGAAATCTGCGTAATCTGCGGATTCTATCTCTTTAGCTTGGGCCAGGAAGGAAGCGCGCAGGGCGTCGGGCCAGGTGTTGGCGGCCACGAAGGCGATCTCGGCCGCGGCTTCGGCGTGGAGCGTGGCCGCCGCCGCGTCATCGCCGCGCCGCTCGGCCAACGCCGCCGCCGCCGCCAGAAAGCGCCACAGCGAGCCGCGCATGTCCAATGCCCGCGCCAGGTCGATGGCCGCGGCGAAAAAGCCGGCCGCTTCATCGGCGCGGCCGGCGGCCAGCAGCGCTCTCGCCCGCAGATAGTAGACGGGCGGCAATATCCCCCGGCTGTCCATGGCCGTGAAGCGCGCCACGGCGGCCTCGGCCCGCATCAGCGCCTCGGCCACGTCCGCCTGGGCCAGGGCCAACTCGATGCCCGCCAGCGACAGATCGAATAGCTGGAAGACCTGTTGCTGCTCCTGATAGGCCGCCGCATCGGCATACAGTTCGGCCGCGGCGTCGATTTCGCCCCGGGCGACGAGGCAGTTGACGATGCGGCCGATACACATGCCCACGAATTGCGGCAATTGCCCGCGGGCCAATGTCAGGGCCGCCCGCGCCCGCCGCAGCGCCCCGTCCAGGTCGCCCGCTTCCTGCAACACGCGGGCCAGGAAGTTATTGGACAGGATGTCGCCGGCCACGAAACCGGCCGCGCGGGTTTTCTCGTTGCCGGCGGACAAATCGTCAACGGCGCGCCCCACCTCGCCCAGATAGCCCAGGATTTGGCCGCGCACCGCCTGGCTATAGGCCTCGCCCCAGATATTGCCGATGCGTGTGGTGATGAGAAACGCCTCCTCGACCTTGACCAAGCCGGCGCGGAAGTGGCCGCCGATCTGTTCCCAGACGGCCGAACTGGTCAGGCTATCGGCCAGCATGGCCTCGTTGCCCAGCGCCCGCCAGCGGTCGCGGGCCTCGTCCAGCAGTTCTCCGGCCCGGTCGAGCCGGCCGAACGTGCCGTACAGTTCGCCCAGGTCGTTGACCAGGTAGGCCAACTCCTCGCCCAGCCCCAGTTCGCGGGCCAGGGCCAGGCCGCGCTCGCCGTGGACGGTGGCCCATTCCAGGCCGTTTAGGTCGAAGCGGCCGATATTGAGCAGGTTCCAGAGGATACGTACCTCGGCCACGCGGTTGCCGGCGGCCTCGGCCAGCGCCACCGCCCGCTCCATCAGCGCCCGGCCGCGCGCGGCGTCGTAGAACGGGGTGACGTTGCTGTGTAGCTTGCCCTGGGCGATGACCGCCTCCAACTCCAGGGCCACGTCCCCCCGCGCCCGCGCCTCGGCCTCGATGCTCTCGTAGAACGCTTTGGCCTCGGCGAAGCGGGATTGCAACTCCAGCGCCCGGCCGCGATTGGTGGTAATGGCGATCAACGCCGGGCTGTCGGCCGCGGCCAGGGCCACGGGCAGGGCGCGCTCATAGAGCACAATGGCCTCGGCCGTGGCATGGAGGCGCAGCGCGTCGGCCGCGGCCAGCAGCAGATAGGGCAGCGCCCGCTCCGGCGCTTCCCCCTCCATGAAATGATGGGCCAGCACCGGCGCGACACTGTGGGCATCGCCGGCGGCCAGCGTCTCGGTCACCTCGGCCACGCGCCGGTGCATGGCCCGCCGCTGCTTCAGCAGGATGGTGTGGTAGACCGCCTCCTGAGTCAGGGTGTGACTGAATGAATAGGTGGCTTCGGGCAGGCGGCTCACCTCGCGCACCAGTTCCATGCGCTGCAATTCGCGCAGATGGCCGTCGAGGGCGTCGGGGTCATCGACCAGCGCGGCCAGCGGCGAGCGGGCGAAGTGGCGGCCGATGACCGCCGCGGCCTGCAACACGCGGCGCGGGGCGTCGTCCAGCCGGTCGATGCGGGCCGTGATCAACGCCTGGAGCGAGTCGGGCAGGATGACCCCGGCCGGGGGGGCGGCCGTCCACGGGCCACCGGCGGCGCGGCTCAGGTCGCCGCGCTCGATCAGATGGCGCACGACCTCCTCCAGGAAGAGCGGGTTGCCCTCGGCCTTTTCCAGCACCAGCGCGGCCAGCGCGTCGGGCAGTTCGCCGTCGAGCAGTCCGGCCAACAGTTGGCGGCTGTCGCCGTCGTTCAGCGGGTGCAGGGCGATCTCGCTCAGGCGGTGGGGCAGGTCGCGCCCGGCCGTCTCCAGCAGGCTCCAGCCGGGGCTGCGGCGCTCGCGGCGCAGGGCGCAGAGGAAGAGGATAGGCGCGCTCTCCGTCAGATGAAACAGCGCGGCCAGCCGCTCGGCGCTGGAGGCATCGAGCCATTGTAGTTCATCGAGGGCCAGCACCAGCGGCCCGGCGGCGGCCTGGGCGCGCCAGGAACGCTCCAGACAGGCATCGAGCGCGGCGGCGAACGCTTCACCGCTCAGTTCGTGACCGTCGGGCGCGGCCACGCCGAACAGGGTTTCCATCAAGGTGCGGTCGTCGGGCGGCACGGCGGCGGCTAGGCGCTCGCGGACGCGCTCCGGCGGGTCGCCGGGCATGAGACCCAACGGCGGGCGCAGCAGGCGAATGAGCGTACTATAGGGCTGGCTGGTCTCGTAGGACACGGCCGCGGCGTCGAACAGGCGGGCCGGCGGGTCGAGCATGGGCAGCAGGCGTTCGGCCACCTCGTCGATGAGGCGCGTCTTGCCCAGCCCGGCGTCGCCGGTGAGAAAGACGAGGCCGCCGCGCCCCGCGCCCAACCCGGCCACGGCCCGTTCCAGCGCGCTCCACTCCATGCGCCGGTTGACGAGCGGGGCGCGGGCCACGGTGGCGGCCCGTCGTCCGCCGCCGGCCCGCCGCAGCACGCGATAGGCGGGCACGGGCGCGGCCTTGCCCTTGACGGCGATGGGGCCAAGCGGCTCGACCTCGAACTGCCCGGCGACGAGGCGATAGGTGTCCTCGGCGATCTGCACCGTGCCCGGCGCGGCCGTCTGCTCCATGCGCGCCGCCAGATTGATGGCGTCGCCGATGGCGCTATATTCCAGCCGCAAA
>CXWJ01001827.1_pt1 | contig 19468 bp, 21 predicted proteins | sample 590841 | NCBI WGS metagenome assembly CXWJ01 (sample SAMEA3498367, study PRJEB10139) | wastewater metagenome | biome: wastewater treatment plant; material: activated sludge | place: Austria | collected 2015-01-21 | reverse complement strand
CCGAACAACGGGATGGTGACCGTTTTGAAATATCCCAATCCGTAAATCGAAACCGCCGCGACGAGTCCCTGCACTGCAAAACGGACGCGCGTCGAAAGGGATGAGACATCGTCGCGCCAACCGAGATATGCGATGATGATTCCGCAAACGATGTAAATCAGCGCATGACTAAATCCCGCATCACTCGCGGACCATAAGCCTGCTCCCGTTACGAGGACAACGATCGCCAGCCCTCCGCCGCGCGGCGTGGGCATGGAGTGTGAACTCCGTTCGTTGGGATGATCGAGCAGTTGACGATTCTCCGCGTAGCGGCGAATGATCCACACGCCGAGGTAGGAGAGGAGGGCAAATATGGAGAATGCGAGGATGGAGGGCATTGGAATGATTTTAACGGAGAATTGGAGAATTGCGCTTCGCGCGTACAGGAGGTTGATTCTGTTTCGATGGGCTTTTGTCTCATCCCTTTGCCCCGCCACGACGGTGAACCGTCAGGCTACGCTACGCGGTACGAAGTCCGCTCAAGCGGACTAAAGACACACTCATCCATCCACTTCAACTTGTCCTAGATTACGGTAGTTGACAAACAGGCAACTTCTAATTAGAATCTGCCCCAGATTAAGGTAGAACAAAACGAAAATGGATATTCCTAACTCTTTCGGAAAACTGACGCAAAATGATTGTCTCAAACTGCTTGAGGATGTAATCTGGGATGATCACCCACTGTGTCCATATTGTGGGTCTCGCCATCATACTCAATTAAAAAACGAATACAGGTATCGTTGCAATTCTTGCCATACAGCCTACAGCGTTACAGTTAATACCCTATTTCATGATACACGCCTTCCGTTAAACAAATGGTTTATAGCAATTCACGTATTATTTTTTGATAATAATGAAATAACATCTCGTGAACTCGCCACAATATTATCTGTAAACAAAAACACGGCTTGGTATTTGATGAAAAGAGTTGAAAATGGTTTACTGGATACAAACAAGCGACAGACAATGTTTTCTATTATAGAGAAGCTAAGAGGTCAAAATGAGTAACGAAATTATTATCCCCGAAAAAAACCAAAGCGATCTAACGAACCTCCCTCAAGCAACTCACGGATCGTCTGATCACCCTCTGAAGATCGGTGGTCTCGAAATCCCCTGCTATGTTCTTGAGGATGGCAGAAGGATCCTTGTCCAAAATGGAATGATCACCGCCCTTGGAATGAAACAAGGAACCGCAGGACGAGGTGAAGGGAACCGCTTGGTAAAGTTTATTAATACAAAAGGGGTAAGCGAGTTTGCTAGTGATGAACTACGATCTGCTATTCTAAATCCCATCCGATTTAGGAGCCCAAATGGTGCCGAGTTGGAAGGCTATAATGCAACAATTTTGGCTGATCTTTGCGACAGTGTACTTGAGGCACGAAAGCTAGATAAACTAAATTATCAACAAATGCATATCGCTGATCAATGCGAAATCTTAGTTCGCGGCTTTGCCAGGGTTGGCATCATCGCTCTGGTAGACGAAGCCACAGGGTACCAAGATTTTCGTGCACGGCAAGCTCTTGAAAAGATACTTGAGAAATTCCTTACCGATGAGTTGTCAAAGTGGGCGAAGAGATTCCCAGACATGTTTTATAAAGAGTTGTTCAGACTAAGAGGCTGGAATTACGACCCAGATTCAGTAAAAAGACCAGGTGTTGTAGGCACTTTGACAAATGATATTGTCTATGGAAGACTTGCGCCAGGGGTGCTTGAAGAGTTAAAAAAACGAACACCTGTGGATGAAAAAGGAAGAAAAAAAGTTCGCTATCATCAATGGCTTACAGAAGACATAGGACATCCAAAATTACAGGAGCATTTATCAGCGGTTATTGCATTGATGAAGGCATCACCTGATTGGAAGACCTTTACACGCCTATTAAATCGTGCTCTACCAAAATACGAAGGCAATTACGAATTGGATCTTTTTGACGAGAATGGTTTACCGTTATGAGTAAGCGTGCCAAATCGAAACAGGCAGTTAGGCATCGTACTTCATACCATAATCAGAACGTTACGGCTTTGAGGCTGAAATATCGATTTCTGATTCTTTTTGGCGTATTAGTCTTAGCTGGAATCGCAATCGTGTTACAAACCGAGTCTCCATCAGTCTGGACTTTCCTCTATGGAATTGGGGGATGGGCAGCCCTAACTACGCAAAATATTCCAAAAGCATAGAATTTCACGCAAAGAGATTAGAGATTTTTGACAACCTTTAGCTCCAACCCAATCCCTTCATCAAACGAAAGCGGACTAAACCCAAAATCCCTCTGCGCTTCGATATCCATAAGCAAAGAACTCGGAGATTTGTGAAATCTCCGAGTTCTACACAATAGTTATGCTGGCGCAAACTCGCGCACGTGGAGGATATCCGCGCGTTGCATGGGGCGAATGTCACTCGCGCGAAGGGTCACAACCGCAATAGTCTTTCCTTCGCCCGTCACAAACTCCACTTCTAAGGCTTTTCCGCCTTCGTACACATGTACCACCGCCCCCACATCGCCGCGCGTAAGTTGATATTCTTCTAAATCTTTGACAAGCACTACGGTATCCAGTTCTTGAATCATCCTCTTGCTTCCTTAATGGAATTATGCCAACTCCATTCCTATCCCGTCCTCAAACGCCAGCGGACTGAACCCAAAATCCCTCTGCGCTTCGGCATCCGCCCGAAGGTAATCCATCGGGCTATTCGTACAAAGTCCGCTCAAGCGGTCTAGTAAACTACAATCTCTCCGCCTCTTGCACCAGCCAAGGGATATTTGGTTGATCGAAACGAATCTCTGGCGCAGGGATACGGTTGTGTTTGATGTCAGGCGGGATATGTTTATGGTGTGGATGTGTGCTTTGCAGAGAAGGCTCATTGGGATGAGGCTGTGAATCGTACCAATACAACTTTTCCTCCCCGCGCCAGACTTCGTAGCCATATCCATCAATCACCAGAGGCAGACGGTCAAAGACCACGCGCTCACGAACGGTCAACCTGACACCATTATGCAGGAACAACTCCCCCGATACCCGCGCCATGCTGGCTCCCACACGCACAAAAACGAGAGTCGAGCGGCTGATGCTCAGAAACCGCTCGACAAGGCTATACAAAAATAATTCGTAATCTTCAGGCGTACGGAACGGATCATTCATACACCAGAGACTCGAATCAAACCGACTAATGTGGGTCTGTTGTGCTGAACGCGCTGTATCTCGTTCCGATATTGCGACTGACGTTCCAGCCATGTTTTGTACACGCTCGCCCACTCGCTGAAATCGAGCACCCAGCTATCGTTTTCAGGCTCTTCACCATTGGTATAAGCCGCGTAGAATGTTTCGGAGCGAATCCCATATTTCCGCTCGAAGGCAAGCAATTCCTCCTCCAGCGCATGAATATCGGCAAGGATTTGTGATACGTTCATGGTAAATCTCCTGCGAGAATTATACACCTCCCTACCTAAACGGATTTCAACTCCAACCCTATCCCTTCCTCAAACGCTAGCGGATTGAACCCAAAGTCCCTTTGCGCTTCGGCGTAATTGAAATCCTTGTTTTCGTTCAGCCGCAAAACTTGCTCCGCTTTGATGGGAAATGGAATCCGAATCCGCTCGAAGAGTGTAAGCAGAGAAACTACAGGCTTCGACGGGACGTGAAGTTTCCAGACGCGCTTGTTCATCAGTCGCGCAATCGTATCAATGACTTCGTTATACGTCAGCGGATGTTTGCCTGCGATGTTGTAACTCTTGCCAATCGTTACCTCGTTCGATAAACAACTCACAACTGCTTGGGTAACGTCATCTACAAAAATTGGTTGCTGTAAATATTTTCCATCCCCAAAGACTGGGACAATCGGCGAATAACGCATAAAGCGAATCAGCCGCCACATGTTGCGGTCGCGCGGACTGCCGTAGATCATCGTCGGGCGCAGGATGGTGTATTTCAGTCCGCTCGTTTCGATGGCAAGTTCTGCCGCCACGCGAATTTTTTTGCTCGGCGCGTTCAGTTGCGTGAAGATGGCGGTTGTGCTAATGAAGACCGCGCGCTTGATGCCTGCATCTTTTGCGGCGCGGATGATCGAATCCGCGTGACCGAAGCCGAGGGAGGCGACGTTGACGAGCGCGTCCGCGCCTTGCATGGCGGAGATCAAGGTTTGAGTATCGGATAAATCTCCTTCCGCCCATTCAATTTTTAAATCAGACAGAGTCGAGCAGTCACTGGAGGCGCGATAAAGACAGCGGACTTCGTATCCGTTTTTGAGGAGAAGCGGGACGACGCGCGAGCCCGTGAAGCCCGTCGCGCCTGTGAGGAAGATTTTCATAAATTCCTGTTTTGCCACAGAGACACAGAGAGCGCAGAGAAAATTCTTTTAAAATCTCCGTGACTCAGTGTCTCTGTGGCTAATTCTTTTTCACCAAGGATTCAAGTAATCCTAGTGTTTCATTCAACTTGTCGCGGCGGTCGAGATGTTTGACCAGATAGTCGCGGGCGCGCTGTCCCATTTGCTGGACGCGGTGTGAATCCTTCGAAAGTTCGAGAATTGTTTGCGCCAACATTTCGTCGTCACCAGGCTGTACGAACACTCCCCCATTCGATGACTCGATCAACTGCCGCGAGACCCCGTCAATGACCAGCACTGTGGCGCGTCCAGCCGCCATGTAATCGAAGACTTTGTTCGGATAGGTGGTGCGGAACATGGGAACATCTTGAAGGATGGCGAGGCACACATCCGCAGAGGCGACGACGCGCGGCATATCCTTTTTGGGGCGCACGCCAGCAAAAATGACATTCGAGAGATTCATTCGCTCCGCTTCAACTTGCAGGCGCGGGCGTTCCTTCCCATCGCCAAACAAGACAAAACGAATCCGACCTGCCTCATCATCTTTTTCAGCCACAGAGACCGCAGAGTTTTTGAGTTTTTTCTCAGAGTCTCTGTGCGCTCTGTGGCTAAGTCGTTCTGCCGCACGGAGAATCGTGTCAATATCGTTTGCCTGCCCCAACGCGCCCGCGTACAATACGACGAATTTATCCTGCAATCCCAACTCACTGCGAATGGATGAACCGTCCACGTGCGGATTGAACATGTCCACATCTGTACCGTAGGGGATGAAGGTAATCTCCTTCTCTGACACGCCTTTGGCGATCATGTAATCTTTGTAGGCGGGAGAGTTCACCAAAATATGGGTTGCGCGCCTGTACAAAAATTTCTCCAGCCACCGCCCCAATGCAATCATGATCGGATTTTTCAACACGCCCATGCTCACGCCAAACTCGGGCCACAGGTCGCGCACTTCGAGCAAAAACGGCTTGCGCCGTATCCACGCTACGAACCATGCCGAGACTGCTTGAAAGATCGGCGGCGTAGTGCCTAGAACCAAATCTATATCTTTCACTTGAAACGCAGTCCATGTTGAACTGAACATAAAACTGAAAAATGAGATCACTCGCCAAAAATAACTATGGTGAAGCGCGGGATAAATATATGCGCGAAAAACCCGCGCGCCGCCAATAACCTGCTCGGCAAAAACGCCTTTGCGTTCAACAGTCCGCTGACCTGTTTGATAATTCAAATCACTGGCGACGATGACGAGTTCGTGTCCGCGCGATTGCAGGAATTTCGCCATCTCGAAATGACGCGTGTGGCCTGGTTCGTCAGGTGAGACGAAAGCCTGGTTGATCAATAGAATCTTCATTTGCGGATGATTATAAGTTATTTGTAAATTGAGAAAGGCAAGCCGATACAGGAGAAGTGGCTAAACCTGCGCGTAAAAATTCTCTTCGCCACAGAGATCACTGAGACCGTAGAGAAAAAAAATCACAAAGTCTCTGCCGTCTCGCGGCGCGAACGGCGCGCGCTCTGTGGCTTCACAAGCGACAATCGCCACTCCCATAAAGGATGGCAAATCAACTCGAATTGGAAAAAGAGACCCGCGCCAAGAGGTGACGAATGTCCATCAGACAAACGATGTCCATCAGGCGTATTCTCGTTTATAATGAAGGCGCAGGAGATATCCTGACAATAATTTTGAATTCGAAAGGAATACGTTATGAGTTTCTTCAGCAAAATCCTCAACAAGTTGGGTTTCGGTAAGAAGGAGGAGGAGCCTGCAAAAAGCGCCGCCGCCGCTGTTGCGCCAAAACCCGCTCCTGCCGCGAAGCCTGTTGCCACCCCGGCTTTCAAGCCGCGCGAAATGGAAGTGGAAAAGGACGATGCCGTTCTACGGGGACCTGCGGCTGTCGCGCCGAAAGCCATCTCCGAAGTGGATGTGGTTGCGAAGCTCGAAGGTCTCGCCAAGGCGAACCCCGCCAAACTCAACTGGAAAGTGTCCATCGTGGATTTGCTTAAACTCCTCGATCTCGAATCCAGTTCTGATGCGCGCAAAGAGCTCGCCACCGAACTCGGTTGCCCCGCCGATCTGATGGGCGACTCAGCCAAGATGAACACCTGGCTTCACAAGGAAGTCCTCAAGAAAATCGCCGCGAACGGCGGCAATATTCCGAAGGAATTGCTCGACTGATCCATATATTGGGCGTTCTCTAACGCCGACGATCAGATGAACTAACAGCGCGGACGGCTACCACGTCCGCGCTGTTTTTATGTTGGGGACGCGCCGCTTCGCCTCCCCAGTACGGCTGGGTCGCCGCTGGTGAATCAACCGTCCCCTGGGGCAGACCGGGGCAAGTCATCTCCCAAACATTCCTGCAAAGAATTCAGTTTGATAGTCTTTGAGAGTTCAGCGGGATAAAATTATCCTTGTGAAAGGAAAGCAACCATGGAAATCCCAAGACATTGGAGACTGAAAAATCAACGCTACGGGCTGGTCGGCGAGGTCTGCCCGCACTGCGACTACAAGATCTTCCCCCCGCGCGATGTATGCCCAAACTGCGGCGACGAAGCCAAGACTCTTTACACCTTTAGCGGCAAGGGTGAAGTGTATTCGTTCACGACCGTGTATGAAGCCCCTGCGGGTTATGATGCCAACGCGCCCTACACAGTGGCATTGGTCAAGTTGGAAGAGGGTCCGATGCTCACGGCGCAATTAACGGACGTTGATAACGGCGCAGTGGAGATCGGCATGCCCGTTGAGATGGTCACCCGCAAAATGCGCAACGACGGCGATGAGCGAGGATTGATCGTGTATGGCTATAAGTTCCGCCCCGCCGCTGTGTAGCATTTCCCACAAATGTTCTCCCACTCCCCTGCTTTCATGGCATGGGGAGTTTGTTTTTAATTTGTGAGTGGTCGAGTCCGGGCGCTCCGCTCGCGCCGGTGACGCGCGCTGTGCTAACACGGACTCCGTCCCCATCCCTTCGCTATCACTCAGGGCATGGCTCCGGCAAACGACCACGATTCGAGGATCGTTCCCGTTGTGCAGCCGCCCATCCGATTGGTGATGGCGGAGATTCTATTGTTTTGACAAGCTCAACACAAGTTTCCGCGTTGTAGGCTTGGGAGTAGGTGGCGCCGTTTCAGGCATTACACTTCATACTGTTCATCTATTTTGATTTTGAGGCGCCATCGTTTTGGAAATCAGGAGTAACTCAAATGAACCGGGCGCGCTAAAAGTATGTAGATGGGTTTCACCACAGGCGGAAAACCCTAACCACGGAATCACGGAAACACGGAGAAAAACAATAAAAAAACAGGCGAAAAAAGTTTTTATCAGCGTTTTCAGCGTTCATCTGCGTCCAAAAAAAGGAAAGTGTCAGATAGTTAGAAGCACATCAGAGTTTTGATATTAAGGGTCTTTACGAGTTGCCGTGATGAACCGCCAGTTCCGGCGGCAGTTGCACTGCCGCCCGCCAGCCGTGCAACTGCTGGCGTAACAATCACGGCAATTCCCAGAGAGCCGATATTAATTCAGCGTAACTGCTCAGCCTCGGAACATGTCGCTGCGAGGCGCTCCTGGTTTTGCCGAAGCAGTCTCCCCATACCGGGAGATTGCTTCCCTTCGACAGGCTCAGGACAGGCGTCGGGACCCCGAAAAAACACCGGGGCAGGCGAGCAAGAGCCCTCCTCGCAACGACATGCCTGAGCAGATACAATTCAGCCGCCTTTATTTGCTGTATACTAGCGTAGAAAATGTTTTTATGGAGGCGCGATGACACTTCAGGATCAATACAAAAAATGGCAGGAAAACGTCCTGAAAAAATCATTGGATAAATTCAAAGAGCGGCGCGAACGCTTCGAAACTTCCTCTGGAATCGAACTGCCCCGCCTCGCTCTTCCGGGGGAGGCTGATCCAGTTTACTCCGAGCGACTCGGCTTCCCCGGCGAATACCCCTTCACACGCGGCGTCCAACCCACGATGTATCGCTCCCGTTTTTGGACCATGCGCCAATATGCGGGCTTCTCCACCGCGGAAGAGACCAATAAACGATATCTTTACCTATTACAAAATGGGCAAACTGGCTTATCCGTCGCCTTTGACCTGCCAACTCAAATTGGCTACGATGCGGACGACCCGATCGCGCAAGGCGAAGTTGGCAAAGTAGGCGTTTCGATTTCCTCCGTACACGATATGGAGCAGTTGTTCGACCAGATCCCGCTCGATAAAGTTTCCACATCCATGACGATCAACGCGCCTGCGGGAGTTTTGTTGGCGATGTATATCGCAGTCGCCAAGCGCCAGGGCGCAGACGTGAAAAAACTGCGCGGCACGATTCAAAACGACATCCTCAAAGAATACGTCGCGCGCGGCACGTATATTTTTCCGCCTGCCCCCTCGATGCGACTCATTACCAATATTTTTCAATTCTGCGAGAAAGAAGTTCCGAACTGGAACACGATCTCGATCTCAGGCTATCACATCCGCGAGGCAGGCTCGACTTCGGCGCAGGAGGTCGCGTTCACGCTGGCGAACGGAATCGCCTACGTGGAAGCGGCGTTGCAGGCTGGCTTGAACGTGGACGAGTTTGCCGGTCAACTCTCCTTCTTTTTCAACGCGCACAACAACTTTTTAGAAGAAGTGGCAAAGTTCCGCGCCGCGCGCAGGTTATGGGCAAAAATTATGCGCGAACGGTTCAAAGCGCAGAAGCCATCCTCGTGGCAGTTACGCTTCCACACACAGACCGCAGGCTCGACCCTCACCGCGCAACAGCCGGAGAACAATGTTGTGAGAGTGACTGTGCAAGCATTGTCTGCCATTCTCGGCGGGACGCAGTCCCTGCACACCAACAGCATGGACGAGGCGTTGTGGCTTCCCACCGAAAAAGCCGTGCGTGTCGCGCTCCGCACACAACAGATTCTCGCGTATGAGTCGGGCGTGGCAGACTCGGTTGATCCGCTGGCGGGGTCGTACCTGATCGAATATCTCACCGACGAGATGGAAAAAGGCGCGCAGGAATACATCTCCAAAATTGACGATATGGGCGGCGCATTGCAATCCATTGAAAAAGGATTCATGCAAAGCGAGATCCAAAATGCCGCGTACGCCGCGCAACAAGCCATCGAAAGAGGAGAGCAGGTGGTAGTGGGCGTGAATCAATTTGCTGTTGACGAGGAAGTGACTTTGGAACGCCTGAAAGTTGACCCCGCCATTGAGTTGGGACAGAGGGAAAGGTTGAGGGAATTAAGGGAAAGAAGAAAGAAGGAAAGAGTTGGCGAGTTGCTCGGCAAATTGAAGTCCGCGGCGGGAGGTTCCGATAACCTGATGCCGTTGTTTATTGAGTGTGTCGAGAATGATGTCACACTCGGAGAGATTTGTAATGCGCTGAGACTGGTATGGGGCGAGTACGTGGCGGAGGGGTTTTAGGAACCTGCCTAAAAGAGTGCTTCTTAAGTCTGTGTCATCTTCTTTTTGTACACGGATTGCACGGAAAGCGCGGAAAAAGAGCCTCTTTTTGATGGTTTTTTCCGTGAAACTCAGCGAAATCCGCGGCGTCCGTGTTCAAAAAAGTCTTTAAGAAACAGTCTCTAATCCACTGGCTAGTCTACAACTAACCACCTGACACTTTCCTTTTAGGACGTTGCAAACGCTGATAAAAAACTTTTTTCGCCTGCTTGTTGAAAAATCAGCGTTCATCTGTAACTACTCAGCCTGGGAACATGTCGCTGCGAGGCGCTCTTGGTTTTGCCGAAGCAGTCTCCCAACGCCGGGAGATTGCTTCGTCGGGACCCCGAAAAACATTGGGGCAGGCGAGCAAGAGCCTCCTCGCAACGACATGCCTGAGCAGTTACGTTCATCTATATTTTTCCGCGTCTCGTGATTTGGCGTAGAAACGAGGCGCCTCCACCGTTGACCCGGTTTTTGTCGCCACAGGAAACGCGGAGATGAATCTCGAAGTCTCTGTAACCTCGTGGTTAATTGATTTCTAGTGTGAGCGCAAAGATAATTTTTTCTTCACGCTCCTGGCGTTCTGAGCGGTAACAATCAGTTGTCTTAAGCGTTATATCTCTTCCTGATCTCAGGCAAAAAGTAATCGTCGAAGAATCGATCCGCGTCATATTCCGGTAGCCAGCCCCATTCGGCGCGCGCCAGCGAATCATCCACATCCTGGGGCCACGAATCGACGATTCCCTGCCGGCGCGGGCTCGGCTCGAACGAGATATTCGCGCCGGGGAAGGCTCTCAAGGCGCGGTCACGGAATTCGCCAGCGGTAAGCGCGAAGGCGGCGATGTTATACACCTGGTGATTCAAATTCGCGCGCGGCGCGTCCATCAACATCAACAGCGAGCGGATCGCGTCGGGCATTGCCATGAACGAAATTTTCGAATCTTCGCGCACGAAACACGCGTAGTCTTTCCCTTGCGCCGCCGCATGGAGCATCTCCGGTCCATAGTCGCTGGTGCCGCTGCTGGGCAGGGTCAAGGCTGAGATCAAGCCGGGGAACCGAATCGACCGAAAGTCCAGGAAATGAGGCGGGTTGTCATCCAAATGTTTTTGCCCGAAAAACTTGCCGTAATAAATTCCCAATTTTTCACAATACAGTTTATTGCATCCATACATCGTCTGCGGCGAGTTGTATTCATTTTCCTTCACGCGCCCCGCCGACCTTTTCACCGCAAGACTCCCCATCCCGTACGCGGCGATCGAACTTGGGAATAAAAATTTTACCGACTTGTGATGTTTCTCCGAACGATACGCGGCAAGCATGAGCAATTGCATCGTGCCCTCCACATTGATGCGATGCGCCTCCTCGCTTGCCGCCTCGGCTTTGGAAGACAGCGACGCCGCGAGATGAAAGATCACATCGAAATCGTAATCGTAAAACGTTTTGATCTTATAAACCAAATCCCCCTGCACATGCTCTGCCGAAATTTTCCTGATGCTATCGGGCAACGGCGCCAGGTCCGACGTTGTGATTTGATATCCGCCGCGCATCGCCAATGCCTGCACAAGAGCCTGACCAATTTCACCGCACGCGCCTGTCACGAGCGCCTTCGTATCAGTCATACAATCTCCTTGTATGCTAGAATGTCGAACGACGATATTGTACTTCATGCGAACTATATTCAAAATTTTCTTGATGGGATTCCTCCTCACCGCCTGCTCGCCAGCGGATGCGATTCCCGCCGCCTCGACTCTCCCTCCCTCGGAGACTCCGCTTCCAACGCCGAGTGTGATCTGGTTCCCCCCGTCCGCCACGCCAACCCTGCCGGAGATCGTTACCGCCACCTCCACACCGGAGATGAGCCCCGGCATCGGCGCGTTGATCCTCGATGATGATTTCTCAGACTTCGCCTCATGGGACACTGCCCTATCCGACCAGGGGAGCGCCGCCATCAGCCGCAACCGTTTGACCATCGTCGTGCAACCCGGCATTTATCTCGCCAGCATGAGGCATGAACTCGCCGTCGGCAACTTCTACGCCGAGATCACCGCGCGGACGAGCACTTGCCGAGGCGAAGACAATTACGGACTCATCATCCGCGCCGCCGGGAATTCGTTCTACCGCTTTGCCCTCGCCTGCAATGGCTCCGTCTTCGTGGAGCGAATCAAAACCGGCACGCGGCTCACCATCTTCGAGCCGGTCGCCAGCGGAGACGCTCCGCCGGGCGCGCCGGGCGAAGCGCGCATCGGAATTTGGGCGGTCGACGCCGAGATGCGGGTTTTTCTCAATGACCGTTTTCAATTCAGCATTGTCGATAAAAGTTTTCCCAACGGCGGTTTCGGCGTATACGCGCGTTCGACTGGCGATACCCCGGTCACGGTTACGTTTTCAGATTTAATTGTGTATGATGTGGGGTATGAGTTCCCGACGAGGACGCCAAGCCCGTGATACGCAGTACGGAGTATTTTTGCCGCGTATTGCGCACTGCATAACCATGTCCCCCTGAGAGACTGTTTCTTAAAGACTTTTTTGGACACAGACGCCACNNAGGGTCTCACTACGGGATTGGAGATGCTTCGCCCCGCTTAGCATGACATACCATGAAAAATAAACTCAACAACCTCACCAACAAGGAATGGTTGAAATTCCAGAAGTCGTGGTTCATCCATAACCCTCCGCCGCGTAAGAAGGGCGTTTTGGTCCATCCCGCCAAATACCCAGAGACGATGGCGCAGGAGTTCATCGAGTTCTTCACCAAGGAGGGCGAAACCATTCTCGACCCCATGGCAGGGACAGGGTCCACTCTCGTCGCCGCGTTNNGCGAAAATTATTGATGAGGAAAGAAACGTGTTGGGTGAAAAGGTCGAAGGTCTAACGTCGAAGGTCATCAATGGTGATGCCGCAAACGCGCTTGACCTTGGACTTGTGACCTTCGACTATGTTTTAACTTCGCCTCCCTATTGGGATATGTTGAAAGCAAAAGGCGCGGAGACTCAAAAGAAGCGCCGCGACTCGGACGAGTTGGACGTCCACTATTCGGACGACCCGAACGACTTGGGAAATATCGAAGATTATGAAAAATTTCTGGAGGGGTTGATTGATATTTACAAACGACTGAAGCCGTTACTACGCGAGAAGGCATATCTCACGATCATCGTCAAGAATGTGAAGAAGGGCGGGAAGATTTATCCGCTGGCGTGGGATCTTGCGAGAGAATTGGGAAAGACGTACACGTTGAAGGATGAAAAAATTTGGTTACAGGATAACCAGTCCCTCGCGCCGTTCGGGATGGGCTCCGCGTGGGTGAGTAATACGTTCCATCACTATTGTTTGCAGTTTAGGAATGAGTAACCAAAATACGCGGTTTGCAACATGCTGTAATCGCCATATTCCGTACTGCGTATTGCGTAAACTAAATTCATTATGCTCACNNGAGCGGAACATTCCCTTCGATGTGAAGGGCGCGGCGCCGTTCACGAACCCTGATCGCTATGATGTTTCATTGGGCGGGCGAAGATGCGACATCCAATCGTTTCTCATTTCGCATCGCGAACAAATTTCGGAGATGAAGCGCAACCCGCAGGTGATCTTGAACGCGCCCGCGCTTGTCCCCTCCGACCAGAACGCGGCGGAGGGACATTCAGACCGCGACATTTACCTCTTCGCGTTTTTGCCGGGGTTGGTTGCCGCGTCGCAGGAGGAGATGAGGAAAGTCGTCGCCGCGAACCAGCCGCATTATTTGGTTCATGTTCTGCCCGATTCGTGGATGAGACCCGCCGCGTGGAATCCGCTCGGCGCGCTGGTCGTCAAGTCGGAGGCGGAGGAGGCGATCACGCTTGAGTTGGGCGGGCAAGATGAAGGGCGAGAGACGCGTCTGCTTGAGGTGGAGATTCCGCCGCGCAAGCGAGTCGAAATCCCCAATGAATTCTTTTCGCTGGCGCGCATCCACAGCAAAGCGCCGCCGAATGCGCGCATCGGCATCCGAAACATGAGCGAAAACGAAGCGCATATGATCGGCGCGTTCGATTGGGGTAATATCTGGGTCTACGGCATGGAGATCGTGCTGGCTGGTTTTCTTTCGCGCGAGGAGTTCAACCGCCGCGCAACGCCCGTCTATGAAGGGGCGCGCGTGTTTCAGTATGAAAAGACGCGCGTAAAAAATCTCGCGGTATCCGTGGTCGATCTGAAACCCGTCGCTGAATTATTCGAACGTATAAAGGAACATACCCTATGAAATTAAAACACGTCGGTTTGGGGTTGCTGGTTTTATCCATGCTTTCATGCAATTTTGTCACGCGGATGCTCGTCCCCGCGACCGCCACATCGGCGCCAATCACAACGCCGATTGCCACCCTCGCCTCTTTCCCGTCTCCGCTTGTTCCGTCATATATCCCGCCGGAGTGTCAGGCATCCGCGCCGTTCGCCACGATCCCGCCGGAGCTTGCGCTGGCGCAACCCACCGTCACCTTCGAGCCGAATCCCGAAATTTCCAAAGACTTGCAATTGGATGTGTTCGACGAGCTCGCCAAAAAAGTGGACGCCGTGTATGTGTACCCCGATTTCAACGGCAAAGATTGGAAGGAGATCAAAGCGCGGTATCGCGCCAAGATCGAAGCGGGGCTGGAGACCGAAATGTTTTACCTCGAAATGCAGACCTTGATCAACGAACTGGGCGATGAGCATTCGTTCTATCTTTCGCCTCTCGAGGTGAAAGCCTCCGAAGCAGAATTACGCGGCGAGAACGATTATGTTGGCGTGGGTATTTTCTCCCTGCCCGACCCCGAGCGGCAGATCATCTCGATCATTTCCACCTTTCCCAACTCGCCTGCCGAACACGCGGGCATCAAACCGCACGACAAGATCATCGGCGTGGATGGCGTTCCCCTGCAATTCGATGCCGATGCCACGCGTCAAATTCGCGGACCGAAATGTTCGGCGGTGACGCTCACGGTGCAAACGCCGGGCGAGGCGCCGCGCGACATTATGCTGATCCGCACTTCGATCCAGGGAAACCTGAACATCGTTTCACAACTTGTGCCCACCACCGACGGCTCGAAGATCGGCTATATTTTCATCCCCACCTTTTTCGATGAAACGATTCCCCCGCAGATCGATGACGCGCTGGAGGCGTTCGGTCCGCTGGATGGGTTGATCCTCGACGTGCGCTTGAACGGCGGCGGGAGCAGTTCTGTGGTAGACCCGATCTTCAAACTATTCGTAGATGGGACACTGGGCAAATTCGTCAGCCGAAACGACTCGCGGGCGCTCCAAGTGAAAGCAGACCCGATTCACAACTCGCAGACTGTGCCCATTATCGTCATCGTGAGCGAGGATACCGTCAGTTATGGCGAGATCTTCGCCGGGGTGTTGAAAGACCTCGGCCGCGCCAAAGTCGTCGGGCAGACCAGCCTCGGCAACGTGGAAGTGTTGCATGGCTACAACTTCGACGACAACTCACAAGTGTGGATCGCCTCTGAAACGTTTTACTCCGCCACCTCCGAAACGAATTTTGAATTATCGGGAATCATCCCCGATGTGGAAGCCTTCGCCGAATGGGATACGATCACCTTCGAGACCGACCCTTCCATCAAAGCGGCGTTGGGGTTGTTGGGGCATCAATAAAGACATCCGCAGAGTACGCAGATTTCACAGATTTTTCTTTAATCCGCGTGCTCTGTAAAATCTGCGGATTAATCTCGACTCATCCGCCTCTGGTACACTTTTTCGCATGACGAAAAAAAATATCGCATTCGGCGGCGCGGGGTTCATTCTGCTTGCCCTTCTGCTCTATCAAATCCCCGCCATCAACAGCCGCTTGTCGTGGCGGTTTGAAGTGGCGCGGACGTATGTAAAAAATGTGATCCACCCTGTCGGGGATGTGCCCACCGCGATCCCGCAACCGACAAAGCCCGTCACACCGACATCCGCTATTCAACCAACTCCGACAACTGACCCACAGGGCGCAAGCGGAATCGTCACGACCGAGATTCCGCCGACGCCAACACTCGCTCCGCCTCCCGCGCAGGCTCTGCTCAACTCGCCTCCCTACGAAAAACAGACCGCCAACAATTGCGGCCCCGCCGCGCTTTCGATGATGCTTCACATGTTTGGCTGGAGCGGCTCGCAAAAAGATATTTCCGATGTTATCAAGCCTGTCAACGGCGACCGCAACGTCAACCCTGAAGAGATGGCGTTCTGGGCGCGCAATTACGCGGGCTGGCTCCGCATCGAATACCGTGTCGGCGGCGACCTCGACACCCTCAAACGCCTCCTCGCCGCGGCATACCCCGTCATCGTCGAATCCACCACCGCGCTCAACCCTCAAGACTCGGGCTGGGCAGACGATGATCTCTGGGCGGCGCATTATCTTTTGCTCACCGGCTACGACGACGCCACGCAAACCTTTACCGCGCAGGATACGTATCGCGGACCCGACAAGAAAATTCCCTACAACCAACTCGAATCGGAATGGAAGCCGTTCAACTATTTGTACATGATCGTTTATCTGCCAGAACAGGAAGAGGAGATCAAGACGATCCTCGGCTCCAACTGGGACGCCGACCTGAATCGCCAGCGGACGCTGGAACTCGCCCAAGCCGCCACAGCCGCGGATCCCTCCGACGCGTTCGCGTGGTTCAACGTGGGGAGCAATCTCGTCTACTTCGAACGCTACGATGAAGCCAACGCCGCGTACGACAAATCGCGCGAACTCGGCTTGCCCCAGCGGATGTTCCGCTATCAGTTCGGCGCGTTCCTCGCTAACTTCCACGCGAACCGCAACGATGACCTGCTCGCTCTAACGGAGTACGCCCTCCAACGCACCGAAATGTCCGAAGAAACCTGGCTCTGGCGCGGCTGGGCGCTGTATCGTAACGGCGACCTCAATGGAGCGATCAAGGCATGGCGCAAGGCGTTATCCATCCGACCCGCTTACGAAGACGCCCTATACGCGTTAAATTTCGTCGGCTCAACGCCATAGTACGGCAAACTTCAATTTGCGTTTGTGCTTACAAAAACCGTTGTACTCGCACAACTACGCCCTTGCAAAAATATGGGCGAAAAATAAACTTTGCATTACGAGATTACCTCATGAAAAAAATTCTCCCAATTCTCCTTGCCCTCCTCGCCGCATGTTCCACTGCAACGCCTCTTCCCACCGTTGCGCCGGCTTCGCCCCCCTCCCCCGCCACAAGCGCGCCGACCTCCGTCCCTGCGAACACTGCCGAGGTAGCCGCGCCCAGCCCCACGTCCACGCTTGAAGCGCAGACCTTCCGCTTCTCATCCGCTGATGGGATGCCGCAAGTCTACATCCCTGCCGGCATCCTGCACATGGGCGGATACGATGCGCGCGCCGCGCCGGATGAATTCCCCGCGCATGAGGTCGCAATCGACGCATTTTGGATGGATCAACTTGAAGTGACCACCGCAATGTATGCGTTGTGTGTGAGCGCGGGCGCGTGCGACCTGCCGCAGAATCCGGGCACGGCGAGAATAGCCAACTATTTTGGCAACCCTGAGTTCAAAGACTATCCTGTGATCTACGTCACGTGGGGACAGGCAAAAACGTATTGCGAATGGGCAAACCGCAGACTCCCCGCCGAAGCGGAATGGGAACGCGCCGCGCGCGGAGACGATATGCGCTCCTTCCCCTGGGGCGAAGACAAACCCGACTGGCGCTTCGCCAACTTCAACATGCTCGTGACCGACACTTCGCGTGTTGGAAGTTATGCCATGGGAGCCAGCCCGTTCGGCGCGCTGGATATGGCAGGCAATGTTGCAGAGTGGACGAACGATTTTTACGATTTCGATTTTTATCTGACGTCACCGCTGGCAAATCCGCTTGGACCCGAATCGAGTTCGAGCCTGAATCGCGTGGTGCGCGGCGGAAGTTTGGGCGATGCGGAGATCAATATCCGCGTATCGAAGCGTTCGTCGGTGAGAGGATCGAGCATGAATTCCGCCCCGGGCTCCAAAACCTACCTCGGCGATTTTTCCCCACGCATCGGCTTTCGGTGCGCGGACGATGAATAACTGGTCATAGACTGAAATATAGGATGGGTTTTTGTAGAAGCGACTTCAGTCGCTTCTGTGCCGAGAAAAGACAACTATTGCAGATTAAGAATTTAAGTAACTACTCAGCCTGGGAACATGTCGCTGCGAGGCGCTCTTGGTTTTGCCGAAGCAGTCCCCCAACGCCGGGAGATTGCTTCCCTTCGACAGGCTCAGGACAGGCGTCGGGACCCCGAAAAATATCGGGGCAGGCGAGCAAAAGCCTCCTCGCAACGACATGCCTGAGTAGTTACGATTAATTTGGAATAGAGCAACAGTCGTCACTACGATATTCTGATCAGTGATTCAGCGCCACTACCGAATAACTGACGCCGCGCGGTTTATCGCGCGGCAAAATTTATTTTGTCTGCGGCGGCAGTTTATTCCCCTCCCCCAACTTTGTCACCTCCACCCATAACGAACCCGCCAACTCATACCCGATCAAATGATTGTTCGGCTTGACCTGCAAATTAAGCGGACCTTTGAACGGCGCGCAACTGAACAGGTGAAACGTCACCCCGGGCACCAAGCCCAAATCGGCAAAGTAGCGGAGCTTATCGCCATCGTGAGTGCGCACGCGAGAGATAACACAATCAGACCCGGATAGGACTTCCAATAAATTGATATCCTTCACCAGCGGCATCACGCCATCCTTGGACGGAATCGGTTCGCCATGCGGGCAACGCGTAGGGTGTTCTGTAATTTCATCGATGCGATCTTCGATTGGATCGTTAACCCCCAACGCGAACGAATCCGAAATCTCGTGCGCCTCATCCCAGCCGTATTTCATCACCTTCACAAGGAATACTTCCACCAGCCGGTGACGTCGCAAGGCGGGCATGGCGATCGTTTCCCCTTTTGTGGTCAGCCGCACGCCGCGATAGAGTTCGTGCTCGAGGTAGCCCGACCCCTTCATCCGCCCGACCATGCGCGAAGTGGCTTGCGCAGACGCGTGGGCATGTTCCGAAAGTTCAGTCAGCGCCACATAATGCGAATCCTGCTGTAACCTGTAAATCTCCGCCGCATAGCGTTGCATTGCGGGTGTCGCCATCGAATCATCTCCACAAATCGAAATGTCTCACTTGAGGTGAAACAGAGTATCAAACCAATATCTGGATAACTCCAGCGCAAGGCATTATAACATCGGCAACCTGACTACTTTACTCGAAATAGGGAAAATTATAGATGTGTGATCGTCAACCTTTTGCGGAGACGATGTGAGACCACGGCTCCCTCCACGGTGACGGCTGAGTCGCCAGCGTAGACTCTTTTCCCCACTTGCGAAACAGGCTCCTCGTCGGAAAGACGCGGAGCCTGTTTTTGTCATACGGCATGTCATTCTGAGCCGCGCTCTTGTTTTTTGCGGCGAAGAATCTCCAACATGGCATACGAGACTCTTCGCTATCGCTCAGAGTGACATGCGCTAACTAAAAATCCCCATCTCACCTGTTGGAACATAGCCGGGGAACACCGACGCGACATCCGCGTTGCCTAAACGCCGCGCGAGCATTTCGCTCAACACTTGGCGATAATCGGTGGTGATGGCGAGGTCGGCGTGATCGTAGAGTTGATCGTTGTGCAAGCCGGGCCACGCGCCGTAGACCTGCCCGCCGTTGACTCCGCCGCC
>CXWJ01012347.1_pt1 | contig 19516 bp, 19 predicted proteins | sample 590841 | NCBI WGS metagenome assembly CXWJ01 (sample SAMEA3498367, study PRJEB10139) | wastewater metagenome | biome: wastewater treatment plant; material: activated sludge | place: Austria | collected 2015-01-21 | reverse complement strand
GGGGGCTCGGGCAAGGCGAGTAGGGCGCGCATCGCGGCCTCCCCACCCTCGACGGTGTACTCCGTGTGCCGCACCAGGTCGGACGCGGGGTCGCCGCCCTGACGGGTCCGGCAGGCCTGGCGGTAGCCCGCCAGCCGCTCGATGCTGGTCTCGACCCGCTCCGGGCCGGTGATGCAGGCCACCCGGCGGTAGCCCGCGTCGAACAGCAGGTCGGCGCCCGCCGCCGCGCCCGCGACGTTGTCGGCGACTACCGAGTCGACCGCGCCGCCGGGGGCCCGGCGGTCCACGCACACCACCGGCACGCCGCGCTCCAGCGGCAGAGCGAGGTCGGTCGTCCGGGAACTGGGGACGATGACGATGCCTGCCACCGGCTCGCCGACCGCTACCCGCAGGTACTCCTGCTCGCGCGCGGGGTCGTCGTCGGTGTTGCACAGCATCACCGAATAGCCGTCGGCCCGGGCGAGGTCCTCGACGGCCCGGGTCATGGCGGTGAAGAAAGGGTTCTCGATGTCGGGGATCATCATGGTGATGACCTCCGACGAACTGGTCCGCAGCCGCCGCGCGTTGCGGTTGGGGACGAAGCCGAGTTCGTCGGCGGCCCGGCGCACCGCGGCATCCCGGTCGGGGGTCACCTTGATGCCGTTGAACACCCGCGACACCGTGGCGGGGGACACTCCGGCCCGCCGCGCGACGTCGTAGATGGTGACCACGGCCTCCCTGCCTGATATCGATTGCTGCCCGTCAGCATAGGGGTGAACCGCGCCGCGGGGGCAGGCCCCGCTTCCACCCTCATGCAGACAAGCAGGGACAAGTAGTGACATCTTCGGCAGAACGGTCCCATGAGCGTGCGGGGTCGGCTAGGGTTCCGACAACGGCCAGAGCGGGCCGTCAGATCCAGGGGCAGCTATGACAACACCGGCAACGCCAGCCCGTCGGGGCGTGCTCGTGGTGGGCAGCGTGACCGCCGACCTCACCACCTTCTCCGACCGGCTCCCGGTTCCGGGGGAGACCATCATCGGGCGCGAGTTCACCCTCGTCCTGGGCGGCAAGGGCGCCAACCAGGTGGTGGCGGCGGGGTTGGCCGGGGCGCCCGCGTCCATGGTCGCCTGCGTCGGGCAGGACGGCTTCGGCGAGCTGACCACCGACAGCCTGCGGGCGGCCGGCGTGGATCTCTCCCACCTGCGCCGGGTGGACGCGCGCACCGGCATCGCGCACATCCGGGTGGACGCGGCCGGCGAGAACAACATCGTCATGGTGCCGCTGGCCAACGACCACCTCGACATCCCGCAGATCGACGCCGCCTTCGCCGCCTGCGCGCCGACCCACGCCGTCCTGCTCACCCAGCTGGAGACCCCCTACCGGCTCACCCTGCACACCCTGCGGCAGGCGCGCGCCAACGGGATGATCACCATCCTCGACCCCGCCCCGGCCCGGGAGCTCGACCCGGCCATCTGGCCCGAGGTCAGCGTGGTGACCCCCAACGAGACCGAAGCCGAGCTCCTGACCGGCATCGCGGTCAGCGACGACGACAGCGCGGCCGCGGCCGGCCGCTGGTTCGTCGAACGCGGCGCCGAGCGCGCGGTGATCACCCGCGCCGGCCAGGGCTCCACGATCGTGGACGCCGAGGGCGTCCGCCACGTCGCGGCGATCCCGGTCACCCCGGTCGACACCACCGCGGCCGGGGACGCCTTCTCCGGCTACCTGGGCGCGCGGCTGGCGGCGGGAGACGACATCGTCGCCGCAGTGCGGGTCGCCACCGCCGCGGGCGCGCTGGCGGTCACCCGCGCCGGCGCCTCGCCCAGCCTGCCCACCGCCGCCGAGGTGGACGCCCTGCTGGCCTCGGCCGGCGCCTGACCCTGAAGCTTCTGCTGACAAGGAGAAACAAAATGCGACGGATGTCCACGCTGAACCCGCAGCTCTCCCGGGTGATCTCCGAGACCGGTCACGTCGACACCATCGTGGTGACCGACGCCGGCCTGCCGCTGCCGCAGGGGGTCGAGCGGATCGACCTGGCCTTCCGCCCCGGCCAGCCTGCCTTCCTGGACGTGCTCGACACCGTCCTGGAGAGCCTCTCGGTCGAGGGCGCCATCGCCGCGCAGGAGGTTGTCGAGACCAGCCCCGAGATGTGGGAGGCCCTGCGCTCCCGGCTCGCCGAGCGCAACGTCACCGTCGAACTGGTGCCTCACACCGAGTTCAAAGAGCTCACCAAGAACGCCCGCGCCTGCGTCCGCTCGGGCGAGTTCACCCCCTACGCCAACGTCATCCTGGTGGCGGGCGTGGTCTACGGCGGCGCCGCCGCGATCTGACGGAGTCCTCCGGTGCCGCGCGCGAACAAGCTGGTGTCGTTGGCCGGTCAGTCCGGCCTCGACCCGGTCGCGCCCGTCCCGCTGCACCGGCAGCTCAGGGATCGGCTGGCGCATNNCACCCTGATCGGCCTCTACGAGGAGGCGACCGCGCGGGGGTCGGTGGTGACCAGCATCATCCGCAAGCTCGACTGGGTGACGCCGGATCCGGCCGTCGCCGAGGCGCTGCGGACTCCGCCCGGCGCGCAGGTGCTGGAACTGGAGCGGGTGCGGGTGGTGGACGACGAGCCCTGGTCGCTGACCACCACCTGGCTGCCGTCCTGGCTGGCCGGGGCGGTGCTGGGCCGTGACCTCACCTCGGCCTCCCTCTACCAGCTGCTGCGTGAGCACGGAGCCGGCGCGGTGTCCGGGACGCGGTCGGTGGACGCCGCGGTGGTGACCCCGCTGCAGGCCGAACTGCTGGGGGTGCGGACGGGCGACCCGCTGCTGGTGCTGCGCAGTGTCGGCTTCGACCAGCGCGGGCGGCCGATGGAGGTCTTCATCGCCTACCACCGGGGCGNNCTGCGGGCCGCGCCGGCCGAGGCGGGCGCCGAGGCCGAGGGGGCGGACGGGCTGACGGTCGAGCTCGCCAGCATCCAGCCGGTCCCGCTGTCCGGCGTCCCGGCCATTCTGAACGCCGACGCCGGGGTGTGACCCGGCTCCCAGCCACAAGAAGCGGCGACGCCGCAGAAGGAGAGTTCGCGATGGTGACGCAGCCGGTCAAGCTGACCCTGGTTCCCGAGGAGGGCGCGCTGCCCGGCAGCAACGGGCGCTACGAGAAGTTCCTGGCCGACCTGGACGGGCTGTACCGCGACGCCGAGGCCTTCGCGGCGGCGCGGGCCGCCGACAGCGGGGCGCCGGTGTACTGGGTGGAGTCCAGTGACACCGAGCCGGGGCCGGGCGGGCTGATCATCGGGCTGAGCGTGCTGGAGCCGGGCCGGGTCGGCGACGAGTACGCGATGACCCGCGGGCACATCCATGCCAACCATGAGTACTCCGAGCTGTACTCCTGCGTGGCCGGCCACGGCGTCATGCTGCTGGAGACCGTCGACGGCGCCAGCGAGGCCGTGGAGCTTCGGGCCGGCGAGGCGGTGTACGTCCCGGGGCACTGGGTGCACCGCTCGGTGAACGTGGGGGACGAGCGGTTCGTGACGCTCTTCTGCTACGGCTCGGTCGCCGGCCAGGACTACGGCATCATCGAGCGCGCCGGGGGGATGAAGAACCTGATCGTCGCCGCCGCCGACGGCGGCTGGGAGGCGCGTCCCAACCCCGACCACGTCGGCTACACCGCCTGAGCCGGCCGTCTGCCGTCATGCTTCTTCGGCTTCTCGCGCGGGAAGCCGAATGGCTGGTGCGGCAGATGGCATCAAGGCGGGCCAACGTCTCCCGCGAACCTGTTACTACATGTATCATCTCCGGTGGTGAGGGTTCACCACCACGAGCGAGAAAGCTGGTGCAACGACGATGTTGATCGCGCACGACCTCGGGACGACTGGCAACAAGGCCTCCCTGCACACCGATTCCGGCGAACTCCTGGCGGCCGTCACCGTCGGCTATCCGGCGAGGTTCGCCGAGGGCGGGATCGCCGAGCAGAACCCGGAAGACTGGTGGAACGCGGTGGTCCAGGCCACCCGTGACCTGCTCGACAAAACCGGGGTCAGCCCGGCCGACGTCGCCGGCCTGGTGGTCAGCGGCCAGATGATGGGCGCCGTCCTGCTGGACGAGGACTACGCCCCCGTCCGGCCGGCCATCATCTGGGCCGACACCCGCAGCACCGCGCAGGTGGACCACCTGCTGCGGAGCTTCACCCAGCTGCAGGCCCTCGACATCCTGGGCCACCAGCTGAATTCGACCTACTCGCTGCCGAAGATCATGTGGGTGCGCGACAACGAGCCGGAGGCCTGGGCGCGGGTGCGGCACTTCGGCCTCGCCAAGGACTTCATCGTCCACCGGCTCACCGGCAAGCTGCACACCGAGCCCTCGGACGCCTCCAGCACCAACGCCTACGACATCAAGGCCGGCGTCTGGTCGGAGCCGATCATCGAAGCCTCCGGACTGCCCCGTTCGATCTTCCCCGAAGTGGTCGACTCTACACACGTAGTGGGCACCCTCACCTCGGACGCCGCCGCAGCCCTGGGACTGCCCGCCAGCACCCGGGTGGTCATGGGCGGCGGCGACGGCCCGATCGCGGCCGTCGGCTCCGGCGTGGTCGCGCCGGAGGATCCGCCGTATGTCTGCATGGGGACCTCCACCTGGATCTCCTTCGCCACCGCCGAGCCGGCCGCAGCCGACCCGCGGATCTTCACCTTCAGCCACGTGGTGCCCGGGCTGTACGTCCCCACCGCCACCATGCAGGCCGGCGGCGGCGCGGTGCAGTGGGCCAGCGAGGTGCTGGGCGCCCCCGTCCCCGATCTGGTCGCCCAGGCCGAGGCCGTCCGGGCCGCCGACGAGGGCCTGTTCTTCCTTCNNCGTTCTTCCTTCCCTACTTGATGGGGGAGCGGTCGCCCTACTTCAACCCGGACGCGGCCGGCGTCTTCGCCGGCCTCTCCCGGCACCACACCACCGGCCACCTGATGCGGGCCGTGCTGGAGGGCGTCGCGCTCAACCTGCTGGTCTGCCTGGACGCCTTCCGCGAATCCGGCTTCCAGACCGAGACCATCGACGCCATCGGCGGCGGCGCGGCCAGCGACCTGTGGCTGCAGATCATGGCGGACGCCTGGGGCGTGACCATGCGACGCCGCTCGGTGGTCGAGGAGGGCAACAGCCTCGGAGCCGCCGTGGTCGGCGCCGTCGGCCTGGGGCTCACCGACTTCTCAGCCGCCCGCACCCTCTCCCACGTCACCGCCACCTTCGAGCCGGACGCGGCCCGCACCGCCCTCTACCGCGAGGCCGTCGGAATCTTCCGCGACGCCTACGACCGCCTCGAGCCCTGGTTCGCCGACCGGAAGCCCGCCCGATGAAGATCCTCGTCACCAGCCGGTCCTTCGGCTCCGGACGCAACGACTACCCGGCCCAGCTGCGAGCCGGCGGCCACGAGGTCGTCGTGGGGCCGCCGGACCACGACCTGGCCGCGCTGGCGCCGGTGCTGGGCGACGTGGACGGCTGGATCGCCGGCACCGGCCAGGTCACCGCCGAGCATCTCGACCTGGCGCCCGCGCTGAAGGTGGTGGCCCGCTACGGCGTCGGCGTGGAAGCGGTCGACCTGGCCGCCGCGAAGGAGCGCGGCGTGGCGGTGACCAACACCCCCGGCGCCAACAGCGGGGCGGTCGCCGACCACGCCTTGGCGCTGCTGCTGGCGGCGGCCCGGCAGGTCGCCGAAGGCGATCGGAGGGTGCGCCGCGGCGACTGGAAGGCATTGCGCGGCCGCGAGGTCGGCGCGATGACGATCGGCATCTGGGGCTTCGGCCGGATCGGCCAGGGGGTCGCGCAGCGGCTCTCCGGGTTCGGCTCGACCGTGCTGGCCTGTGACCCCTACCTGAACGCCGCCCGGGCCGCGGAGCTCGGGGCGCGGCCCGCGACCCCGTCCGAGCTCGCCCAGTGCGACGCGGTCTCGTTGAACGCCCCCGGCGGCGCCACCCTGGTGACCGCCGACTGGCTGGCGCAGGCGCGCCCCGGACTGCTGCTGGTGAACTCCGCCCGCGCCGACCTGGTGGACGAGGAGGCGCTCGCCGCCGCGCTGCGGGACGGGAGGGTCGCAGGCTACGCCGCCGACTCGGTGGCCGGCGACACTGCCGGCCACGACTCGCCGCTGCTCGCCGAGGACCTGGCGCCCCAGGTGACGATCACACCGCACGTCGGCGCCCAGACCGTCGAGGCCATCGACGAGATGGGCCGCATGGCCCTGGAGAACGCCCTCGCCGTCCTCGCCGGCGACCCGCCCGCCAACCCGGTCTGAACGCCGCCGAAACAGAAGGATCGAGATGTCGCAGCAGTACATGGGGTTCATCGGGGTCTCCACCGGGGGATCGCTGATCATGAAGGTCTTCCCGGCCTGGGCTGAGATCCTCGGCCTGCCGACCAACCGGCTGGTGGGCTTCGACGTCCCGCCGGGGGCGCCGGACGAGGTGTACGTCGACCTGGTCCAGGGGCTGCGGGGCGACCCGGACTACCGCGGCGCCCTGGTGACCACCCACAAGATGGCGGTCTACCGGGCCGCCTCCCAGCTGTTCGACGAGTTCGACGACTTCGCGCTGGCCTGCAAGGAGGTCTCCAGCATCGCCAAGCGGGACGGCGGCCGGCGCCTGCTGGGCGGGGCGAAGGATCCGATCACCGCCGGCCTGGCGCTGGAGGAGTTCCTGCCGGCCGACCACTTCGCCCGCACCGGGGCGTCCATGGTGATCCTGGGCGCCGGCGGCTCCGGGACCGCGCTCAGCTGGTACCTGCAGGACCGTCCCGACCGTCCGGAGCGGATCACCGTCACCGGCCGCCGCCAAAGCTCTCTCGACCAGCTGCGGGCCATCCACGACGCCCGCGGCACCAGCCCGAACGCGATCGACTACGTCCTCGCGCCGAACCCGGAGGACGCGGACGCGATCCTCGCCGCCCAGCCGGCCGGCACCGTGGTGGTGAACGCCACCGGCATGGGCAAGGACATCCCCGGCTCCCCGCTCACTGACGCGGTCGTCTTCCCGGCCGACGCCTATGTGTGGGAGTTCAACTACCGCGGCTCGCTGGAGTTCATGCACCAGGCCCTCGCCCAGGCGCAGGCCCGCAACCTCACCGTGGTGGACGGCTGGGACTACTTCATCCACGGCTGGTCGCAGGTGGTCGCCGAGGTCTTCGAGCTCGACCTCACCCCTGAGCGCTTCCAGGCCATGTCCAAGGCCGCCTACGAGGTGCGCTGAAACAGCCTGACGGTGGCAACGGCGAAGGCCCGGCACCATGGTGCCGGGCCTTCGCGCTGTTCAGTGCTGAGCGGTCAGTCGATCACTCGTAGAGCACCGCGGCGATCTCGGGATCGTCGAGGTTGGTGGCGTCGTACCAGAAGAAGCCGGTGTCGATGAACGGCTCGAGGGCCTTGCCGTTGATCGCGTCGACGGCGGCCTGGATGGTTGCGGCGCCGATGCCGATCGGGTTCTGGGTGATGGCGCCGGCCATCAGGCCCGACTTGATGGCGTCGATCTGACCCTTGCCGGAGTCGAAGCCGATGATCTTGATCTTGCCCGGCTCCAGGTTGAGCTCGGTGCCGGCGTTCACGGCGCCGATCGCGGAACCCTCGTTGGTGTTGTAGATGCCGGCGAGGTCCGGGTGAGCGGCGATCATGGCCTTGGCGATCTCGGCCGACTTCAGGTGGTCGCCGTCGCCGTACTGGATGTCGACGACCTCGATGTCGGGGTACTTCGCCTTGATCTGGTCGACGAAGCCGTCACGACGGTCGATGCCGGTCTGGTTGATCTGGCTGTGGCTGATGATGGTCACCTTGCCCTTGCCGCCGATCAGCTCGGCCATCTTGTCGGCGGCCAGCGCGGCAGCGGCCTTGCCGTCGGTCGCGGCCAGGGTCAGCCCCACCGGCGAATCGCAGGCGGCGTCGAACTGGACGACCGGGATGCCGGCGGCCTTGGCCTGGTCGAGCAGCGGCACGCAGGCCTGCGGGTCGAGCGAGGCGTAGCCGATCGCATCCGGCTTGCGGTCGATGGCGGTCTGCAGCATGTTCAGCTGGTTGTCCACCTCGGTCTCCGAGGCCGGGCCGTCGAAGGTCATCTCGACCCCGAGCTCGGCGGCCTTCTGCTCGGCGCCCGTCTTCACGGCCTGCCAGAACTGGTGCTGGAAGCCCTTGGAGATCAGAGCGATCTGCAGCTTGCCCTCGGGGGCCGGAGCGGCGGTCTCCGAGCCCTCCGGGGCGGGGGCGGCGGTGGTCGGGGCGGCGCCCCCGCCACAGGCGGAGAGGGCGAGCGCCGACGCGATGCCGGCGGCCAGAAGCGCGAACTTGCGCGTTCCCTTCATGAAGTTACTCCTTCGTTGGTTCCTGCTGAAGGTCGATCAGCAGAGTTCTTGGTGCGGACGCGTGGCTCGCGTCCGGGTTGCAGGGTCGGTCGGAGGGTGGATTGGTCACGTCGTTGTCGGACGGTGTCAAGCCCCCTTTCTGGTACGGAGCGAGTCGCTCCACACGGCGAGGAGGATCACGATGCCGACCACGACGTTCTGCCACTCGGTCTGGATCGACATGATGCGCAGGCCGTTGATCAGCACGCTCATCACCAGGGCGCCGATCAAGGTGCCGAGGATCGAGCCGCGACCGCCCAGCATCGAGGTGCCGCCGATCACCACGGCGGCGATCGCCTGCAGCTCGTAGCCCATGCCCAGCTGCGGCTGGGCCGAGCCGAGCCGAGAGGCCAGCACCACGCCGGCGATGCCGGTGAAGATGCCGGCGGTCATGTAGATGATGATCTTCCACTTGCTGGTGTTGATGCCGGAGAGCCGGGTGGCTTCTTCGTTCGAGCCGATCGAGAAGGTGTAGCGCCCCAGGATGGTGCGAGTCAGCACGACGGAGGCGATGATCGCGCAGGCGAAGAGGATCAGCACCGCGTTCGGGAAGCCGGGGATCAACTCCCCCAGGGCGATGTTCTTGAAGCCGTCGACCTGGATGTACACCGGCTTCACGCCGGAGACCACCATGTTGAGGCCCTGGGTGATCATCATCATGGCCAGGGTGGCGATGAACGGCGGCACCTTCAGGAAGACGATGTTGGCGCCGTTGACGGCGCCCATCAGCGCGCCGGTCGCCATGCCGGCGAGGATGCCCACCCACATCGGCAGCCCGAAGTTGGTGATGGTCACGCCGGTGATGACCGCGGCGAAGGTCATGCCGGTGCCGATCGACAGGTCGATGCCGCCGGTGATGATCACCAGCGTGGTGCCGACCGCCAGGATGCCGATCACCGCGGTGGCCAGCAGCACGCCGGAGATGTTGCTCCACTGCAGGAAGGCCGGGTTGGCGATCGAGAAGAAGATGAACAGCACGATCAGGGTGCCGAAGGCCAGGCCCTGCTGCAGGCTCTGCCGCAGCACGGCCTTCAGGTCGCGCTTGCCGGCGTCCGCAGACTCGGCGACGGCGGGGGCGCCGGTTTCGGTGGGATTGCTCATGGTCGGCTCCCTTTCACTTCTGCTGATCGGATGCGGTATGGAGGTAGGACTCGTCATGGCCCTTGGTGGCCAGCGCCATGATCTTGGGCTGGGTCGCCTCGGAGTTGTCGAGGAAGCCGGTGATCCGGCCCTGCGACATGACGGCGATCCGGTGTGAGATGCGCAGCACCTCGGGCAGTTCGGAGGAGATCACGATGATCGCCTTGCCCTCGGCTGCCAGCCGGTTGAGCAGGTCGTAGATCTCGGCCTTCGCGCCGACGTCGATGCCGCGGGTGGGTTCGTCCACGATCAGGACGTCGCAGTCGCGCTCCAGCCACTTGGCCAGGACGACCTTCTGCTGGTTGCCGCCGGAGAGGTTCTTCGTGAGCTGGCGCACGTGCGGGGTCTTGATCCGCAGCGACCGGACGAACTCCTCGGCGCGGACGCGGGCCTTGCCGGGCTGCATGAACCCGAACTGGTCGCGGTAGGCCGACAGCGAGGCGAGGATGATGTTCTCGTCCACCCCCTTCTGCAGCAGCAGGCCGAGCGTCTTGCGGTCCTCGGAGAGGTAGCCGATGCCGTGCCCGACGGCGTCCACCGGGCCGGAGATGTGCACCGGCTGACCCTTGACGAGCACCTCGCCGCCGCTCTTGGGGTCGGCGCCGAAGATGGCCCGGGCCAGTTCGGTGCGCCCGGCGCCCATCAGGCCGGCGAAGCCGAGGATCTCGCCCTTGCGGATGTCGAAGCTGGCGTCCCGGATCAGGTCGCGGGTGTAGAGGTTCTTCACCTCCAGCACGGTCTCGGTGTCGAGCCGGCCGGAGATCTCGGGACGGGCGTCCTCGTCGATGTGACGGCCGACCATCATCTCGATGATCTTGGGGACGTCGAACTCGCCCTTGCCCAGCGAGCCGACGTAGCGGCCGTCCCGCAGCACGCTCACCCGGTCGGCGAGCCGGCCGAGCTCTTCCATGCGGTGCGAGATGTAGATGATGCCGGTGCCGCGGGAGCGCAGGTCGTTGATCAGCGTGAACAGGGTCTCGGTCTCGGCGGCGGTCAGGGCCGAGGTGGGCTCGTCCATGATCAGCACGCGGGAGTCGAAGGAGAGCGCCTTGGCGATCTCGACCATCTGCTGCTTGGCGACCGTGAGGGTGCCGACCACCGTGGTCGGCGAGAGCGCGATGCCCAGCCGGTCCAGGTGCTCGGCGGCCTGCTTGTTCAGGGCCCGCTCGTTGAGGCCGAAGCCGCCCAGCACGCGCGGCTCTCGTCCGATGTAGATGTTCTGCGCCACCGTCAGGTGGGGCATCAGGTTCATCTCCTGGTAGATGATCGCGATGCCGAGCGCCTGCGCCTCGGTGGGGGAGCTGATCGGCTCCTCCTTGCCGTCCACCCAGATGGTTCCGGTGTCCCTGGTGTAGATGCCGGAGAGGATCTTCATCAGGGTGGACTTGCCGGCTCCGTTCTCGCCGACGAGGGCGAGCACCTCGCCTTTGTCGAGGTGGAACTCGACATCGGCCAGGGCCTGCACGCCAGGGAACGCCTTGCTGATCCCCTTGACCTCCAGTAGCCGTTCACTCACGGCAGCACCCTCCTCGTTGAGTCGTTGTGACGCTGGCTGCGATGCGACTTGTATGCACCTGTACCTACCGCGTGGCTAGAGTAGCGTCTCGGATCGCAAAGCGGAACCAGCCCCGCCCATCATTCCCAGGCCACCGGCGGGACGCCTTTGCGGAAGATCGCGTTGCCGTAGCCCCGCGGCTCGCCGGTGCGGATGATCAGCTCGGCCTCGGCGGCCAGGTCATAGAAGGCGAACCGCTCGACGACGCGCTGCTCGGCGCCCTGCAGGTCGGCCGCTTCGATCAGCTCCTGCTGGACGGGCAGCAGCCCGTCGGGGGATTCCATCAGGTCCAGCGCCGGGCCGTGGACGTCGGGCACGATCACCGACCGGATCGCGCGCAGTACCCGCGGCGAGCTCAGCCCGGGCAGGTCCACCAGGTGCTTGCGGGCCAGCTTGGAGGCGGTGAAGTGGGCGTCCGCGACCACCACGCCGTCGCCGTGGCCCATCTCGTCCAGCGCCAGCAGCAGCCGGCCGGTCAGGATCGGGTCAATATTCAGCAGCACCATTGCCTCCCGAACGGAAATCGATTTCTGTATCGTAGGCGGCGAGTGCCCGGTTCGCCAGCGACGTGACCCGATTGTGACCAAGGCCGCCGCCGGAGGACTTCTGGCGGACCTGTTCATTGAACGATTCAAGCGCGTCTATGATGCGGCTGTCGGTCATGAGGGTCAGGCCGGTTCGGCGCCAGGAGGGCTGCGGTGGCACGGAAGGCGAGCGTCAGCATGAAGGACGTGGCCGCGCTCGCCGGGGTGTCGATCGGAACCGTCTCGAACGTGCTCAACTCGCCGGAGGTGGTCGCTGAGGCGACCCGCGAGCGGGTCGAGCTCGCCATCGCGAAGCTGGGCTGGGTGCGCAACGAGTCCGCCCGGCAGCTGCGCGCCGGCCGCAGCCAGTCGGTCGGCATGGTGATCATGGACATCGCCAACCCCTTCTTCGCCGACGTGGTGCGCGGGGCGGAGGAGTTCCTCTATGACCACGGCTACTCGGTGCACATCGGCAACAGCGACCAACGACTGGTCCGCGAGGCGACCCTGCTCGACCACTTCCAGCAGCAGCGGGTGCGGGGGGTGATCTTTGCCCCCATCGGGGTGGACGCCGAGCCGGCGACCCAGGTGCGGCAGCGCGGCATCCCGGTCGTCTTGGTCGACCGGGCGGCGGGGGTGCAGGGCTTCTGCACCGTCGGTGCGGACGACCTCGAGGGCGGCCGGCTGGCTGTCGCCCACCTGCTGGCCCAGGGGCATCGCCGAATCGCGATCGTCGGCGGGCCGGGCAGCCTCGCCCAGGTGCGAGACCGGCGGCGGGGCGCGGAGCTTGCGCTGCCGGCCTCGTCCGATGCCTCGTTGCTCGTGTTGTCCACCGAGCTGCTCGACGTCGAGTGCGGCAAGCGGGCGGCCGGCGAGCTGCTCACCCTGCCGGATGGCGAGCGGCCCACCGCGGTGTTCGCGCTGAACGACCTGCTGGCGATCGGCTTGCTGCAGGGGTTCACCCTGGCCGGCCTGCGGGTGCCGCAGGAGATGGCCATCGTCGGCTACGACGACATCGCCTTCGCCGCCGCGGCCGCCGTCCCGCTGTCGTCGGTGCGGCAGCCTCGCGCCGAGCTGGGGGCGAGCGCCGCCGAGCTGCTCTTCGACGAGATCCAGGCGGCCGAGTCCGACCAGCCGCACGAGCACCGAGCGGTGCGCATGACGCCGGAGCTGATCGTCCGACAGTCCTCTGCTTGCCAAATCGTTACCTGAGTTGCTCAATCGTTATCTGCGATCCGCTTGACAACCCCCGCCGCCGCGGCCTACTTTTGAATCGTTCTTATGGAACGTTTCAATCAATGGTGAGGGGGCGTGAATGGGAAGTGACGCTGGCATCCCGATGTTGGAGCTGCGCGGTGTCTCCAAGCGGTTCGGCGCGGTCGTCGCGCTCCGCGACGGCCAACTGGCGCTGCATCCCGGGTCGATCCACGCGCTGGTCGGGGAGAACGGCGCCGGCAAGTCAACGCTGGTGAAGATCATGGCCGGGCTCTACGCCCGCGACACCGGCGACTTCGACCTGGAAGGCCGGCCTGCCGAGTTCCGGAGCACCGCCGATTCCAAGGCGGCCGGGATCGCCGTCATCTACCAGGAGCCCACCCTCTTCCCCGACCTTTCGGTCACCGAGAACATCTTCATGGGACGCCAGCCGATCGGCCGCTTCGGCATGATCGACCGGGCCGCGATGCGCGCCGAGGTGGTCGAGCTGATGACCCGCCTGGGCGTCGCCATCGACCCCGACCGCCCCACTCAGGGCCTCTCCATCGCCGACCAGCAGATCATCGAGATCGCCAAGGCCATCTCGCTGGACGCCAAGGTCCTGATCATGGACGAGCCCACCGCCGCCCTCTCCGGGGTCGAGGTGGAGCGGCTCTTCGCGGTCGCCCGCAGCCTGCGCGACGAGGGCCGCGCGCTGATGTTCATCTCGCACCGCTTCGACGAGGTCTTCGGCCTCTGCGACACCATCACCGTGATGCGGGACGGCGCCTACGTCGGCACCGTCGCCACCGATNNCGGACGCTCCGAGGTGGCCCGCGCGGTCTTCGGCGTCGACCCCTACACCGCCGGCGAGGTGAGGCTGAAGGGCGCGCCGCTGCCGGCCGGCAGCCCGGCGGCGGCGATGAAGGCCGGCATCGGCTTCGTCCCGGAGGACCGGCGGCAGCAGGGCCTCGTCCTGGATCTCGGGGTGGCCACGAACATCGCCGACGCGATCCGCGGCGACCTCGTCAAGCGCGGGGTGATCACCCGCAAGGCCGAGAACGCCGCCGCCCAGGAATGGGCGCTCGCCCTGGAGGTCAAGGCGGCCGCGCTCGACGTGAAGGCGGGAACCCTCTCCGGCGGCAACCAGCAGAAGGTCGTCCTGGCCAAGTGGCTGGCCACCCGTCCGGCCCTGCTGATCATCGACGAGCCAACCCGCGGCATCGACGTCGGCACCAAGTCCGAGGTGCACCGCCGGATGTCCGAGCTGGCGGGCCAGGGGCTGGCGATCCTGATGATCTCCTCCGAACTGCCCGAGGTGCTCGGCATGGCCGACCGCGTCCTGGTGATGCGCGAGGGCAGGATCACCGCCGAGCTCTCCCGCGCCGACGCCACTCCCGAGACCGTCATGTTCGCCGCCACCCACGCCGCCCAGGAGGTGACGGCATGACCACCGCGACCCGTCCCGTCCAGACCGCCGGCCCCTCGCTCGGCAGCCGGCTGGGCCACCTGCTGCGCCGCCGCGAGACCTCGATCCTGGCGGCCACGGTGGTGATGATCGTGGTCACCGCCGCGGTGCGTCCCACCTTCGTGTTCAGCGGGGACGGCTGGCGCAGCCTGCTGCTCAACCCGGCGATCTACATCGTGCTGGCGATCGGCGTCTCCTTCGTCATCATCTCCCGCTCGGTCGACCTCTCGGTCGGCTCGACGATGGGCCTGACCGCCTTCGCGATCGGCTCGCTCTACCTCGCCTGGCCCGGGATGCCGACGGTGGTCGCCTTCGTCGTCGGCACGGCCTTCGGCGGGCTGCTCGGTCTGGTCAACGGCGGTCTGGTGGCGGTCGCGAAGGTGCCCGGCATGGTCATCACGCTCGGCACCATGTACATCTTCCGCGGCGTCAACATCCTGTGGGCCGGCACCACCCGGATCAACTCCTCACAGATGGGGGCTGAGTTCCTGGCCTTCGGCAACGCTCAGGTCGCCGGCATCCCGGCGCTGACCATCCTGGCCGTCCTGGTCGCCGTGGTCGCCGGCTGGTACCTCTACGCCGCTCGCTCCGGACGCGAGCTGTACGCCATCGGCTCGGCGCCCGAGGCGGCCGAGCTCTACGGCCTCTCGGTGCGCCGCCGGGCGCTGATGTCCTTCGTGGTCTCCGGGGCGATGGCCGGCCTCGCCGGGGTCATGTTCGCGGCCCGCTACGGCACCATCGCCTCCAACGCCGGCACCGGCTACGAACTGCAGGCGATCGGCGCCGCGGTGATCGGCGGCGTCGCCATCACCGGCGGGGTCGGGACGGTCGCCGGCGCGGCCTTCGGCGCCTTCCTGCTGGCCACCATCAACTCGGCGCTGCCGGTGCTGGGGATCGACTCGCTGTGGCAGCGGGCCGTGGTCGGCGGCCTGATCCTGGCCGCGATCATCCTCGATCGCGTGCTCGCCCTCCGCCAGAGACGGCGGCTGATCGCAGAAAGGATGGAGCCGTGAGCGCGACTGCCGTGAGCTACCGCGACTACGGACGGCCGCTGTGGTGGCGGATCCTCGTCACCCGTGAGATGGCGATCGTCGTCCTGCTGCTGGCCACCCTCCTGGTGGCCGCCGTGGCCATCCCCTACTTCGCCGACCGGCTGACCATCTACAACCTGCTGCGCGACATGTTCGCCACCCTGCTCATCGCGCTGCCGATGACCCTGGTGATGATCACCGGCGACATCGACATCTCGGTGGGCTCGATGGTGGGCCTCTCCTGCTCGATGCTCGGCCTGCTGTACGCCTCGGGCGTCCCGTTCGAACTGGCGATGGTGATCGTGCTGGGAGTGGGGGCCGCGGGCGGGCTGCTGAACGGCACGCTGGTGGCCAAGATCGGACTACCCTCGCTGGCGGTGACGATCGGCACGATGGCGCTCTTCCGCGGCATCGCGGTCGGGCTGCTGGGCACCTCGTCGGTCACCGACTTCCCGCAGGCCTGGACCGACCTGACCAAGTACGAGATCGGCTACACCGGCATCCCCTTCCTGATGGTGCTCTTCGGCGTCCTGCTCGCGGTCTTCGTCTACGTGCTCAACTTCACCCCCTTCGGACGCGGCGTCTACGCCCTCGGCCTGAACTCGGAAGCCGCCGTCTTCTCCGGCGTCAACCGGGATCGCACCCGGATCATCCTCTTCGTGCTGGCCGGGACGATGTCCGCCCTGGGCGGCATCTACTGGACGCTGCTGCGCGGCACCGCCCGCGGCGACATCGGCGACGGCCTGGAGCTCCAGGTGATCGCCGCGGTCGTGCTCGGCGGCGTCTCGGTCTTCGGCGGGATCGGCGCGCTCCACGGCGTGGTGGCCGGCGTCCTGCTGATCGGCACCCTCTCCAGCGCGCTGCGGCTGGTCGGGGTGACCGCGGAAGTCATCAAGATCATCACCGGCGTCCTGCTGATCGGCTCTGTCGTGGCCGGCTCGATGATCACCTCGTTCCAGAACCGTCGAAAGAAAGTGACCGCGGCCAAGTGACCCTGGCCGGCGACAACCGAAAGGAATCCCGATGAAGTACCTCAAGACCGCCTCAGCCTTCGCGGCTGCCGCGCTGCTGCTGGTGAGTGCCTGCACCACCGCCGGCGGCACCTCCGCCTCGCCGTCCGCGTCGCCGGAGAGCACGGGGGAGACCTCGCAGGCGCCTGCCGGCCTGCGGATGACCATCCTGCCCAAGAACCTGGGCAACCCGTACTTCGAGACCTCGACCAAGGGCGCCGAGGCCGCCGCCGCCGAGATCGGCGCCACCACCGAACTGGTCGGCCCGACCGACGCCGCCGCTGACGCCCAGGTGCCGTACATCGAGACCGCCACCCAGCAGAAGGTGGACGCGATCCAGATCTCCGCCAACGACCAGACCGCGCTCTGCGACGCGATCAAGGGCGCCCAGGCGGCCGGCATCAAGATCGTCACCTTCGACTCCGACGCCCCCGGCTGCCGTGACCTGTTCATCAACCAGGCCACCTCCGAAGGCATCGCCAAGGTGCTCGTCGAGATGGCCGTCGACCAGTCCGGCGGCTCCGGTGAGATCGCGATCCTGTCGGCGACCGCCAACGCGACCAACCAGAACGCCTGGATCGAGGCCATGAAGGCCGATCTCGCCGCGAACCATCCCGACATCACGCTGGTCGACGTGGTCTTCGGCGACGACCAGGACCAGAAGTCCTTCGACGAGACCCAGGCCCTGCTGCAGAAGTACCCGAACCTCAAGGTGATCGTCTCCCCGACCACCGTCGGCATCGCCGCGGCCGCCCGCTACATCTCGACCTCGGACGCCAAGGGCAAGGTGCTGGTCACCGGCCTCGGCACCCCGAACGACATGCGCGCCTTCGTCGAGGACGGCACCGTGAAGGAGTTCGCGCTGTGGAACCCGGAGGATCTGGGCTACCTGACCACCTTCGCAGCGGCCGCCCTGGTCAAGGGCGAGATCACCGGCGCCGAGGGTGACAAGTTCACCGCCGGCAAGCTGGGCGAGTACACGGTCGGCGCGAACCAGACCGTCCTGCTGGGCGATCCGTACAAGTTCAACGCCGGCAACATCGGGAACTTCAACTTCTGATCCCCTACGCGGACCAGGGGACGGTTCCCTGGTCCGACAGCTGACCGGGTTGGCCAGGGAGCCTCCCCCTGGACCAACCCGGCCAGACCCTGCTTTCACCGCGCACTCCGAAAGAACGACTGATGACCACCTTTGCTCAGATCACCGATCTGCTCGCCCTCCAGGCGATCGAACTGCCCTCCTGGGCGTTCGGGAACTCGGGCACCCGGTTCAGAGTGTTCGGCACCCCGGGCACCCCCCGGACGGTCCAGGAGAAGCTCGCCGACGCCGCCCAGGTGAACCGGCACACGGGCCTGGCGCCCAAGGTCGCGCTGCACATCCCGTGGGACAAGGTCGACGATTACGCCGCCCTGCGGTCCTATGCCGAGGATCTCGGTTTGGAGCTGGGGACGATCAACTCCAACACCTTCCAGGACGACGCCTACAAGTTCGGCTCGCTCACCCATGAGGACTCAGGCGTGCGGCGCAAGGCGATCGACCACCACCTGGAGTGCATCGACGTCATGGACGCCACCGGCAGCCGGGATCTGAAGATCTGGCTGGCCGACGGCTCCAACTACCCCGGCCAGGCCGACCTGCGCGGTCGGCAGGACCGGCTGGCCGATTCCCTGGCGGTCATCTACGACCGGCTGGGGCCGGAGCAGCGGCTGGTGCTGGAGTACAAGTTCTTCGAGCCGGCGTTCTACCACACCGACGTGCCCGACTGGGGCACCTCCTACGCCCAGTGCGCGGCGCTGGGGGAGAAGGCGATGGTCTGCCTGGACACCGGCCATCACGCGCCGGGCACCAATATCGAGTTCATCGTGATGCAGCTGCTGCGGCTGGGGAAGCTGGGCTCCTTCGACTTCAACTCCCGGTTCTACGCCGACGACGACCTGATCGTCGGGGCCGCCGACCCGTTCCAGCTCTTCCGCATCCTCTACGAGGTGGTGCGCGGCGGCGNNCACACCGACGTGCGGGCCGACCTGGCCGGCTGGCGGGAGGGCCGGGGGCTGCCGGCCGATCCGATGGCCGCGTTCGCGGCGTCCGGCTATCTGGGGCGGATCGCGGCCGACCGGGTGGGCGGCGCCCAGGCGGGCTGGGGCGCCTGATGCGGGTCTGCTTCCAGCTGCAGGTCAAGCCCGAGCTGATCGACGAGTACACCGAGCGGCACCGGGCGGTGTGGCCGGCCATGCTGCGGGCGATCGAGGCCTCCGGACGCCGCAACTACTCGCTCTTCCTGCGTCCCGACGGCCTGCTGATCGGCTATTACGAGGTGGACGACGACGAGGCCGCGCAGCGGTCGCTCGCCGAGAACCCCGACACCGCCGCCTGGGAGGCCGAGGCCGCCAAGTACTTCGTGACCCTGGCCGGCGACCGTCCCGACCAGACCGCGCCCCGGCTGCGGGAGGTCTTCAACCTGGAAGCCCAGCTGGGCGCGCTGTAGGCCTTCCGGCAGTTCCCGGTCAGCCAAAAGGCATTCCAACGGAAATCGATTTCTGTATGATGAGCCAACGAGTCATGAGCAAGGACGCGCCGATGTCAGCCGAGTTCTGCAAGCCAGGGGAGTGGGGGTCGTGAACCCGCCCGCGGCCTTCGCCGCCGCCGACCTGGGCGCCTCCAGCGGACGGGTGATCCTGGGGCTCCTCGCCGACGGCCGGTTCCACCTCGAGGAGGTCAACCGGTTCGTCAACGGGCCGACCGCCCAGGGCCAGAGCATCCACTGGGACGCCCCGGCGCTGTTCGGTCACATCCAGGACGGGCTGCGGCTGGCCCAGCAGCGCGCCGGCCGGCTGGGCTCGGTCGGCGTGGACACCTGGGGGGTCGACTACGGCCGCCTGGACGCCTCCGGCGAGCTGCTCGGGCTGCCCTTCCACTACCGCGACGACCGGACGGCCGGCGTCCCGGAGCGGCTTTTCGAGACCCTGCCGGCCGGTGAGCTTTACCGCCGCGCCGGCCTGCAGGTGATGCCCTTCAACACCGTCTTCCAGCTGATCGCCGACGACGCCGACTGGGATGAGGTGGCGCGCGTCCTGCTGATGCCCGACCTGCTCAGCTACTGGCTGAGCGGACGGCAGGCGGCCGAGGTGACGATCGCGTCCACAACCGGGCTGTTGGACGTCGCTCGCCGGCAGTGGTCTTCCGAGACCCTCGCGCACCTGGCCGAGGTGCACGGCGTGCCAGCCGCCCGGGTGCTGCCTGAACTCGTCGAGCCGGGGACGATCCTGGGC
>CXWJ01011038.1_pt1 | contig 19534 bp, 16 predicted proteins | sample 590841 | NCBI WGS metagenome assembly CXWJ01 (sample SAMEA3498367, study PRJEB10139) | wastewater metagenome | biome: wastewater treatment plant; material: activated sludge | place: Austria | collected 2015-01-21 | reverse complement strand
AGCCGGTGCTGGCCGAAGGCCCGGCCGGGGTGGGCAAGACGGAACTGGCCAAGGCCTGGGCGATGGCGCTGGGCGCGCCGCTGGTGCGGCTGCAATGCTACGAGGGGCTGGACGAGAGCAAGGCGCTCTACGAGTGGGAGTACGCCAAGCAGATGCTCTATACCCAACTCCTGCGCGATACCCTGCGCAATGTGCTGGGGGACGTCGAGAGTCTGGCCGAAGCCGCCAGCCGTCTGGCGCAAGAGGAGGACGTTTTCTTCTCGGAGAATTTCCTGCTGCCGCGGCCGTTGCTGAAGGCCCTGACTTCCGATGAGCCAGTCGTGCTGCTCATCGATGAGATCGACCGCGCCGACGTGGAGTTCGAGGCTTTCTTGCTGGAAGTGCTCAGCGATTTCCAGGTCAGCGTGCCCGAACTGGGCACGATCACCGCCAAACATCAGCCGATGGTTCTCCTGACCAGCAACAACACCCGCGAATTGAGCGAGGCGCTCAAGCGGCGTTGTCTCTACCTCTACGTCGGCTACCCCAATCTGGAAGCGGAACTCGATATTGTGCGGCTGAAGGTGCCCGACCTGCGGCCGGAAATGGCCCGGCAGGCGGTGGCCGTGGTGCAGCAGTTGCGCAACATGGATTTGCGCAAGGTGCCCAGCATCAGCGAGACGCTCGACTGGGCGCGGGCGCTGGTGGCCCTCAATGCCCGCGCCATCGACGAGCAGACCATGAACAGCACCCTGACCGTGCTGCTCAAGTACGAGGCTGACGTGCAGAAGGCCAAGCGCATGATGGGCAACGGCGGCCGCAGCCGGCCCAGCAACCGATAAGAAGATAATCCGCAGATTACGCAGATTTCGCAGATTAAAGAAAAATTCTTAAAATCTGCGAAATCTGCGTAATCTGCGGATAAACCTCTTGGGATGGAGGAAAGATGGACGACCGGATCGTTGAGTTCGTGCGGGGGATGCGGGCGGCCGGGGTGCGCGTGTCGATGGCCGAGTCGGCCGACGCCATGCGCGCCGTCGAAGTGCTGGGTATCGGCGACAAAGACCTCTTCCGCCAGTCGTTGCGGACGACGCTGGTCAAGGAGTCCGACGACTTCGCCGTCTTCGAGGAATTGTTTCCCCTCTACTTCGGCTCCGACGGCCCGCCGCTGCAAAACGCGCTGGAGGACATGAGCGAGGACGATCAGGAGATGCTCCAGGCCGCGCTCCAGGCCCTCAGCGGCCGGCTCCAGTCCTTGATGGATTGGCTGACCAGCGGCGAAGGCCCGACGAAGGAAGAACTGGAGCAAATGGCCGAGCGGGCCGGCATCCAATGGGCCAACAACCCGCAGGAAGCGCGCTGGGTCACGCGGCGCATGTTGCAGCAGATGGGTCTGGCCCATTTGGAAGATCAGTTGCGCGAACTGATGGAGCGGCTGGCCGAGATGGGCATGAGCCAGGAGGCCATCGAGAAGCTGATGGGCGTTGTGGAGGCCAACCGCGAGGCGCTGGCCGAGCAGGTGGCCCAGAGCGTCGGCCGCCAGATCGCCGAGCAGCGCGCCAACCGGCCCGACGACCTGTTCGGCTCCGACCTGATGCACAAGCCCTTTGAAAGCCTGACCCAGGATGAGGCCAACCTGTTGCGCAAGGAAGTGCAACGGCTGGTGACCCAGTTACGCAGCCGGGCCGCCCTGCGCCGCAAGCGGGGCAAGGAGGGGCGCTTCGACTCCAAGGGCACTATCCGCGCCAACCAGCGCTATGGCGGCGTGCCGATGGAACTGAAGTTCAAGCGCAAGAAGCTGAAGCCCAGCCTGGTGCTCATCTGCGACATCTCCCGCTCGATGCTCTCCGTGGCCGAGTTCATGCTGCGCCTGACCTACGAATTGCAGGATCAGGTCGCCAAGACGCGCAGCTTCGGCTTCTATAGCGACATGGAGGAGATCAGCCTGACCCTGGCCGGCAACCGCGCCGCCGAAGCGGTGGACGGCGTCATGGAGGCGTTCTACGGCCGCTCGCCGCAGCACTACGCCACCGACCTCGGCCGCAGTCTGGCGACGCTGTATGACAACTGGCTCGACAGCATCAACAACCGCACCACGGTGGTCATCCTGGGCGACGGCCGCAACAACTACAACGACCCTCGCCTCGACCTGATCAAGGACATCCGGCAGCGGGCGCGCCGCCTGATCTGGCTGAACCCGGAAGCGCCGCGGCAATGGGGCACGGGGGACAGCAATATGCTGGAGTACGCGCCGCTGTGCGATCAGGTCTACATGGTGCGCAATCTGGCCCAGTTGTCCTCGGCCGTCGATAAACTGATGGCCGGCGCTTGACGGGCCACCCGGCCCATGTTATGATGCATTTATCATGAAACGGCAGTTCGTTCATCGCTTCAGCTATTATGGTCGGCAAACCACAAGGCCGCGCCGCGAGCGCGCTTGACGGTTGCCGCCGGCTGAACGACGACGGCAAACATGAAAGCAAAAGACGCGGCAAGCCCGCGTCTTTTTTGTTGCAATGCAAGATTCTTAGCTTGCATCCGAAGATATGAGTTACGAAACTCGTGGGATAAGTTGAACCTTTCAGGAGCAGCACATGGCGACAACGATAACCGATGAACTCCGCTGGCGCGGCCTCATCTACGACAAGACGGAAGAGATAGACGACCTGGTGAGCCGCCAGAAGATCACTCTCTACAACGGCTTCGACCCCACGGGTAATTCGCTCCACATCGGCAACCTGGTGCCGCTGATGCAGCTGGCTCGCTGGCAGCGCTACGGCCACACGCCCATCGCCCTGGCCGGCGGCGGCACGGGCATGGTCGGCGACCCCAGCGGCAAGAGCGCCGAGCGCAATCTGATGACGCTGGAAGCCATCGACGCCAACGTGGAGCACATCAAAAAGCAACTGGCGAGCATCCTCGACTTTGAGGTGAAGAGCAACCCGGCCAGGGTTGTCAACAACGCCGATTGGCTGCGCCAACTGCGGCTGACCGATTTCCTGCGAGACACGGGCAAGCACTTCACCGTCAACTACATGCTGGCCAAGGATTCGGTCAAATCGCGCATGGATCGCGACGACAGCGGCATCTCCTACACCGAGTTCAGCTACATGCTGCTCCAGGCCCACGACTACCTGCACCTGTTCGACACCCAGGGCTGCCTGCTGCAAACGGGCGGCAGCGACCAGTGGGGCAACATCGTGGCCGGGGTGGAGTTGATCCGCCGCTCGCGGGGGCAGAAGGCGCACGCGCTGGTCTACCCGCTGCTGACGCGGGCCGACGGCAGCAAGTTCGGCAAGACGGCCGAGGGCACCAGCGTCTGGCTCAGCCCGACGCGCACGTCCCCCTACCGCTTCTACCAATACTGGTTCAACGCCGATGACGCCGACGTGATCACCTACCTCAACTTTTTCACCTGGCTGACGCAGGCCGAGATCGCCGAGTTACACGCCCTGCTGTTCGAGCAGCCGGAGCGGCGCGAGGCGCAGCGCCGGCTGGCCCGCGAGGTGACGCGCATGGTGCATGGCGAGACGGCGCTGGCCAAGGCCGAGAGCGCGTCGCAGGCCCTCTTCGGCGGCGACGTGGCCGGGCTGGACGCGGCCGACATCGAGGACATCTTCGCCGAAGTGCCGTCGAGCGAGATCGACGCGGCGGCGCTGAGCGATGGCGGCGCGCCGCTGGTCGATCTGCTGGTGGCCGGCGGCCTGGCGACCTCGAAGGCCGACGCCCGGCGCAAGATTCAGGGCGGCGGCATCTACCTCAACAACGAGCGCGTGACCGACCAGGCGCAGACGGCGCAACTGGGGCAGGCCATTGACGGCCGCTTCCTTATCCTGCGGCAAGGGCGGCGGCAGTACCACCTCGTGCGGATTAGGCAGTAGGTTTTAGGTGCTAGGTGCTAGGTGCTAGGGAAGAGCGCTCTTCCCCTAGAACCTAGAACCTAGAACCTAGAACCTAGAACCTAGCACCAAGAACCTAACACCTAGAACCTGCTTGTGTGTCGGACTGTGTAAACCGAGCCATCCGGTCGTAATCGGCTTTCGATCAGGTGGATGGCGGTGACTGGGACTTCCAGGCGGGGCACGGTCGTTGTCCAGGCGATGCTTTGCGCGGCGCGCTCGTCCTTGACGCGGCCGAGGGTCAGGTGGGCGCGGAAGGGTTTGTCTTCCGGCGGCAAGCCGAGCGGGGTCAGCGCTGCGTCAAGCGCCGCTTTGAGCGCCAACAGCGGCGCGCTCTCCCCGCCCCCGGCGGCGGCCAGCCCCACCCAGACGACGCGCGGCCGGCTACGATTGGGGAAGCAGCCGATGCCAGCCAATGCCAGGGCGAAGGGTTGTTGCTGTGCGGCGATGGTATCCAGCGCGCTTTGAATGGCCGGCACCTTCGCCACGGGCGTATCCGCCAGGAAGGTTAGCGTCAGGTGCATCTGCTCCGGCCGCACCCAGCGCACCGCGCCGCGCGGCAGGCCGTCACCCAATGTCGCGGCCACGCGGCCGAGGGCGGCTATCACGTCGGGCGGCAGGTCAATGGCGATGAAGGCGCGGATAGTACTCATGGCAAAATTGTAGGGCGGTTTGGCAAACCGCCCCTCTTCACGCATCAGCCTATTGAACCACCTCTAAATCCGTGTGCAGTGTCGCCAACGAATCGGCGCCGATCCAGATGTCGAAGGCGGCGGCATCCTGAACCCAGCCATTGGCGTTGGTGCTCCAGTAGCGAAGCTCGTCCGGGCCGAGCGAGAAGTGAACCGCTTTCGTTTCGCCGGGCTGGAGGGCGACGCGCTGGAAACCCTTTAGCTCGCGCATCGGTCGTGAATCGCTGCCCCACTGCTGGTGGATGTAGAGTTGAACCACTTCGTCCCCGGCCACCGGCCCGCTGTTGGTTACGTCCACGGTCACGGTGACGGTTTGACCGACTTCGATGCGTGACGCCGACAGGTTGAGATTGCTGAACGCGAAAGTGGTGTAGCTCAGGCCAAAGCCGAACGGATAGAGCGGGGTGGTCAGGCTATCCCAGTAGCGCGAGAGATAGCGCGGGCTGCTTTCCGGCAAGTGGGTCAGCGTCCGGGCGTAGTACAGCGGCGCATGGCTGCCGCTGCGCGGGAAGCAGACCGGCAGTTTGCCGCCCGGGTTCACCTCGCCAAAGAGGACGTCGGCGACGGCATGGCCGCCTTCGGTTCCCGGCTCCCACGCCTCCAGGATGGCCGGCACGTTCTCGGCCGCCCAGTTGATGCTCAGCGGACGGCCGTTCAGCAGCACCAACACCACCGGCTTGCCCATTGCCGTGACCGCCTTCAGCAACTCCTCCTGCCGTCCGGGCAGATCGAGCGAGCCGCGCGAAGCGAACTCCCCGGCCATGTCGGCGTTTTCGCCCAATACCATGATCACTACGTCCGCGCCGTGCGCCGTGGCCAGGGCGGTCTGGAAGGCGGCCTCGCCATCTTCGGCCGTCTGGATCGGTTTCCGGGCACTCGTGTCGAATTCGCCGAAAGGGTGGGGGAAAGCCCGACGAATCTCCGGCCCCGGCGCGTAGGCGATGTTGGCCTCCGGCAGCTTGGCGCGAATGCCCTGCAAGACCGTGACGGCGTTGGGCTGGTGGCCGAAGACCATCCACGATCCCTCGGTCGCTTCCATGGAGTCGGCCAGCGGGCCGATGACGGCGATGTTGGTCTGCTCTTTGGAGAGGGGCAATAACCCGCCTTCGTTGCGCAGCAGCACCATCGACCGTTGCGCGGCCAGCCGCGCGGCCTGCCGGTTTTCCGGCCGGGCCACGACCTCGGCCAACAGGTTCTCATCGACGTAGGGCCGCTCAAACAAGCCCATCCGGACCTTGAGGGCCAGAATCGGCCGCACCATCTCTTCGATCTCGGCCACCGCCAGCGAACCGTCGGCCACCAAATCGGCCAGATTATTCAGGCACGTCGATGAAGCCATGTCCATGTTCAAACCGGCTTTCAAGGAGCGCAGCGCGGCGTCCCGTCCGTCGCGGGCGTGGCCCTGAATCACCAGGTTTCCAATTCCCAACGCATCACTCACCAAAAAGCCCTCGAAGCCCCATTCGCCGCGCAGCACATCGCGCAGCAGCCAGCGGTTGCCACTGGCCGGAACGTCGTTCAGATCCATGTAGGCGCTCATAAAGGTCGCCACACCGGCCTTGATCGCCGCCTGGAAGGGCGGGAAATAGACGTTGCGCAGTTGGGCTTCGGACAGGTAGACCGGATCATAATCGCGCCCGCCTTCCGACGCGCCGTAGCCGGCGAAGTGCTTGGCGCAGGCCGCAACCCGCTCCGGGTCGGCGAGGTCATCCCCCTGGAAGCCGCGCACTTGCGCCGCCGCCATGGCCGCGCCCAGGTAGGGGTCTTCGCCCGCGCCTTCGACGATGCGCCCCCAACGGGCGTCGCGGGCGATGTCGAGCATCGGGCCAAACGTCCAATGCAGCCCGGCGGCGCGGGCCTCTTTGGCGGCCACGGCCTGGGCCTGTTCGGGCACCGCCGGGTCCCAGGAGGCGGCCATTGCCAGCGGCACGGGGAAGATCGTCCGGTAGCCGTGGATGACATCCAGCGCAAAAAGCAGGGGGATGCCCGACGGGCTTTCTTCCACGGCGACCTTTTGCAGTTCGTTAAAGCGCCGGGTGTCATTCAGCCACAGCACCGAGCCGGCCCGGCCCTGGCGGATGAGTGTTTCGGGTTTTGGCCCCGGCTGGAAATCCGCGCCGCTGACCTGGGCCAACTGGCCTATCTTTTCTTCGAGGCTCATCCGTGCCAGAAGCGCCTCAACCCGGGTCGTGATTTCGGCTTCCGAGGCCCCTGGCACGGCCGAGGCTGATTTCGTTATGTTGTTCATAGTTATCTCCTTGGTTTGCTCCCACAATTACCGTATTAAACCACATGCCGACTCTGATCCGCGAAAATCTGGATCAATCCGTGTCATCCGCGTTCTATTCCAGATTGTTGACCATCGCCTCTTGCGCTATCATTGACCATATCGAATGCCATGAGCCAACCGGACGCCACGCAATTGCATCAGTTTCTCGTCGACCATTTCAACCTCGACGAGTTGAAAACGCTCTGTCTTCATTTGAAGGTCCGCTACGACGATCTCGGCGGCGAGGGCCTGACGGGTAAGGCACGGGAGTTGGCCCTATATGCCGAGCGTCACGGCCGTCTGGTTGACTTGCGCGCCGTGTTGGCCCAACAGCACCCAAATCTCTACCGCGAGACATTTGGCGATGCGGCGACAGGGCAAACGGTGACCGCCGCGCCGCCACGCCGCGACCGCCGCCGGGCCGAACGAAACCCAAGACAGATATTCGTCAGTCACGCCGTGGCCGACGCCGAATCATTTGCCCATCGCCTGGCCGACGATCTGCGACGCGCGGGTTACGCAATCTGGATCGCTCCGGAGAGCATCCCCGACGGTCAATGGGTGTCGGCCATCAACCGTGGTCTGGCCGAGAGTGGCGTGATGGTCCTGGTGCTGACTCCCGGGGCGTTGGATTCCCCTTGGGTGGAGATGGAGACCAACGTTGCCATTGAACTGGAGCGGGCGGGCGAAATGCGCTTCATACCCATCTGTCTCCAGAGAGGGCGCTATGATCTCGTGTGGCACGCCTACCAGTGGGTGATGTTCGACCGCGATTACACGGCGGGCCTTCATGAACTATTGGCTCGCCTCTCCCCTGCTTCGCCTAACCGTCGCATCCATGAAAAGACCGGCATCGAACTCATCCGCATCCCCGCCGGGCCGTTTCTCTATGGCTCGGCCGATAGCGACGAGATGGCCTTCGACGACGAGAAGCCGCAGCGCACGATAACGCTGCCGGAATACTGGATCGGCCGCGCCCCGGTGACTAACGCCCAATTTGCCCGCTTCGCGCAGGCGACCGGTCACAAGACGACGGCCGAGATCAAGGGCCAGGGTCGTGGCTGGACGGGCAGTATATGGGAGTGGATAAAAGGCGCCGATTGGCGACACCCCAGTGGGCCGCAGTCGTCAATTCAAGGCAAGGACGAGCACCCCGTGGTGCAGGTCAGTTGGGATGATGCCAAAGCCTATTGCGACTGGGCCGGGTTGATTCTGCCGAGCGAGGAGCAATGGGAGAAGGCGGCGCGGGGGACGGATGGGCGAATCTGGCCGTGGGGGAATGAGCCGCCAACGTCTGAGCATTGTAATTTCAGTATGAACGTTAAGGACACGACGCCGGTCGGCAAGTATTCGCCACGGGGGGATAGCCCCTACGGTTGCGTGGACATGGCCGGCAACGTCTGGGAGTGGACGGGATCTTGGTACACGGAAGGATCGACGCGAGCTTTGCGGGGCGGCTCGTGGGACGACCTCGATAAGAATTGCCGCGCCGCGTACCGGCTCGGCGGCACTCCCGGCGACTGGTACAACGATGTCGGGTTCCGGGTGGCCGAACTTCTCTCCGATCCTGGCTCTTGATTTCTGAGTTCTGATCTTGCTGGATTCTGATCCGGCGGGGGGTCTGGGGGGCGGTAGCCCCCCAGCGGCGAGTTGGATTATTCGCTGTCGGGTCGTTTATCGGCGAAGTATTGCCGGGCGAATTCCAGCATTTCCCGGCCGCGGTCAATCTGAAGTTGCGCCTCTTCATCGGTGAGCGGCTCGCCGCGATAATCGGCCAGTAATCGCGCCGTTTGACCGTCCATCAGATAACGGTGAAAAATCCGTGGCACTTTCTCATTCTTCGCAATGTCGCGGCCGAACGCGCTTATTACGCCCGCACGTTTGGAATATTCCTGGCCTTGTTCGAGTAAGAATGCCTCGGCTAAATAAAACATAGCATAATAGGCGCGGGAGGCGGCGATGCCGGGGAAATCCTCCGACAACAATAGCTCGGCCGCATCAAGGCTGTCCGCCGCGCCCTTAAGATGGATCTCAATCGATAGGGTCATACCGGCAAAGCATCGCGCCGAACGTTCCGCAGAAACGGATCATCCCCTTCGGCAAGCTCATTGGCGCTCATGTAAACACATGAGATAACCAGATCGTATTCTAAGGACAGATCGGCCACCAATTCGCTATTGCGGTGAATTTCCGTCAACGGATCCACCGTTCCCTCCAGCACCACCAACACATCCACATCCGACTCCGGCTCAGCGTCCCCCCGCGCCCGCGAGCCGTAGAGCAGCACCCGGTCGAGCCGCTCGCCGTACATCGCCGCCAGCCCGGCGCGCAATTGTTGCAGGACAATGGCGAGTTCGTCAGTCATGCCCGTCATTATACCACGGGGAAGAACCAATGAATGAAATACGGCTGCGATACCGATTGGACGGATTTAATGACGATTCAATCCGTATCATCCGTTTCATCCGCGTCCCATCCGTGTTTAATTTCTTTTTTCCCGGATCAGAGGAATCGTGTAGTGGCCTATCCCTGCCCCATGATCAAACAACGTATAGGCCACGCCGCGCACGCTATCGAACAGCCCAATCTCCAGCGTGGATGCCCCATCGACCGGCACGGGAATCCCCACCCGCTCCACGTACACGTCGCCCAACTCCCAGCGATAGCCCCACTGCCCGTGCCCGCCGACGTTGGCGACGATGTTGCCCGCGCCATCGACGACGTGGTAGCTGGGGGCGACGTACCATTGGCCGCGATCGGGATGGAGAGCATCAACGCGCCAATGGGTGATCAGTTCTCGCGTCCCATCCGCCCCCGCCTCGGCCGCCAGGGTGTAGCCGGCCAGCGTCAATCCGGCCTCGCTGGGCCATTCGACTGGTTGGCTGGCCGGGCTTTGTTGCGCGGCGTCGGGCAACGTCATGGCAATGGTGATGGCCGTCCCGTCCGCGAACGTGAGCGTCCGCGTGGAATCGGCCGCGAAAAATGGCTGCAAGCGGGCCGGAATCGCCTCGCCGCCGACGACGTAGAGCAGCGGGCGATCGGCCGCCAGCAGGACGAAATCGGGGTAGACCACGCCGCCCACCGGCTGGACGTAGGTCGCGCTCAGGCCGCTCAAAGTCTCCTTGTCGCCATCGGCCACGATGCGCCGGGGGTAGGGGCCGGGCGTGTCCAGCAGCGCGTCGCGCATGGCCCGGCCGGCCTGCCCCCCGGCGGCCAACGACCAGCCGTCGAAGGCGGGTTGCGTCGGCTGCCGCGCCACCAGTTCGTTGGCCCGGTAGAGGTCGTGGGCGAAGATAAGGCCAATGAGGGTGATGGCCGCTGCCGTGCCCCAGAGCAGCCGGCCGCGCAACAACGGCGCGACACCCCACGCCGCCAGCAGTTGCCCGGCCGGCAGGGTCAGCATCAGGTAGTGGGGATGGATGTCGAACGCGCCGCGGACGCTGGTCAGCAGGACAGGGATGAAGAACCACGCCAGCAGAACGACGGCCAACCGCCGCGCTTGGCCTTCACGCCGCAGGGCGACAATGGCCCGGACGACACCGGCCGCCAGCGCCAATGACAGCAGGGCGACGGCCAGCGCGGACAGCGCCGGCCAGAGCGGCCCGGCCGGGTTGCCGGCGGCGTAGGCCGGGCGGAAGTCGATGCCGTTGACGAAGCGCACGGCATGGCGCAGACCGATGGAGCTGAGACCCTGCCACCCCTCGCCCAGGAAGCTGCCCGCCTTGGCCGCATTGACCCCGGCCCGCGTCGCCAGCCCCACCGCGTAGACCATCGTCGCGGCAATGAAAATCGCCAGAGCGATGTACAACTCGCGCCGTGGCAGCCGCTTCCGAAAGAGCAGCAGGAGCAGGCCGATTTGCGGCAACACGCCCCAGGCCTGCACGTAGGTTTGGGTCAGCAGGGTGAGGGCCACGCCGCCGGCCAGAAAGCGGCGCGGCGACGGGTTAGCCATGACGAACGCCGGCCACAGCCCCCAGGCCACAACGGCCATGAAGAAGGGCACCAGCGACTGCACCCAGGTCATGCGGCTGAAAAAGACGACCCACGGGCTGAAGGCGAACAGCGCGGCGGCCAGCCAACCGGCGCGGCGGCCCAGCAAATCGGTCGCCACGCGCCAGACGAACCACACGGCGGCGCTGTTGAGGACGAGGATCAACGCCTGCACCGCCCCCGGCGAGCGCCACAGGAGCAGCGGCAGCGCCTGGATGTAGGCCATCAGCGCCGGGTTGTCGAGGAAGACCGATGATGGCTGGCCGATGCGCGGCCAGATGCCGCCGTCGAGTAGGCCGAGGGCCTGGAAGGCGGGGTAGCTCTGGTCGTAGGAGTAGCGGATCTGGCCCAGCTGCATGAAGCGCAAGGCCGCGCCCGCCGCCACGATGAGCGCCGTGAGCCACAGCGGATTGAGGCGACGCCGCGCCGGGGGCAGACCATCCATTCCAGCGGATGATAACGCTGCGCTTGCGTCGGGGCTACTGATGGACTACCAATGAGTGGCGAGTGGCGAGTGGCGANNGTGGCGAGTGGCCCGCCACCCGCCACTTCTTGTGTTTCTTGGCGATTTTCTTCTCTTAAGCGGCCACGGGCATGGCCATAGCTGTCGGCGTACTCTCGCGCTGCAGCGCGCGTCCCAACCAGACCCACCAGACCGGGCCGACAATGACCGAGGTCAAGCCGCCGCTGATGAGGATAAGCGTCTGCGCCCCGGCCGCGCTGGCGAAGAACAGGACGATGAGCAGGACGGCATTGACCACGGCCAGATAGCCCAGCGCTCGCGGCAACCGCCCGCCGACGATGATGATCAGCCCCGTCACCAGCGAGGCCAGGCCGATGAGGCCGAACGTACCCAGCCCGGCCGGGTCGATTGGCGATGGAACCATGCGCACCAGCTCAATGGCCGCGCGCTGGCTGTCGGCTGCCACGGGCAGGGTGGTCAGCAGCAGTGCCTGATACGCGCCGTGGGTCAGCGTGGCGAAACTGGAGAACAGGCCCAGCGCCAACCCCCACAACGCAAAGCCCTCCGACGACGGCCGCAGCCGCAAATATAGGGCTACGAACGCCGCGCTGGAGAAGATACCGCTGAGGCTCAGGATCATCCAGCTACCCAGCGCGCCCAGCGCCTCGTTTTGCCGGGCGATGACCAGGTAGAAGATCGCGTACAAGATCGACAATGCGCCGACGATTATGGCGCTCAGACCACCAAAACGTTCAAATGACCGGTTCATCTCTATACTCCTTAAATTGATTGATATAGTGTTTACCCGCCCATCACGGGATGGGAAAAGGATCAAAAGCCGGCTGTGGTTCTATCAAGCGTTTCAGGCCGCGCCGGCCCCGGCGTGAGACGATGACGTGGCTGAGGGCGAAGACGGGCTTGGCGAACCACTCCAGCTTGTTGAGGCGCGGGTGATTGGAGCGCACCAGCCACGTCCAGACCACGTGGGTCGTCTCCCCTTCCTGGGTGAACTGCCAGAGGCCGACGCCCTCCAGTTGACCGTGGGAAATGGTTTTGATGGTTCGCGGCGGGTCGGCCGCGACGGTCTCCACTTCCAGGCGCAACCGATAGCCGAAAGGCGACCTGACCAGTAGCTCGACCTTGCCGCCCACGTAGGGGAACGGCTTGTCCTTCAGGATGCGCACCCCGTCATAGGCGCGCCACCACTGATGATAGGTGCGCGGATTAGCGACGTGGCCGTAGACATCCTCAATGGGGGCCTTGATCCGCCAATGATCAACGAAACGATATTCTTTCACGATTAGAACCCTCCGACCTGGTATGGTGCGCCTTTCAACGCCGTGCCAACTTGGGCCAGGAAGTGCCTGGTGTATAACCGGCTGTCCTGTGGTTGTGGATAGAATATCGCCTCCGGCTGGTCAGGCGACAGGCCAATCGCTGTTCAATCGCTGCTCATCCGCAGGCTGAAATGGGCCACGCGCCGCCATGCCGACCGCCCGCGCAGGTAGGCCCGGCCGAGGTAGTAGCCGCCGGCCACTTCAACCAACTCATCCAGCACGCGGCGGATGAGGGCCGGGTTTTGCGGCAAGTCATAGTCGATCTTGAGCACGTTCACGTCAGGATCGAGCAGCCCCGGGGCGATGTAGGTGCGAAAGTCGAAGGCGAGGAACGTCTCGGCCGTGTCCGGCTTTGGCCCACGGTAGGCGGGCATGAACACGCGCAGCCAGGGGCGGGCATTGTTCGCCAGGATGTTGTCGCCCCGCTCGTTCGGCGCGTCAAAGCGTTTGCCGCGCCAGGGCTGGAAGCGGTTCTGCACAAAGATCGCATAGTGCGTCAGGCCGGGCCACAGGTCGACGGCCAGCATTTCGCCCCGGTAGCGACCGTTCATCTCTTGCGGCGGCCGTCCGGCGCGAAACATATCGTCCAGACAGGCCATGCCCGCCGCGCGGTCGCCGGCCATGCGGCGCTGGGCGGCGCGGATGTAGGTTTCGGCCGCCTCCACGGAGACGTCACTCAGATGGCGGGCGTCGAACGGGGGATTGACGATTTGCTGATTCATCGGCTCATCTCCTTGTCTTGTGTCTTTTCCTCGGCTTGGGTGACGGTCTCAATAGCCCGGTAGGCCTGCCGCAGATAGGACTCCACCCGCGCCCAGTCGGCGGCCATGTCGGGCGAATAGCCGCCGGAGATGCGGTCGACCACGGCCGCGGCCTGGGCGCGTAGTATCCCTGAGTCGCCCATGGCCTCCGGGGTGGCGTTGAACAGTCCGGCATGCAGCCGGGCAAACGCGTCGCTGACCGGGGCGATCTCGCTCAGGTCGGGATCGTCCACCGGGCGGCCGGCGAGAACCTCGGCCCGCCGCCGGCGGGCCACGGCGCGGTGGGTGATCCAGTAGTGCAACTCACGCCCGGCCAGGTCGTCGGCCTCGGCCGCGCAGCCCAGGGCGCGGCGCACGATCGCGTAATAGCGGACGAGATAGCGGCGGGCCTTGTCCGGGTCGCTACCCTCCAGCGGCGCAAAGGCGATGGCCGCCCGGCCGGATAGATAAGAGGCGCGCACAGCGGTTAGCAGGCTCATGCCCATGAATTCACGGTGCATGGCGACCAGCAGCCGCAACTCGCGCGGCCAATCCCGTTGGTAATAAGCCTCCCACAGCTCGGTCTCGATGCGGGCGATGCGGTCGGCGCGGGGGGTAGTCGATTGGCTCATGGCGTTGGTTCCTCCGTGGCCGGCGACTCAGCGATGCGCCGGCCCAGCTTGCGCCACAGGACGCCGCCCAGCGCCAGCGTCTCCAGCGTGCTGGTGATGGCGAAGGCGGCCGGGATGGCGACGACGCCCCAGGGCTGGATAAGAAGGCTGATCAGGACAATGCGACCGATGAGTTGGCCGGTGTTGGTCAGCAGCGGCGTGCGCGTGTCGCGCAGGGCAATCAGGCCGCGGGTGATGACCTCGGTGGCGACGTAGGCCGGCAGGGCGACGGCGTAGATGACCAGCACGCGGTAGGTCAGGTCGCCGGCGGCGGCGTCGAACGCGCCGCGCTCGAACAGGAAGCGGATGACCGGCCGGCCGAGCAGCAGCAGCCCGGCCACCGCCCCCAGCGCCAACCCCCCGGCCGCGCCCAGCGCGACGATCTGCGTGCGGCGCATCGGCCGCCACTCGCCGCGCTCGGCGTGGGCCGTCAGACGCGGGAAGGCGGCCTGGCCCACGGCCTGCCCCAGCAGGGCGATGGGTAGCCCGACCAGCAGGAAGGCGTTGTAGAGCGCGGCCAGCCCGGCCGTCTCCGGGGCGCGGGTGGCGAAGGACGTATCGACGATGAAGCCGGAGTAGTTGACGCCGACCGACAGACCGTTGGGGATGAGCAGGCGGATCACTTCGCGTAGTCTTTCGTCGGCGAAGTTGAAGGCCATGGCGATATGGCCGTTGCGGTCGAATAGCCCCGGCAGCAGGATGAGCAATTGCAGCGTGGCCCCGCCGATGACACCCAGCGTCGGCCCCAGGATGCCCAGACCGTCGATGGTGGTCGAGGCCAGGATACCGATGATCAGGGCCACGTTGTGGCTGACGACGGACAACGCCGTGGGGAAGAACTGGTTGCGGCTATTGAGCACGGCCGTGGCGACGCTGCCCACGGCCAAAATGAGCGGCTGGATGAGCATGATGCGCGTCAGTTGCACCGTCAGGCGGCTGGTGGCGGCGTCGAAGCCGGGGGCCAGCAGATTCTCGACGAAAAACGGGGTGAAGATGCCGACGATGACGATGATGACGGCCATGAAGGCCAGCAGGGCGGTCATCACCAGGCTCACCAGTTGCCAGGCGGCCGAATCCCCCCGATCCTGCCGCGTGGTCAGCAGCACCGGGATCATGGCGCTGCTGAGCGCGCCGCCGGCCACCAAACTGAATAGCGTATCGGGCAGGCGGAAGGCGGCGTAATAGGCATTGGCTTCCATGCTCACGCCGAATTGGGCGTTGAACAGCACCTGCCGCACCGAGCCGAGGGCGGCCGACAGGAAGAACGAGGCCATGAGCAGGAAGCTGGCCTCGGCGATGCCGAACTCGCGCCGCCACAGGCCGCGCAGGCTGAGGCCGCCGGCCGGCCAATGGGGCCGCACGACCTGCGTCCAGCGGCGAAGCGCGCCGGGGGCCAGGCGAATCGGCTCCAGGATTTCGCTGCCCAGCGGGAAGCCCATCCAGGCCGATTGGGCCAGAGCGGTGATGCCGCCCAGGCGCACGCGGCGGGGTGGCTTCGGTGCCGGGGATTCGCTCGCCGGAATGGAGGCTGTGATCGTCACGTCTAGGACTCGTCAAGGAAGGTGATGGCCGGTTGGCCGATGACACCGGCATCTTTCATGGCCGCGCGGAGACGGGGATCGCCCATCCAGGCCCGCGCGTTGTCCAGATTATCCCAGGTGATCAAGAGAGTGACGGCATTCGGGTTGTCCGCGCCGCGGAAGATCTGCTCACTCCGCGCGCCAACCGATCGCCGTAGACCTTCCATGGAATTGAAAACGGCGCGCCACTTCTCGTAATCCGCCACTTCTTGCTGCATCAACAGATGGGCCATTAGATTGTCTCCTTGAAAAAAGAATGTTTCTATCCGATCTGTCTGCATCATAATGCCAACCTGCATCGTATGACAGGCCATTCGTTGTTCATTTTCCGTCCAAATTGCCCGGCAGGCGTGAAATGTTCCGCCCAGGGCTTTTAAGTAGTCACGATTAGCCCCAGAGGATTTGACAGAATTTACAAGATTGACAGGATTGATCGGATTCGGAGTGCCTAGAATCGCGGATTGAAGCAATCAAATCCTGTTCATCTTGTTAATCCTGTCGAAAAATCTGCCGCTATCGCCTATGGTTTGGCTATTGCCAAACCATTAACTTGACTACTGAAAAGTCCTGCTGTTTCGCCTCAGGGGATTGACTTTCCAGAGAAAAGATTCACAATTTATTGTTGGGATGAGTGAGGGCTCCTCTTTGCAACAGCGGTTGGAACTGGCCCGTCGCCGCCGGTTTGTCGGTCGCGCAAGCGAGCGCGAACTGTTGCGCGCCACATTGACGGCGGCCGAATTGCCCTTTATCGTCCTCCACGTCTTTGGCCCCGGTGGCATCGGCAAGACCAGCCTCATGCGCGAATTCGCGGCGATGGCCCATGACCGCGACCTGCCCGTGGCCCTCATCGACGGCCGCAACGTCGATCCCTCGCCCGACTCCTTTCTGCGGGCCGTGGGCAAGGCGCTCAACCTGCCGCCGGGTTCGGATCCGCTTGACTATCTGGCTAGCCACACCGGCCGCCTGTTACTGCTGGTCGATACCTACGAACTGCTGACGCCCATCGACGGCTGGCTGCGCGAGCAGTTTCTGCCGGGCTTGCGCGATGACATCTTCGTCGTCCTGGCCGGCCGCCAGCCGCCGGCGCTGCCCTGGCGCACCGATACCGGCTGGCAGACCCTGGTGCGTATTCTGCCCTTGCGCAACCTCGGCCCCGACGAGAGCCGCAGCTATCTGCAACTGCGCGGCGTGCCGGATGGGCAGATCGACGCCGTGCTCGACTTCACCCACGGCCACGCGCTGGCCCTGTCGCTGGTGGCCGACGTGTACGATCAGGGGCCGGACACCCAATTCAAACCCGAAGCCGCGCCGGACGTGATCCACACGCTGCTCGATCAATTGATCAGGCAGGTTCCCAGCCCGCTGCACCGGGCCGCGCTGGAGGCCACCTCGCTGGTCAAGCTGATGACCGAATCCCTGCTGGCGGCCTTGTTAGCCCAGGACGATGTGCACGATCTGTTTGCCTGGCTGCGCGGCCTGTCGTTCATGGAGGCCGACCGGCGCGGCGTCTTCCCCCACGACCTGGCCCGCGAGGCGCTGACGGCCGACATCCGCTGGCGCAACTTCGACTGGTTCGCCGAGCTACACACACGCGCCCGCGCCTACTACATGACGCGCATCCGGCGGGCGGCGGGCCAGGAGCAACGGCGAATTCTGTCCGAACTGATCTATCTTCACCGCGAAAACCCTTCGGTGCGGCCCTTCTTTCTGTGGCAAGAGGTGGGCACGGTCTTCACCGACGGGATGCGGCCCGACGACGTTGAGCTATTGGCCGAGATGGTGGCGCGACACGAGGGCGCGGCGTCGGCCGCCCTGGCCGCCCACTGGCTGGCGCGCCAGCCGCATAACGTCAGCGTGTTGCGCGGGGCGATGGGCGAACCGGTCGGCTTTCTGGCCCGCGTCACGCTGGAGGCCACCACGCCGGGCGACCGCCAACTGGATCCGGCCGTGGCCGCGGCCTGGGACGTATTGGCCCATAAGCCGTTGCGCAGCGGCGAGACGGCGCTGCTCTTTCGCTTCTGGATGGCGGCCGAGTCGTATCAATCCGTCTCGCCCGAACAGACGCGCCTGGTGCTCAACATCATCCAGGATTACCTGATCACCCCCGGCCTGGCCTATAGCTTTGTCCCGCTGGCCGACCCGGAGTTCTGGCGCATGGCCTTTGAGTATTCCGACATGGAGCGCCTGGCGGAGGCCGATTTCACCGTCGGCCAGCGGCGCTATGGGGTCTACGGCCACGATTGGCGGGTACGGCCGCCGCTGGCCTGGTTCGAGCTATTGGCCGAGCGTGAGATGAATCTGGCGGCGGCCGGGCCGCGCGTCAAGACGCCGGCCGAATCGTTGATCGTCCTCAGCGAGGCCGGCTTTGCCACGGCCGTGCGCGATGCCCTGCGCGACTACACCGACACGGCGGCCCTGACGGCCAACCCGCTCGTCCGCTCCCGCTTTGTGCTGGCCGCCGGGAGCGGCGACACCCCGGCCGCCCGCGTGGCCGCCCTGCGCAAGATCGTGCGCGAGACGGCCGAATCGCTCCAGGAGTCGCCCCGGCTGGCTAAGTATTACCGCGCCGTCTACCATACCTATTTCCAGCCGGCCATGACCCAGGAGCAGGCGGCCGAGGTGATCGATCTACCCTTCAGCACCTACCGCCGCCATTTGCGGTCGGGCATCGAGGAGTTGACCGCCCGCCTCTGGGCGCGCGAGATCGGCAATCTGGAGAATTAGCCGCTGCCGGGGTTGGCTTGTGGTGTTATGCTGTGTCCACGATGTTCGATCCCGCCCGCCATCCCCACCGCCGCTATAACCCGCTGACCGGCGAATGGGTGCAGGTCTCGCCCCACCGCTTGCAACGGCCGTGGCAGGGCCACGTCGATGAGGCCTCGGCCGGCGCGCGCCCGGCCTATGATCCCGACTGCTACCTCTGCCCCGGCAACGCGCGGGCGGGCGGCGCGCGCAACCCGGCTTACACCGATACGTTTGTCTTCACCAATGACTACGCCGCCGTGCTGCCCGACGCGCCGCCCGCCCCAGAACCCGCCCCCGGCCCGGCGGGATTACTGCGGGCCGAGACCGTGCCCGGTACGGCGCGGGTCATCTGCTTTTCGCCGCGCCACGACCTTACGCTGCCGGAGATGGAAATCACAGCCATCCGCCGGGTGATCGCGACCTGGGCCGAACAGACGGCCGATCTGGGCCGCCGCTACCGTTGGGTGCAACTGTTCGAGAACAAGGGCGCGCTCATGGGCAGTTCCAACCCCCACCCCCACGGCCAGATATGGGGCATCGACACACTGCCCAACGAACCGACCAAGGAAGATATCCACCAGCGCCTATATTTTGAGAAAGAGGGCCGGCCGTTGCTGTTGGACTACGCCGCCGTGGAAGAGGCCGCGGGCGAGCGCGTGGTGGAAGCGAACGAGGCTTGGCTGGCGGTCGTGCCCTACTGGGCCATCTGGCCGTTCGAGCTGCTGCTGATGCCGCGTCGCCACGTGCGGCGGCTGCCCGATTTAGACGAGGCTGAGCGGCAATCACTGGCCGAAATTCTCAAGCGGTTGTTGATCCGCTACGACAACCTGTTCGCCACCTCTTTCCCCTATTCGATGGGCTGGCATGGCGCGCCCTTCGCCCCGGAAGCCCAGGATCATTGGCAACTCCACGCCCATTTCCTGCCGCCACTGTTGCGTTCGGCGACGATCAGGAAGTTCATGGTCGGCTACGAACTGCTGGCCGAGGCCCAGCGCGACCTGACGGCCGAGCAGGCCGCGGCGCGGCTGCGGCAAACGCCGACCGAGCATTACTCTTTATAACCAAACAGCCGTAGCCATTCGTCGATGTCGTCGGCTTCGTCGTCCGTTTTCGGTTTCTTCTTGGGCGGGGTGGGGGGTGGGGCGGTTTGGCGCGGCGGGCGGCTGGGG
>CXWJ01006954.1_pt1 | contig 19578 bp, 20 predicted proteins | sample 590841 | NCBI WGS metagenome assembly CXWJ01 (sample SAMEA3498367, study PRJEB10139) | wastewater metagenome | biome: wastewater treatment plant; material: activated sludge | place: Austria | collected 2015-01-21 | reverse complement strand
TGGCAATTTCGCAGCGTCGTCATCCTGCTCATCCTGTCGCTGGTGCTGACGGCGGCGCTACGGCCGACGGTGGAGTGGTTTGTGGCCCGCGGTCTGCGGCCCGGCCTGGCCCGCGTGCTGGTCTATCTGCTGGTGTTCGGCGTCATCGGCGGCAGTCTGGCGCTCATCAGTAGCCCGCTGCTGAACGAGTTGCACATGCTCAGCAATTACCTGATCGTGTTGTATGACAGCACCTATCAGGAGTGGCTGACCGCGTCCGGCCTGTTGCAAACCCTGGCCGCGCAACTGCCCGCGCCCAACGAACTGGGCGAGACGATGGCCGGGCCGGCGGGCGGGGCGGCGCTGCGCTTCTTGTTCGGCGTCACCCAGAATACGGCGGCGGTCATCGCCGGGTTGGTGGTGGTCATCGTGCTAAGCCTGTACTGGAGCGCCGACCGCAGCCACTTTGAGCGGCTGTGGCTGTCGCTGTTGCCGGCCGGCAGCCGCATTCAGGCGCGGCGCATCTGGCAGGCCACGGAAGGGGCGATGGGGGCCTACGTGCGTAGCGAGTTCGTGCAGTCGTTCCTGGCCGCCGTTCTGCTGGCTGTCGGCTACCGCCTCATCGGCCTCGATTATCCTATCTTGATGGGCATTCTGGCCGGGTTGGTCTGGCTCATCCCGCTGGTGGGCTTCGTGTTTGCGGCGCTGGGTTCGTTTTTGCTGGGGCTGGCCTCGGTCGGCGGGCTGCCGGTGGCCCTCGGGGCGCTGGCCCTGACGGTGGCGGTGCTGGCCTTCCTGGAGTTCGTCGTCGAGCCACGCCTGTTCCGCCGCAATCAGTTTAGCGGCGTGTTGATCATCTTCCTCGTCCTGGTGATGGTCGATGCCTACGGCATGACCGGCTTTCTGCTGGCCCCGCCGCTGGCCGTGGCCCTACAGGTATTGGGCAGCCATCTCATTCGGGCCGTGCGCCAACAGCCGACGACGGCCATCGAGTTCGCCACGCTGGAGGCGCGGCTGGCCGCGGTGAGCGCGCGCTACGATGGGCAGACGGCGCCGGATGGTCAATCGGTGCTCAATGGCGCGGCCACGGCCGACGGCCAACCGCTGCCCATGCCCCCCGACATCGCCAGTCTGCATGGGCGGCTGGCGGCGCTGGTGGCCGGGGCGCGGCAAAATGCGCTGGAAGAGCTGTAGCCCGGTGCGGCGTCGCGCTCAGATTGGCGGCGGCGGCGGCGGGGGCGGTGGCGACGATGAGGGCAACCTAGGCCCATTGCGCACCACCGTGACCGCCCGATCCCACAGCCCACGCATCCGGCCCAGGGCCATCTGTTGCTCGGCCGAGTCGGTGGCCGCGCCGGTGCCGGCCGTGCGCAGCAGGATGGCGACCCAGCGCGTGCTTTCGAACCCTTGCAGGACGCTCAGGATGAGCAACGTCAGCGGCGTCGACAGGATGGCCCCCACCGCGCCCAATAACCAGCCCCAGACGAACAAAGAGATGACCACCACGGCCGGTGAAATCTTGAGCTGGTTGCCCAACATGCGCGGCTTCACCAGATTTTCCACCGTGCCGTTGATGAGCGCGTAGCCGATCAGAACGCCCAGGGCGGCGAGAGGGCCATCCTTCAGGAAGGCCAGGGCCAGCGGCGGGATCATGGCGATCCAGAAGCCGACGGCCGGGATATAGCCCAGCAGGGCCGACAGCAAGCCCCACAGCAGGGCCAATTCAATGCCCATGAAGAACAGAAAAATCGTATTGCCCAGACCGACGAGGAAGTTTAGCGCCGTGGTCAGCGTCACGTAGCGGCGCACGTCGGTTGTCAGGACGGCCGCTTGCAGCACCATAGGGTGGTCGGTGCGCAAGCCCAGGCGGGCGCTACTGGGCAAGGCCAGCGCCGAGCTGAGCATGAAGGCGAAGATGAGCATGACCAGGAAGGCTTGCGACAAGCCGACGAAAAGGGTCGTGACCAGCGTCGTGGCGATGCCGGTCAGCCGCTGGCTGGTGATCAGGTCCTGGATGGCCGTGGTCACCTCTTCGATCTGTACGCCCAATACGTCGCCCTGGGTGTCGAGGGCCGAGTCGGCCTCAATTGCCGCCACGCGCAACGTGGGCATGACTTCGGCCAACTGGGCCATGCCGATGAAGATGATCAGCAGCACCAGACCGAGGATGCCCAACACGACGAGAAACGTGAGCACCAGCGACAGCCAGCCGGGCACGCCGTGCCGGCCGAACCAGGCCGGCAGCGGGATCAGGGTGATGGTGATCACGATCGATAACAGGATGGGATTGAGGATAAAGGCCAGGTCGCGGATGCCGGCGATGATGATGAAGACGCTGGCCAGCCCGACCAGGAAGAAGAGCAGCGGCCGTGATTGTTCAACCATGTTATCTTGCCTGTGAACGTTTAATTCGCGGCCGGGCGCGGTTGCCGGTCGCACCATTGATTATACGCCAAACTGCCGCAGACCTGACAGGTTTGCGGCAAACCTGTCGGGTCTAAGAACTTTGCACCTCAGGCGATGTCCGGCATAATACAATCCCTGCTCCCCGGAGGGACAGGTCCGCCGTGGCCCTACGACGGCGCGCCGCGTTCAACAATCGCATTTGCCCTTGCCGACGAGGCTCCACGATGACGACGCCGCCCCTCTCGCCATCTGATACCGATCGGCCGCCCGGCCGGCGCGCCGGATATCGGCCGGAGCGAATGGCTGCCGCGCTGCTGGGCGGCTCGTTGCAGGGCATTCTGGAGATTGCGCTGGCGACCTCCTTCGCGGTGCTCATCTTCAGCGGCGATCTGTCCCCTTACCTGTCGCGGGGCATCGGGCTGGCCCTGTTCTCCTCGGCCGTCGCCCTGGCCCTGACTTCGCTCCTGACCTCGTATCCGGCGCTGCTGGGCGGCAACCAGGACGCCCCGGCGGCGATCATGGCCGTCATGGCCGCCGGCGTGGCCGCGCTGACCATCGGCGACGAGGCCCGGCTGGCAACGGTGGTCGTGATGGTGGGGCTGACGACGCTGGCGGCGGGGCTATTTCTGCTGGGGCTGGGTGTGTTCCGGCTGGCCGGGCTGGTGCGCTTCCTGCCCTATCCGGTGGCCGGCGGCTTTCTGGCCGGCACCGGCTGGCTGCTATTCGTGGGCGGCATCAGCACCATGGCCCACCGTCATTTCTCGCTGGCCGAGTTGCCCGAACTCCTGGCCCCGGCCACACTGCCCTATTGGCTGCCGGGGGCGCTGCTGGGGGCGCTCATCCTGGCCCTCTCCGGCCGCATTCGCCACTATCTGTTTCTGCCGGGCATCATCGCCGCCACCATCGTCGTCTTCTTTGTGGTGGCCGCGCTCTTCGGCCTTTCGCCGGCCGAATTGAGCGCCGGCGGCTGGCTGCTGGGGCCGTTTCCGGCCGGCCGGTTATGGCAGCCGGTCAGCGCCGCCGAACTGGCCGCCGTGGAGTGGTCGGCCATCTGGCCGCAACTGCCGAATCTGATCAGCGCCGTGGTCATCAGCGCCATCGCCCTGTTGCTGAACGCCAGCGGGCTGGAGTTGGCGACCCGGCGCGACATCGACATGAACCGCGAGATGAAGGCCGCCGGGGTCGCCAATCTGGCGGCGGGTCTGGGGGCGGGGCTGATCAGCTACGCCCAACTGAGCCTGACGGTGTTGTCGGAGCGGCTGGGGGCGGTCACGCGCCTGACCGGGCTGGTGGCCGCGGCTATCTGCGGCGTGGGGGCGCTGCTGGGCGGGGCGGCGCTGGGCTACGTGCCGACGATTGTTTTCGGCGCGCTGCTGGTCTATCTGGGCCTGTCGTTTTTGTGGGAGTGGGTCGTCGTGGCCCGCCGGCGCTTGCCGACCATCGACTATGCCATCGTTCTACTCATCCTGGGCGTCATCGCCGCCGTGGGCTTTCTGCCGGGCGTGGTGGTGGGCATCATCGCCGCCGTGGTCATGTTTGTCGTCAGCTACAGCCGCACCAGCATCGTCAAGCATGAATTGAGCGGGGCCACATTCAAGAGCCGCGTGACCCGTAGCGCCGAAGACCGGGCGGCGCTGGAGGCGCTGGGCGATCAGGCGTATTTCCTGCAACTCCAGGGCTTCATCTTCTTCGGCACGGCCAACGGGCTGTTGGAACAGGTGCGCGCCCGCACTCGCGCCATGCCGACGCGCTACGTGGCCCTCGACTTTCGCCAGGTCATCGGCCTCGACTCGACCGCCCTGCTCAGCTTCGACAAGATGCGCCAGTTGGCCCGCGAGAATGGCTTTACCCTGTTGCTGTCGGGGCTATCGCCGGGGCTGCGCCGCCAGTTCAGCCGTGGCGGCATCGAGGCCGAGCCGAACGTCGTGCGCTTCGCCGCCGATCTGGATCGGGCGGCCGAGTGGTGCGAGGATCAACTATGCGCCACCGGCGCGGCCGACGCCGACCGCCCGCTGGCGAGCTATTTGCAGGACATCGTGCCCGGCGAGGCGACGCGGCGGCTGGTGGGCTATATGGCGCGCCTGACGGTCGAGCAGGGCGAGCATCTAATCGAGCAGGGCGCCGAACCGGACGATCTGTTTTTCATTGAATCGGGCCAACTGACGGCCCATCTGGAAATGGCCGATGCCCCGCCGCTGCGCCTGGAGACGATGCAGGGCGGCCGGGCGGTGGGCGAGCTGGGCTTCTATCTGGGCACACGCCGCGCCGCGGCGGTGGTGGCCGACCGGCCCAGCGTGGTCTACCGGCTGTCACAGACCACCCTGGCCCGCATCGAGCGCGACGATCCGCAGGCGGCCTATGCCTGCCACCGGGTGGTCGTCCATTTGTTGGGGGAGCGGGTGTTGCATCTGGTGCGGGCGGTCGATGCGCTACAAGCCTAGTAGGCCCTGGGACTGGATATGAACGATCCTGTTGAGTATGTAGCCGGGGACGAGGCTTGGCGCGAGCGGATCGGGCACGAGTGGAGCGAGATGGCCGCCCGCCACATGAATGTGGACGACGGCTTCTCTATCGTTGCCACGTCCGGCGGGTCGCCGGTGGGGCTGATCGCCGTCGTCTGGCGCGACTTGCCGCCGCCGCTGCCGGCCACGGTGGAAGCGTACATCGACATCGTTGAGGTGCGGCCCGCCTTTCGCCGCCGGGGCATCGCCGCGCGGCTGGTTCAAATGGCCGTGGCCCGCTCAGGCGAGCATGGCGCGTACCAACTGCGGGCCTGGAGTTCGGCCGACAAGAGCGAAGCCATCCCCATGTGGCGGAGGCTGGGCTTTGGGCTATGCCCGGCCACGGTGTACCCGCGCGGCGAGCGAGTGGATGGCTATTTTGTGGCGCTGGTGCTTGGCGCGTCGGGCGCGACGTGACTGGACAATAGGTCGCGGATTGCGCCGCCGATGGTCGGCTCCACGGCGAAGTGGGCCTCGAGCAGGGCCAGGATAGCCGCGGCGGCCGCCGGGCTGTGGTCATAGCCGGGCAGCAGTGCCGGCAAATCGGCGGCCAGGGCGGGAAAGCGCTGTTCGAAGCGGCGCGGCCCGTCGAACAGATCTTCCACCCCCGCCACGCCGGCAGCCATCAAACCGGCCAGGTCGATCACCCTGTCCACCGCGTAGCCCTGGATGAAGCGAAAGGCCGAGAGCTTCTCGCCGCGATAGAAACGGCTCAAGCCCACGTAGAGATTGGTCAATGCCTCGCCCAGTAGATGATCGACCGCGGGCGTGGAACGGCGCGGCGGCCAAGCGCGCGGCGCGGCCCACGCGTCGGGCACGCCGGCCCGCCGCCACACCAGCCGGCCCGGCGCATAGGCCGCCGTCTGCAATTCGTCGGGCGTGAAGACGGCCATTTCGCCATAGATGCCGTCGGCATAGAGGAATTTGTAGCCATCGGCCGTATTGCGAAAGCGGTAGACGAGGGGATGGGCCGCCGCCAGCCAGGCCGGATCGTCCAGGAAGGCTTGCTTATAGCCCGGCTCCACGATGACGAAAAAATCCAGATCGGAGTATTCATCCAGCCGTTCCAGCTCGCGGCCGACAGAGCCGAGGCCGATGAGGGCCAGCGCGCCGGGCGAGTGGGCCAATGCGCGGCCGATGGCGTCAAGCCGCTGGAGGAGAGCATCGGGGCGGGTCATAGCCGGTTGCGCCGGAGAAGAGCCGGCCTAGGGAATCCACACCCGCCGCACGACGGCCGCCGCGCCGGTGGCCGCGCCGCCGGTGGCCGGATCGAGCGTGTAGACGGTCGTCGTCCATTGCGGGGCGCTGTCGTCGAAGGCCGTTGTCGCATCGCCGACGAGATAGGTGTAGGGCGTGGCGCATTCATAGCCGGCCGTGCCCGCGTCGAGGACGACCGGCTCGGCCGCGGCGCGGATGGCGCAGGTCTGGCCGCTGTCCAGTTCCACGAAGAAGATGACCGCCCGGTCGATCGACGGCGGCGGGACGGACGGCAGGGGCGCGGATGGGTTGATGAGGGCGGCATAGTCGCCGGCAACAGGGTTGGGGCGGCAGACGAGCCGCGTACCGCCCTGGGCGAAGCAGGGTTCGGCCGGCTGGCCGCCCTCCGGCAGGCAGCGGTAGGTTCCCGGCACGAGCGATGACTCGGCGCACGCGCCCATAGACGGATCGCCGCTAACGGCGATTGACGCTGGGTCGAATTTGATCACTTCGGTTGCGTTGGTGATCTGTTGGGGGCCGGCTACGCTGGATGATTGATCGGGCGCGTTGGGCCTATCCGCTGCATTGCCCGCGCAGCCGGTCAAGGCCAGCAACAAAAAGAAACCCAAGGGGATTAAATATCTCTTATCCGTGTTGATCCGCATCATCCGCGTTATCCGTGTTCTATTTCTTTTCAGGTGCAACGCACTTCAGAAAGTGCGTCGCACCTGGGGCTGGATTATAGCGCATTGTCGCCGTTGGCGGAGGGGTGGGGGCAGGCGAAGAATTGGTAGCCCCGGCCGCGCACAGTGACGATGGGGTTTGTCTGGGGGAGATAACGGTCCAGTTTGCGCCGCAGGCGGTGGATGTAGGGGCGGATCAATTCGCCGGCCTCGGCGTCGCTCAGGTGGTAACTCCAGGCCAGCCGGGCCAGTTGGGCCGTGGTCAGGGTCTGATTGGGGTGGGTCATCAGGCAGGCCAGGACGGCCGATTCGCCCCGGCTCAACTCGACAGTGTGGGGCGCGTCGCCCAGCACGGAGGCCTGGCGTTGGGAGTAGTCAAGGCTGAGCGGCGGGGCCACGATGACAGCCGGGGCGGTGGGCGCGCTCGCATCCGGCGGCAGGCCGTCGGCGTTGCGGGCCGCCTGGCGCACGTAACGGCCCAGTTGGCGCTTGAGGGAAGCCAGCGAATGCAGGGTGCGGTCGATCGATTCGAAGATAATCGTCGCCGCGACGGGCTTGACCAGGTAATCGGCCGCTCCCACCTGGACGGCGGCGATGGCCGTGGGCAGCGTCGGCCGGCCGGTCAGGATCACCAGGGGCAGGTCGGGTTGCAGGCGGCTCACCTCGTGCAGGAGGGCCACGCTGTCGCCGTCGTCGGCGTCCAGGTCGAGCACCAGGCCGTCGTAGTCGCCGTCGGCCAGCCAGGCGAGGGCCTGCGTGGCGAGGGCCGTCGGCCGGACGGTGTGGCCGGCGGAAATGAGCAGGCGAGCCAGTTCGGCGCGGGCCACAAGCTCGCCCTGGAGCAGAAGAATCTGCGGGCTGAAGGGTTGAGCGAATTGATTCGAGCTTGTATTCATAGCGGCCAGGCCTGAGGCCAAGCAATTTTCGATGGACAACCTAAATGGATGGCCCATCCTGTCCGAATAGCATCGCCAGAATCGATGCTATCCGGTTGTGTTCTTCCGCTACGAATCAGTTAGGCAAAAACCAATGGGAACTGGCCGACCAACCAGGCAAAAAAGCGCCTGGAGCATTCCGCGAGAAGAGCAAAACATTACGCTAATTGTCAATTCCAAGCGTATCGGCAAGACCTATAGGATATAAGTCCTGAGTAAATAAGCCTAGTACCTATAGTAGACCGCGGTCGTTCATTTGTCAAATACGATCTCTCTGTGGGAAGGGTAGCTGATGAAGGTTACAATCCGCCTTACAGGCAGAGATTTACCCTCTTTGGCTGCCGCGCCGGCCCGGCAACCAGAGAAATAGACCCGCTTTGCCCATTTACATTTCTTTCTGCCTGATCTATAGTATTGACCATAGAAAGACCCGTTACAGCCAGTTTCGGGGTTCTAGCTAATCTACGCGGTCAACCAAATAGTAGGAGGATTATCATGTCAGTTGAAAGCACCCGTGCCGTAATGACCCGCTATTTCGATTCCGAGCATTCCACCGTCGATATGATGGCCGACGACGTTGTCTTTACCATCATGGCCACCGGGCAGGAGCATCACGGCCGCGAGGGGGTGATGGGGATGCTCAACTATTTCTACCACTATGCCTTTGACGCGACGGCGACCACGGAAAACACGATCTTCGACGACGGCAAAGCGTTGATTGAGGGGCATTTCATCGGCAAACACATCGGTGAATTCGCCGGCATTCCGGCCACGAACAAGAACGTGAACGTGCCGATCTGCGTGGTTTACGATCTGGAAAACGACCAAATTAAAAGAGGCCGGGTCTATTTTGAGATGCCGGTCTTGATGCAGCAGTTAGGCGTCATGTAGTGTTGCTTGCGCGGTAAGGCGCAAGTCGGCCGACCCTCCGTGACTTTTCCGAAAGCCGGGTTACATGCAGCAATCCCGGCTTTTTGTTCTATATAATTGACTATAGTCCCCAGGAAATGTTATCATGTTGTAATATTTGTAAGCATGATGGTATTGAACTATGGTTAGAACACAGATTCAACTCAGTACAGACCAATCCAGAAAGTTGAAATCCCTGGCCGAAATCAAAGGCACGTCTATTGCCGAATTGATTCGGGTTAGTGTCGATGCCATGCTGGCGACGACGCCGATTTTCGACCGCGAACAGTTGAAGCAGCGAGCGCTGGCCCTGGCCGGGCAGTTTAGCGGCCCGGCCGATCTGGCCGAGGCGCACGACCGTTATTTGGCCGAGGCTTACGAAGCATGACGGTGTTTGTCGACACATCGGCTTTTATCGCCTATCTGAACGCCAACGACCGCTATCACTCAGCGGCGGTTAGCCAGTGGCAGGCGCTGTTGGCCGGCGACGAGACGTTGCTCTGTAACAACTATATTCTGGTGGAAACAATGGCAATCCTTCAGCACCGCTTCGGCCTGGGCGCGGTTCGCGGGCTACAGGATGGCATGTTGCCCCTGCTGACCATTGATTGGATCGATGAGGCCGCCCATGCCACGGCGATGGCCGCGCTGACGGTCGCCAACCGGCGCGCGTTGAGCCTGGTAGATTGCAGCGCCATGACAACGATGCGCGCCTGGGGCGTCAACCGCATCTTTTCCTTCGACGCGCACTATGGCGAGTATGATTTCACACTTCTGCCCGCGGATACTTCTAGCTGAACGCCTGCCACCTATCTGCTATAATCAAGGCTTGGGCGGCGCCTATCCGCCGAATTCCCACGAGGTAATATGATGCGGCGATTATCCATAAGTGGTGGAACGTTACTGTTTACGTTGGCGGCAGCGCTCCCGGCGCTGGCCCAGGAAGAAAACCCGCTGGCTCATGCCCGGCTCTTCACCGGCGGCACGGCCTGGGGGATGATTGGGGTGACTGTCTTGCTGATGATCTTGTTTATGGTCTGGGCGCGCCGTGGGCCGAATTAAGAAAGAGAATCCACAGATTACACAGATTTCACAGATTGAAGAGGTATCATCCGCAGATTAGGCAGATTCGGCAGATTTTTAGAATATGTTTAATCTGCCAAATCTGCCAAATCTGCGGATAAGATCTCTTATCTGTGAAATCTGTGCAATCTGTGGTTATTATTCTTCCATCCACGTCACGCGCAGATCAAACCCCCGCTTGAGCAACTCCTCGGCGAAGGCCGGGCCGGGCAGGGCCAACTCCACCGGCAGGCCGCCGCGCGGGGTGCGGCCGTGGGCCTGGGCGGCGCAGATGATGGCGGCGTGCCAGCCGGTGGTGCGCTCCATGGCCGTGAAGCCGGTGGCCTCGTCGTAGCGGTCGAAGAGATCGACTACCACCTCGCGCTCAGCCCCATCCTTCAGGCCGCGGCCGATGATGCGCACGATGACCAGATCGCGCTCGCCCGGCTGGGCCTCGATCTTCGGCCCCAGCACGGCGTGGAGCAGATGGCGCGGGGCGATCCGGTGGCCGTCGACCTCGACCGGTTCCAGTTCGATCAGCCCGGCATCACTGAACGCCTTCCACTGGGCGAAGTGGCCCGGCCAGCGGATGGTCTTGTTTTGCAGCGTGCGCAGTTGGCCGGCCCACGTCCAGGGCATGGTGCTGGTGCCGCCGGCGGTGGTGAACGCTTCCAATACACCCACGTCGCCGCCAAAGTCGATCAACTCGTACTCCTCGGGCCGGAAGCAGCCCATCTCCACCAGTTGGCCGTCGCGGATGAAAACCGTCGCGCCGAAGTATTCGTTGGTCAGCCCCTCGATGTTGAAGGTCAGGATGTAGTGCCACGGCGGTTGCGGATCGGCGGGGATGCCGCCATCGTACATGATCAGGTCATGGCACTGGTCGAACAGGCTCATGGTGTAGGCGCAGAGCGAATTGCCCAGGCCCGGCACCTGGCCGCAGTCGGGGGTCAGGGTGATGCCGGCGGCGCGGGCCTCGGCGTCGAGGGCCAGTTGCGCCCTGGTCTGGTCGGTGTTGCCGCCGAAGTCGGCCATGCTGGCCCCGGCGCGGACGGCGGCGCGGGCCAGGGGCAGGTTGAAGAAGTAGGGCACGCCGGAGATGAAGGCGTCGATGTTGTTCGCTTTTAGCAGTTCCACCACAGCATCGATGTCGCGCACGTCCAGCGCGGCGGCCGTGGCGACTTCGCGGCCGGCCAGGCGATTGACGCGCGCCGCCGAGCGCTCGGCGGCGCTCAAGTCCATGTCGGCCAACAGGATGCTCGCGGCGTCGCCGTGGACGGCCAGGTCGTAGGCGGCGGCTGTACCCTGGCGGCCGGAGCCGAGGATGGCGTAGTGGTAGGGCATTTTTCTATACCTTCGATTATTGGGCTGCCGAACTCTTTTTCTCTACGGTTCCAATCGGTAGGCGTCTCGGCGATGACGAACCGTGACGATTTCGATCACTAGCTCCTGATCGTGGACGCTATAGATTATGCGGTAATCGCCCACTCGGATGCGCCACAGATCATCGGCCCCCTGGATTTTCCGGCAACCTGCCGGTCGTGGATTAGTTGCTAGCATTTCGATTTTTGGGAAGATTCGGGTGACGATTTTCTTATCCAGATGTGAAAGGTCGCGGCGGGCAGCACGAGTGAAAGAAATGTTGTAATCACTCATCCAGTTTACCTTCGGCGATTAATACTTTTTTGACATCCTCTAATGATTCGAGTGGCTCATTTTCCCTTTCTCGGGCAACAAGGACATCATAGATATCCTCCCAAATCTCGCCGTACCGCTCCAGGTCCAGGATTACGGCCTTTCGTTTCCCCGACGTATCAGTCACGAATTGAATCCCTTCGAGTGCCATGCTCACCTTGTCTCCAGTCCGAATTGCGTAATGACGATTATACCATAAGACATTGGCACTTCTTCAGTATCTGTTCGCTACACTTCTTGCATACTAGCCACGTAAGCACATAGGCAAAGGAATGATACGTAAGGTATTTAAGGTAGAAAATAATCTGGTAGTTTCTCTACCCAAGGAAACGATCGATTTACTGGGCATTCACGAGGGGAGCGAAATAGAAGTAACCGTTGACATCGGCGCGCGGCGGATTTTGCTCTCGACGGCCAAAAGCGAGGTTGCGGACATTGACACCGAATTTGCCCGGCAACTGGACGAGTTCATCGCGCTATATCGCCCGGCGTTGGAAGCCCTGGCGAAGTGACGATCAATGCCGCCGCGTTAGCTTTTTCTCAGAATTTTCCCTTTTTACTCTGATCCGTGGTATAAACATTAGAACATACGGGCGAAACAGGCCGACAGCGGCCCGCCCGGGGGTACGAGGCGCCACCTCCTGTGCAGGAGAAGCGCCTTTGCTTTGTCAATCTGAAGTTAAACTCTCAAGAGGAGGTGCCGCAATGGCATTCATGTTTACGAACAGCAAGGGTAAGTCCTACTACTTGCACACCAAGAAGGTCGAGTTGAAGGGCGGCCGTACGCAGCAGTTGTACTTCTTCGCCAAGGAACCGGGCCAGGGCGCGCTCGACGCGGTCCCGTCCGGCTACCAGGTGGCCGAGTCGAAGAACGGGCTGCCCGTCCTGAAGAAAGCGGCCTAATCAACGTAGCCGAATGAAAAAGGCGGAGTCGAGAGCGACTCCGCCTTTTTTATTGATTCCCGAGATTGCCAACCGGCCGTGACAGCGCGACGACCGCATACCGTTCGTCCGTCACCGCACCGCCCCACAATACGGGCCGGCCGGACAAATCAACAACCACCACCTCGGTGAGCGCGGGCGGTAATGCGGCCACAACTTCTTCGGCGTGCAATCCGCCCCCTGTGTGCCAGAAACCCTCTATCATCACCAGCTGTCCACCGGGAGCCAGCAGGCGCGCCCAGCGGGACAGCACGCGCACCGGTTCGGGCAAAGCCCACAGCAGATGGCGGCAGAGCACAACATCAAATAGTCCCGGCCTTAGCGCAGGCTCAGAGGCGTCCATCACCAGGAACCGCGCCGGCAGGCCGGCCTTCTCGGCCTTGGTTCGGGCGAACGCGATCATAGCCGGCGACCAATCAACGCCCATCACCCGATGGCCCATTTCAGCCAGCAGTAAACTCAGCGAGCCTGTCCCACAGCCAATATCCAGAACCGCGGCGCGACCAGGTAGCCGGGCCGCCAGCAGTTCGCGCCACGCGGCCCGGACGGCCGGATCATGTAAGCCATGATCCGGCTCATCATCGAAAGACGCGGACTGCTCGTCCCAATAGCGGGCAGATCGATACGCCTGGGGTTCGCCGTTAGTAGAAATTACGAGTTAACTTCCGTTAGTAGTTAGTGGCCTTCGCCGCCGGCCTCCGGCATGTAGACCTCCGGGTCCCACTCGCCGGTCACGTCCAGATAGCCGGCCGCGCCCTTCTGGGTGCGGTAGAGGGCATGGTCGACCAACAGGTAGCGCCCCGGCTCGTCGAGGTGCATCTCGAAGGTGGAGACGGAGCCGGGCGGCACGTACCACGCCTCTTCGTTGGCGGTGAAAGTCTCGGGCGAACCGCTGTAGACCTTATCGAATATTTCGCCGATGATGTGGAAGTTGGAGCCGACGTTTGGCCCGCCGACGCCGAAGAAGACGCGCACCGTCTCGCCCACCTCGGCGTGCAAGGGGTAGAGGGCGGTCAGGGCGCTGACGTGGCCGTTTAAGGTGAAGTATTCCGGCTGCTCGGCCAGCGCCTTCTCGGAACTGAAGACCTGGTGGCCCTGGCTGCCGAAGCGGCCGACCGTGTACCAGTCGCCCTGCATCACGTAGAACTCGCGGTCGACCGGCGGCAGCCCACCCACCGGCTCGACGACGATGGCGCCGTACATGCCCTGGGCGATGTGGTGCTGCGGCGGCGCGAAGGCGCAATGGTAGACGTAGGCGCCGGGGTGCAGCGCCTTGAAGGTGAACGTCTTGGTTTCGCCGGGCATCACGTTGGTGACGTTGGCCCCGCCGCCCGGGCCGTTGACGGCGTGGAGATCGATGTTGTGGCCGGTGGAGTTGGTGTCGGGATTCACCAGCGTGAATTCGACCGTATCCCCTTCCATCACGCGGAGCATGGGGCCGGGCACGGTGTTATCAAACGTCCAGAAGGCATAGGTCGTGCCATCGGCCAGTTCGGACGTCACTTCCTGGGCGGTCAGGGTGATCTGCACCGTCGTCGGTTCGGTGCGGGTGATGGGCGCGGGCACGTTGGCCGGGTCGTAGGCCACGTTGGGTACGTCGGTCTCGTGGGCCGGTTCCAGCGTCGGCACAGCATTAACGACGGCCGGGGCGGCGGCGGCTACCTCGGAATCGCCGGCCGCGGACGATTCGATCTGGGGCAGATCCGCTTCATCAATCCTGCATGCGCTAAGAAGAACCCCGAACAGGACGGCGACAATGGCGGTGGCGAGTCTTTCGCGTGACATACTTTTCTCCTTTCGTTGTGACCCTGGGGTTTGACCAGGGCATGCCAGTATGAACCAACCCGCGCGACGACAACACAAACATGGCTGCGTCAAGAGACGCGGCCAGGCCACAAAACGTGGGGAAAGAATATAGGTCGTGCGGTTGAGCATCGTTGACGGTCAAAAGGCCTGATACTTGACCGGCAACTCAGGTGGACAATATTATAACATAGTTGCGGGAGGCGAGAAGAGATAGGTATTGCTGTTTTTCGGAAACCCGGCAGCGCCATGCCTGGCTGGTGGGCCGCCCGCCCGTCAACCCTTGCTCAGCGAGGCGCGATAGGCGGCCACCGCGCGGCGCGTGGTATACCAGTTGCGTCCGCGCTTGATGGCCTCCAGGCGCCCGGTGCGGGCCAATAGGCTCAGGTATTCCTGGCTGTAGGGCGAATTCTGAGCCGCCTCGCGTAGTGGCAGCCAATCATCGTCGGGTAGCGGCGGAACGGTCTGCGGCGCGGTCGCCTCCAGATAGAGCATCAGGGAACGCTCCACGGCGCGGCCGACGAGATTCGCCAGCGAGGTGGCGTTTCCCCGATCGGCCGCGGCCAGGGCGCGATAGTACTGCGCCCGATTGGCGCGGGCGATGATGGCCGGCGGGTAGGCCGCGCGGAGCAAAATCAGGTTCATTACCAGTCGAGACGTGCGGCCGTTGCCGTCGAGGAAGGGATGAATGGCGACGAGGCGGTGATGCGCCACGGCCGCCAGTTCGACCGGCTCTCCACGGCCTTCCTGCCCGGCCAGCCAATCGGCCCAATCGGTCAGGCGCGACGCCACTTCCCAGACCGGCGGCGGATCAAACGTCGCGCCCACGATGCGAACGGGAAGTTGCCGGTACTGTCCAGCGTTCTCATCGTCGATGCGCGCCATCACCAGCGCATGTAGCTGACGAACTGTTGCCGGCGTGATAGGCTCATTGCCGGCGGCCAGCGATTCAACCAAGCCGATCGCCTCACGATGATTGACGACCTCGAAATGCTCGCGCAGGCTTTTGCCGCCGATGGTGACGCCCTGTTCCAGGATGAGTTGGGTCTCGCGCAGGGTCAGGGTGTTGCCCTCGATGGCGTTGGAGTTGTAGGTCCATTCTACGGCCAACTGCTCTTCGAGGCGACGGACAGCGGCCACGGGCAGGGGGCGGCGGGCGTCGAGTTCGGCTTTCTTGGCGTACAGGCGGATGAGCAAACGGCTATCGAGCATAGGGCATTATATCGGATAAGTTGTAATTTATCGAATCCGATACAGCGATTCCCTTGGGCTGACCTTCCTATGGTATGGCGATCGGTTAGGCGATCACCATCATCTGGCACAGCCATGTTCAACGAACTCCCGCCACGCCCTTTCCACGTCCGCCACCGGTCGGCCCAGCGCTTGTTCTAAATCGTCCGGCGCGCGCAGCAGGGCGTTTAGCCCGTCCAGCCCATCGGTGGCAACGATGGACGCCACCAAGGTATAGGCGAACAGATCAGCCGCCGGCACGTCGGCGTATTGCTCGCGCAGCTGCTCCAGCGAGGGCAAAGGGACGCCGGCCAACCGCTCCCGGCAGGCGCCATCATACACCTCATGCGGCGCCAGGGTGACCGCCGTTCCCTCCTCCAACCAGTCCGGCAGTTCCGGGGCGATTTGATCGAGCGCCAGGTGGACGAACTCATGCACGGCTACGCTGACGCCATCGGCATAGGTCAACTCCGATCGCCCGGAACTGAGTGGCGAAACCATCTGGATACGCCCATCGCCGGACAGCGCGAAGTAGCCGCGCATGGCCGGGTTCATCACGCCCCGGTCGAAGGCGGCCTGATCGGCGAACACCTCCACCGTAACCGGGAAATCGCAGGCGATGCCCAGCGCATCACAGACGGGCGGCGCGCCCCGGCGAAGCGCCGCGGCGATGTCGTCCAGCACGTAGGCCGGTACGCCCTCCCCCGCCACGGCGATCAACTCAGGGCCGGCCGTGGGCGAGGGGGGCGACGCTGGAGAATCGGACGGCGTCGGGCCGAGGGGGGCGGTCGCTGCCGGCGGCCGTGTTTCAACGGCCGCGGGGGCGCAGCCGAGCAGCAACCACGCCCCGGCCGTCAGGACGAAGAAGGCGTTGGCGACAAAGCATGGCCTCACAATCACCTCGCATGGGTAGCGGCGCTAGGCTACCGGCGCGCGGCCGCGCGCCTTATTTGGGTCGCGCATTTCGATCAGGCGCACGCCGACGCCGTAGGTGACGAACTCGCCGGTCGGGACGATCTCGATCAGGCACGAGCCGGCGATCAACGCGCTATCGTCGGCCATCGGCCCCAGCAGCTTTTGCAGCAAGTCGGGCATGACTTCGCTCGCGCCGCAGATACGAGCCGTGCCCTGAAAGGTGATCGTCGCCTGGGGGATCTTCATCCAGGGCATGATCGGCACGCGCTTGGCGATGGGGATGGTGACGGAGACGTGGGGATTGGCGGCGATGTGGCGCGTCTTCCACGTGTCGCTGCCGGTGATGAAGTAGAGCTTGTGGTCGCCCACAGCGTAGAGGATGCCCACCGTGCGCGCTTCGTGGCCGGCCGTCACCATGCCGACGACGGCGAACAGTTCTTTCTCGATGGCTTGCCAGACTTGTTGTGACGTGAGTTGTCTCGGCATGATGTGCTCCCACTGTTGACGCTATTCTCTTGCAGTATATTCGTTATCTCGCTTCTTGACACCCGCCCACCCCCATGCTAGACTGTCGCTCACAGTCAAATAGTAAACGACGCCGAGTCGGACGAGTAGCCCGCACAGCGAGCCGCCAGAGAGTTGACCCACAGGCTGAAAGGTCAATGGCAGGCGCGGCGGGGGAATGGACCGAGGAGTCGCCGGGGCGAAAACAGTGATCACAGTGGGTAGTAGATAGTGGTCAGTGGACAGTAGCTTCGGTCGGGGTGGCTTCCGTTAGCAGAGCCAATGCCTTTTGAAGTGGTCAGTAATCAGTCGAGCCGTCTCGCACTGACGGATTGACCCACTAATAACGGGCTGAACGAGTGGGGTCGCGGCGGGCGCGACCCAAGCAGGGTGGCACCACGGGAGATTTTGACGCTCTCGTCCCTAGTATGGGACGAGGGCGTTTTTTGTTTTGTCGCTATCGCAATCGCAATCGTTATCGCTATCGTTCTTCGATTACGATTGCGATTGCGACAGCGATAGCGAATGAGATTGGGTTAACGATTGGGAAATTCATATAGAGGAGGACAACAATGACCGAGCAAACCAAGTTTCTGTTAGACGAGAGCAAACTGCCGCAGGCGTGGTACAACATCAACGCCGACATGCCGGTGCCGCCGCAGCCGGTGTTGCATCCGGGCACGCTGGAGCCGGTGACGCCCGACTTTCTGGCCGTGCTGTTCCCGATGGCCCTCATTCTGCAGGAGATCAGCGCCGAACGGTATATCGAGATACCGGAGCCGGTGCGCGAGGTCTACAAACTGTGGCGGCCGACGCCCTTCCTGCGCGCCCGGCGGCTGGAGATGGCGCTCGATACGCCGGCCCACATCTACTACAAGTACGAAGGAGCCAGCCCGGTGGGCAGCCACAAGCCCAACACGGCCGTGCCCCAGGCTTTCTATAACAAGGAGGCCGGCACCAAGGCGCTGACGACCGAGACCGGCGCGGGGCAATGGGGTTCGGCCCTGGCGATGGCCTGCGCCTTCTTCGGCATCGATCTGGAAGTGTACATGGTCAAGGAGTCGTACCATCAGAAGCCGTACCGGCGGATCATGATCGAGAGCTACGGGGCGACGATCTACCCCAGCCCGTCGAACAACACCATGTACGGCCGCGCCCTGCTGGCCGACAACGCCGACGCGCCCGGCTCGCTGGGCATCGCCATCTCCGAGGCGGTGGAGGCGGCGGCCACGTCGGGCGGGGCCAAGAAGTACAGCCTCGGCTCGGTGCTCAACCACGTGCTGATGCACCAGACGGTCATCGGCCAGGAGGCGCTGCTGCAATTCGAGATGGCCGACGAATACCCCGATGTGATCATCGGCTGCACCGGCGGGGGGTCGAACTTCGCCGGCTTCACCTTCCCGTTCATTCACAAAAACCTGACGGAAGGCAAGCAGACGCAGGTCATCGCCGTGGAGCCGGCGGCCTCGCCCAGCCTGACCAAGGGCATCTACACCTTTGACTATGGCGACACGGCGCAGATGGCCCCGGTGGTGAAGATGCACACGCTGGGCCACACGTTCATCCCGCCGGGCATCCACGCCGGGGGGTTGCGCTACCACGGCATGTCGCCGCAGGTCAGCGCCCTGGTCGATGCCGGGCACATCGAGGCGCGGGCGGTGAAACAACTGGACACGTTCGCCGCAGCGCTGACCTTCCTGCGCAGCGAGGGCATCATCCCCGCGCCGGAATCGACCCACGCCATCAAGGTCGCCATCGATGAGGCGCTGGCAGCCAGGGAAAGCGGCCAGAAGCGGGTGATCGCCTTCAACCTGTCGGGCCACGGCCACTTCGACATGGGCGCGTATGAATCGTATCTGCACGGCCGGCTGGAGGATTATGAATATCCGGCGGCGGCGGTGGAAGAGGCGTTGCAGCATTTGCCGGATATTGGCTGAGGAGTGGACACATGGACAACACAACAAATCTGATGAGCGAACAATTCCGGCCGACGCTGGACGAATTCCGCGCGTTGGCCCGCGGCCCGGCCAACCTGATCCCGGTGACNNGGGGGCGTCGTTCCTGCTGGAGTCCGTCGAGGGCGGCGAGCAGGTCGGCCGCTACTCGTTCGTCGGTGTCAATCCGCGGGGGACGATTACGTTGCGGGGGCGGACCGTGGAGAGAAGCGCTGGGGGGCAGGGGAGCAGGGGAGCAGGGGGGAAAGAGAGCACCCCTGCACCCCTGCTCCCCAGCTCCCCTGCTTCTTACGAACTGGCCGACGGCGAAGACATCCTCCACGTCCTGAAGGCCGAGATGGAGCAATTCCACTATGCCGCGGCGGCCGGGTTGCCGCGCTTCGCCGGCGGCGCGGTGGGCTATCTGGGCTATGACGTGGTGCGCTTCTTCGAGCGGCTGCCCCAAACGGCCGCGCCGGGGCCGGACGTGCCCGACGCCGTGTTCCTGCTGGCCGATACGCTGGTCGTCTTCGACCACGCCCGCCACCGGCTGATCCTGCTGGCCAACGCCAGTATCGACGGCACGGGGGGAGACGTGGAGGCGGCCTACGTCGATGCCCTGCGACGCATCGACCGGCTGGCCGAGAAGCTGCTGCGGCCTCTGCCGGCCGTGCCCGCCCGCCGCNNCGGGCTGGAGAGCAACATGAGCCGCGACCGGTATGAGGCCATCGTGCGCGAGGCCAAGGAGCATATCGCCGCCGGCGACATCTTCCAGGTGGTGCTGAGCCAGCGCTTCAGCCGCCGCACCAGCGCCCACCCGTTCGCCGTCTACCGGGCGCTGCGGATGCTGAACCCGTCGCCCTACATGTTCTACTTCAACTTC
>CXWJ01020639.1_pt1 | contig 19596 bp, 17 predicted proteins | sample 590841 | NCBI WGS metagenome assembly CXWJ01 (sample SAMEA3498367, study PRJEB10139) | wastewater metagenome | biome: wastewater treatment plant; material: activated sludge | place: Austria | collected 2015-01-21 | reverse complement strand
GGCCAGCCGGCGCACGGGCGCGTCGAGATAGTCGAACGCCTCGCTGGCGGCGATGCGCGCCACCAATTCGCCGCCGAAGCCGCCGGTCTGCACCGCCTCGTGGACGACCAGCGCCTTGCCGGTCTTGATAACCGATTTGACGATAGGTTCCTCGTCCAGCGGGTTCAGCGTGCGCGGGTCGATGATTTCCAGTTCGATGCCCTCGGCGGCCAGCTTCTCGGCCGCTTCCAGCGCCCGCGACACCATGATCGACGTGGCGACGACGGTCAAATCGCGCCCCGGCCGCACGACGTTGCTCCGGCTCAGCGGCACGCGGTACATCTCTTCCGGCACGTGGCCTTTGGTGCGATAGAGCAGCTTGTGCTCCACAAAGATGACCGGGTTCTCGTCCTCGATGGCGGCAATGAGCAGCCCCTTGGCGTCGTAGGGCGTGCTGGGCATGACGACCTTCAGGCCGGGCACATGGACGAACCAGTTCTCCAGGCTTTCGGAGTGCTGGGCTGCCGCGCCCGTGCCCGATCCGCCGGGCATACGCAGCACCATCGGCACGGTGGCCTTGCCGCCGAACATGAAGCGAATTTTGGCCGCCTGCAACACCAGTTGTTCCATACTCAGGGTAACAAAATCCATGAACTGGATTTCGCCCACGGGCAACATGCCGGTCAGGGCCGCGCCGACGCAGGCCCCGGCGATGGCCGCCTCGGAGATGGGTGTGTCGATGACCCGGTTCTCGCCGAATTCGTTGAACAGCCCGGCGGTGACGGCGAACGCCCCGCCATAGACGCCCACGTCCTCGCCCAGGATGAACACCCGCTCGTCGGCCGTCATTTTCTGGCGCAGCGCCTCGCGCAGCGCCTCGGCGTAGGTTAACTCACGCATAGACCCCCTCCATAATGGAGCTTAATTCCGGCTCCGGGCTGTCCTGGGCGAAGGTGACCGCCGCCTCGATGCGGGCCAATGCCCTGGCTTGCAGCGCGCCGACTTCGGCCGGCGGCAAGCCCAGGACGCCGGCAAAGAGGGGGATGGGGTCGCGCCGCTGCCACTCTTTCACTTCCTCGCGGGTGCGGTACGCCTCGCGGTCGCTCTTGGAGTGCCCCTTCCAGCGGTAGGTGAGGCTTTCGATGAGCGTCGGGCCGTCGCCGGCCTGGGCGCGGGCCTTGGCCTCGCTCACGGCCTGATAGACGGCCAGCGGGTCGTTGCCGTCCACGGTGACGCCGACAATGCCATAAGCGCCGGCGCGCCGGCTGATGCGCTCGATGTTGAAGGCGCGCTTGACCGACATCGACATGGCGTATTGATTATTTTCGCACAGATAGATGATGGGCAAGTCCCAGATGGAAGCCATATTGAGCGCCTCGTGGAACGCGCCCTCGTTGGCCGCGCCGTCGCCGAAGATGGTCAGGCATACCTGGTCGGTGCGGCGAAACTTGATGCTCAGGCCGACGCCGACGGAGATGGGCAGCCCGCCGCCGACGATGCCGTTGGCTCCCAGGTTGTTGCGCTCCACGTCGGCGATGTGCATCGAACCGCCCCGGCCGCGGCAGAAGCCCGCCTCGCGCCCCAGAAACTCGGCCATCATCCGGTCCACGTCGCTGCCCCAGCACAGCATGTGGCCGTGGCCGCGGTGGGTATTGATCAGGTAATCGTTATTGGTCAGGGCGAAGTTGGCCCCCGCGGCCGTCGCTTCCTGCCCAATCGACAGGTGCATCGTGCCGTGAACCTGGCCCAGCGAGTAGAGTTCCAGCGCTTTCTCCTCGAAGGCGCGGGTCAGCATCATGCGGTAGAGCATCTCGCGGGCTTTTTCCGGCCCGATGCGCGCCAAAACGTCGGCCGCATCGATCGCGATCGTACTGGTTCCATTGGCTGTTATTTCATTCATGTGCATCATCATCATTCGAATGATTTGGGCAGCTCTCAGCCCCACGGGACGCCTCCCGTTGCGAAGCGCGCTGACCGCCCTTACTCTTCACCCTCAAAATTGTTTATGACCAGCGTTTGCAGCGCCCGCAGCGCCTCGTCGGCCTGCGGGCCGGTGGCGACGATTTGCAACTCGTGCCCCTGTAATGCCGCCAGTAGCAGCAGCTTCACTGGGCTGGCGCCACTCACCGGCCCTTTGTCGCGGGTCAGGTTGGTCACTTCGATAACGGCGTCGAACTGCTTGGCGAGCTTGACGAATTTGGCCAATGGCCGGGCGTGGAGTCCGGCTTCGTGCTTGATGGTAACGGTTACTGCGGACATTGCGGTTACTCCCCTCTTCTTCAACTCATCATGGACAAAACTTGCTCGGCGGCGTTGCTGTCGGTGATGAGGACGTCGATCAAATTGCCGCGCAACGCGCCGGCGATAGCGGGGGCCTTCAAACGGCCACCGCCGACAGCGATAACCCGGCAGCGCCCGCCGCGCAACTCGCGCAGATTGATGCCCACCACGCGCCGGTTCACGTCGATGTCCAGGATGTGGCCGTTGGCGTCGAAGTGAGTGCCGCAAATGTCGCCCACGGCGCCGGTGCGGCCGATCTCGTCCAGTTCTTCGGCCGTCAGGTAACCGGTGCGCAACAGGCTGGAACGGCTGGAGTCCATGCTGCCGATACCGACGACGGCCAGATCGGCGCGTTGGGCCAGTTGCATGTTTTCCTGGATAACCCGCGACGACATGAGCGAATGGCGGGTGGCCTCGTCCCCCACGAGGAGCGGCGCGTTGAGCGTGTAATACCGGCCACCCAGCCGCTCGGCCAGCCGCATGGCTACGCCGGGGCCGTCGATTTGCGGATCGCCCTTACCCAGCCCACCGATGATCTGCACCACCTCGACCGCCCGCAGGCGACGCGGCGCCAGCGCGCTGACGACTTCATAGACAGCCGTGCCCCAGGAGATGTCGATGATGGATGATTCGGTGATGACTTCATCAATGTAACCGGCCGCCAGCCGGCCCAGTTGCATCAACATCCGGTCGTAGGCCAAAAAGCCGCGCTGGGCGACGTAGACGGCCTCCAGATCGAACCGGGAGCGTAGCGCGTACTCCAGTTGGCTATCGCGCTGCATCGGATGGTTGACCCGTATTTCGATTAGTTGTCGATCGTGGGCTTCAGACAGCAGGCGGGACACGGCCGAGCGCGAATAACCCAGACGGTTGGCGATCTCTGCCTGACTACAGCGCTCAATGTAGTATAGATCGGCTACTGTAGCTAATAGTTCAAGGCGCTCATAGGATACCATCTGATTTATCCCCTTGGCTCAATGAGGTGGCGATGTTCTGGCTGCTTGCTATGCTATGCAGTATAGCACAGGTTTCGGTCACCGTTCACATTTGTGCTTATTATTCACATATGTGAAAAATGTGCCTGGGCGAAAAACGATCAGCCGGCCTGGAAAACAATTCCGGCGCATGAACGCCGGGACATTAAATTAATGATGAAAGTCTCCCATCGACTTTAGGCGACAGGGGCAATATTTGATAAGCTTATGGTAAGGGGCATAGCGATACGGGCCACCCGAGGGGTGGATCGTTACCGTGCGATTAGTGACCCGAACGGCCGACCTTAACACTCGACCACCGACGCGGCGCGTTGCCTGAGCGCGGTACGCTTTTCTGACGAACTGGAGTTTGCGTTGCCATGGATGATCAACAGAACGATAACCGCCCCAGCATCCCGACCTGGGTATGGATCATCACCATATTCGCGGTGATCCTGGGACTACAGCTTTTTCTGAGCGGCCGCTTCAGTGGGCCGGAGCAAATCACGCTGCAAGAGATGGCCGACTATATCCGCGCCGACGAAGTGAAACAGTTAACTGTTTCCGGCGACCGGCTGCAGCTCCTGCTCGACGACAACCGCACCTTTGGCGCGGTGAAATCTCCGTCCGATAGTCTCATCGAGACATTCGAATTCTTCGGCATCTCCGCCGCCGACCTCAACAACAACATGCTCGTGCGCGACCAATCGACCTGGAACACGCTCACCAGCATTTTGCTGGGTGTCGGCCCGGTGCTGCTGCTGATCTGGATCTTCATGCGCGGCTTTCGCCAGATGCAGGGCGGCGGCGGCGGCAACAACATCTTCGGCTTCGGCCGCAGCCGCGCCCGCAATCTGACCGACGCCAACCGGCCGACGGTCAACTTCGATGACGTGGCCGGCGTAGAGGAAGCCAAGCAGGAGCTGGCCGAGGTCGTGCAATTCCTGCGCGAGCCGGAGAAGTTCGTGCAAGTCGGCGCGCGCATCCCCAAGGGCGTGCTGATGGTCGGCCCGCCGGGCACAGGCAAGACCCTCCTGGCGCGGGCCGTGGCCGGCGAGGCGGGCGTGCCCTTCTTCCACATCTCCGGCTCCGAATTTGTCGAGATGTTCGTCGGCGTGGGCGCCAGCCGCGTGCGCGACCTGTTCGAGAAGGCCAAGACCGCCGCGCCGTCGATCGTCTTCGTGGACGAGATCGACGCCGTGGGCCGTCAGCGCGGCGCGGGCCTGGGCGGCGGCCACGACGAGCGCGAGCAGACCCTCAACCAAATCCTGGTGGAGATGGACGGCTTCGATAACGAGACCAACGTCATCGTCATCGCCGCCACCAACCGGGCCGACATCCTCGACCCGGCCCTGCTGCGCCCCGGCCGCTTCGACCGCAAGGTCTTCGTCGATTTGCCGGACATCGCCGGGCGCGAGAAGATCTTGCAGGTTCATGCCCGCGGCAAGCCCATCGCCAGCGAGGTCAGTTTCAAGGATACGGCCCGCCTGACGGCCGGCTTCTCCGGGGCCGACCTGGAGAACCTGATCAACGAGGCGGCCATTTTCGCCGCCCGCCGCGACAAGCGCACCATCGGCCTGCTGGAGTTCCAGGACGCCTTCGACCGGGTGGTCATGGGGCCGGAGCGCCAGAGCCGGGTGATGAGCGAGGACGACAAGATGACCGTGGCCTATCACGAGGCGGGCCACGCCATTGTCAGCTTCTTCCTGAGCCACACCGACCCGGTGCAGAAGATCACCATCGTGCCCCGCGGCCGGGCCGGCGGCTACGTCATGTCGTTGCCCGAAGACCGCGCCCTCTATAGCCGCGAATTCTTCGATGACCAGATCGCCATGGCCCTGGGCGGCCGGGCCTCGGAGGAGCACTTCTTCGGCCGCGTCACCACCGGCGCGTCGAACGACCTGCAAAATGCCACCCGCCTGGCGCGAGCGATGGTCATGGAGTACGGCATGTCGGACAAGCTGGGCCTGCCCACCTATGGCGGCGGTTCGGCCAATCCGTTCGTCGGCCGCGAGATGGGCTTCTTCGGCAGCAGCCGCGATTACAGCGAGGAAGCGGCCCAATCCATCGACGCCGAGGTCAAGCGCATCCTGGAAGAGAACTACGGCCGGGCGCTGAACGTCATCGAACAAAACCACGACCGCATGGTGCAACTGGCGACGACGCTGATGGACGTGGAAACGCTCGACCGGCCGGCCTTCGAACAGTTGATGAACGAGCCGATGCCCGGCAATGGCGTCGTGCCCGACCCCGTGCCCGCGCCCATCCCCGCCGGCCAGCCGGCCAACCCGCCCCAGCCGGTCGAAGCGATCTAGCCCAACGGCCCGACTGGTGCTATCGTAGGGGCAGCTTCCTAGCTGCCCCTTTTTCATTTTGTGGGTCGCCGTTCGTAGTGCGGCGCTTCAGCGCTGCGGGGGACAACTAAAGTTGTCCACTACGAACCTCGCCCCTGCATAGAACGAACCTATGAGCACACTATACCAAGCCATCACTGTGACCCAAACGGCCGGGGTGCTGACCGTCACCCTCAACCGCCCCGACCAGCACAACGCCCTGAACCCGACCCTCATGGCCGAATTGACGGCCGTCTTCCACGCGCTGCCGGGCCGCGACGACGTGCGCGTTGTGGTGCTGACCGGGGCCGGGCGCTCCTTCTGCGCCGGGGCCGACCTGACCTTCATGCGCGCCGCGGCCGACTACTCCTTCGATGAGAACGTGGCCGACGGCCAGGCCATCTTCGATCTGATGCTGGCGATCGACCATTGCCCGCGGCCGGTCGTGGGGCGCGTCAACGGCGCGGCCATCGGCGGCGGGGTGGGGCTGGTCAGTTGTTGCGACATCGTCGTGGCCGTGGAGCGGGCCTCCTTCGCCTTCAGCGAGGCCCGGCTGGGCATTGTCCCGGCGGTCATCTCCCCCTTCGTGCTGGCCCGCATCGGCCCCGGCCCGGCCCGCGAGCTATTCCTGACCGGCGAGCGCTTCGACGCCCGCCGCGCCCAGGCCATCGGGCTGGCCCACCACGTCGTGGCCGAGAGCGACCTCGATGCCGTCGTGGCCGAGCGCGTGACCCAGCTATTGCAGGCCGCGCCCGAAGCCCAGGCGACGATCAAGCAACTCATCCACACCGTCGCCTTCCGCCCCACGGAGAGCGTGCGCGACTACACGGCCGAGACTATCGCCCGCCGCCGCGCCGCCGACGAAGGGCGCGAGGGGATGAGCGCCTTCCTGGAAAAGCGCAAGCCGCGCTGGCAGGAAGAATAAGAAATCCACAGATTACACAGATTTCACAGATTTTGTCTTCCATCTGTGAAATCTGTGTAATCTGTGGATTCTCCTCTTTTCCATGAAACTCGCCGTTCTCTCCGACATCCACGGCAACTGGCCCGCGCTGGCGGCCACGGCGGCCGACATCGACGCCTGGCGGCCCGATGTGGTGCTGGTCAACGGCGACGTGGTCAACGATGGCCCCCGCAATCCCGCCTGTTGGGATTACGTGGCCCAGCGGCGCCGGCATGACGGCTGGCTCATCCTGCGCGGCAATCACGAGGAGTACGTCAGCGAATGGCGCGACCCGGCCATGGCGGATCGCGGCGCTCCGCCGCGCCGTGGCCCGGCCTACGACCTCATCCGCCTCAGCCGCTGGACGTATGAGCAGTTGGGCGGCCGGGTCGATCAACTGGCCGATCTGCCCGACCGCTGGGATTTCGTCGCCCCCGATGGGTCGCGGCTGGCGGCCATGCACGGCACGCTGCTGGGCAATCGGGCCGGCATCTACCCCTTCACCAGCGACGAGGAAGCGCGGCGGCGCGTCGTGGCCGGGGCGGCCGTCTTTCTGACCGCCCACACCCACGTGCCCCACCTGCGGACGCTGGACGGCGCGCTCATCGTCAATACCGGCTCCGTCGGCATCCCCGGCGACGGCGACGGCCGCGCCGCCTATGGCCGCCTGACCTGGACGCGGGCCGGCGGCTGGCAGGCGGCGATTGAGCGCGTGGCCTACGACCGGGCGATGGCCGAGCGCGACTACTTCACCTCGGGCTTCATGGACGAGGCCGGGCCGGAGGCGGAGTTATCGCTGGTGCAATTCCGGCTGGCCCGCGACGTGCGCACGCGCTGGGCGGCCGTCTATCGTGAGCGTATCCTGAAAGGTGACCTGACGCTGGCCCAGGCCGTGGACGAATGGCTCGACCGCGAGGAGTTTCGCCCGTCGCGCCGCGCCGCTGCCGCCGGCCTGTCGCCGGTTAAGCGGGCTTACTAACCCGGCGCTCATAAATCGCCCTTATAGAGGCAAAATAGCGGCACTTTAGGGGCATTTAGCCTTTAGCCGGGGCTGCCCACGGCCTTACTACTTGCGGAGCAGCGGCCGATTGCCTATAATTCAAAACGAATCTGGAAGAGGAACTGTTTGAGTAGCCTTAGTCTGTTGTTGTCCGGAACTATATTACCCTGGCTATTAGGGTTGCTGCTGGTATTGGCCGTCGTGGCGCTGCTGGTGTCCATGAAGCTTTGGCGCGATACCAAGCGGTCGCCCTATTTTTTCATGCGCCAGCAGGCCGCCAAGAGGATGCAATCCTACCTGACGGTCTTTGCCGTGCTGACCCTGCTGGCCGGGGGCATTGGCGTCTACGGTTGGCGGTCGCCGGCCGACACGACCATCCGCATGGCCCTCATCACCCGCGCCAAGCCGGCCACGGCCGAAATCCAGGAGATGATGGAGCAGCCGTCCATCGCCGAGCGCGAAGCGGCCGAAGCCGAAACCGTCACCCGCGGCGGCGGCATCGCCAACGTACTGCTCAATGCCGATAGCCTCTCCACCCTGGCCCCCGAACTCCCCGCCGCCTACGACCAAATCGAACCGAAAGTTGAGCTAAAGACGACCACCGACCTGGGCACGGTCGTTCTCTCCAGCACCGTCACCAAAGAGTACAAGGCCGTCAATCCGGCCAACATCTTTGGCGAAGGGTTCTTCACCCTCTATGCCACGTTCGATTATAAGGACATGGCCGACGGCATGGTCTGGTCATGGATCTGGCGGCAGGACGGACAGGTGATCGACGGCGGCAACGAGTTATGGGCCTACGGCGACGACGGCCCCGGCTACATCTACCTCAGCCCCGAAGAAGGCTTCGGCGAGGGGACGTACACGCTGGAGATCTGGGTCAACGACCAACTGATGGGCCAGGCGTCGGCCACCATGAACGACGCGGCGGCGGCGGCAGGTAACTAACCGCTTCGCCCGTCCCATCGAAACGAACGAAATAGGCCCGCCGGGCCTTTTTTGTTGCCTGCTTCGCCCGTTCAGCGCCCCAACCGGCGGCGCGCCAGCCCCACAATCTGCCGCAGTTCCTCCACCCGCAGCACCCACGCCACCAACAGGTAGACAAGGCCCCCGGCCAGTGTGCCGCCCACGGCTCGCGCCCAGACCGCCCCGGCCGGGATCACCTGTAACAGCCCCAGGATAGCGGCGGCCATCGCCAGCGTGGCCCCGCCCATGCGCAACCCGCCCGACAACAGCGCCCGCCCTTCCAGCCCGCCCAGACGGCCGCGCATCAGCCACAGCAGCAGCCCCACCTCGATCACGTTGGACAGACTGAAGCCCAGCGCCAGCCCGCCCAGCGGCAGCAGACCCAGTGCCGGGAACACCGCGTCGCGAAACCACAGACTGAGCAGCCACATGAGCACGATTTGCGCCCCGCCGGCCAGCACCGGCGTCAGCGTGTCGCTCAGGGCGTAGAAGGCGCGGGCGATGACCTCGATGGCCGTCAGGGCGATGAGGCCGACGGCGTAGAAGCGCAGCGCGGCGGTCACCAGCAGCGTGGCCTCGGCGTCGAACAGGCCGCGCTCGAACAGGATGACCACGTAAGGCTCNNCGTGGGGAAGGCGGCGATGCCCAGCGCCTGGCCCAGGATGCCCTGGGGCATGATCAGGATGCGGAAGGCCACGTTGAGCGCCGGCAGCGCCCCCAGGGCCATCGTCCCGGTCAGGAACAGGATGACGAACTTGTTGACCTCGCTGAAGGACAGGCCCAGCACACGCGGCCCCATGAGGCGCAATACCTGGCGCACGCCGGGATCGCGCAGCGTCAGCAGCGGACGGTAGCGGGCGTGTTGGCCGCGCAGGCCGGGCAACTGGATCAGCAGATGGCCCAGCGCCCCGGCCACCACCCCCCAGGCCAGTCCGAAAGCCGTCGTCCGCGGGTCGCCGCCGCCCAGCATGGCCCCCACCGCGCCGCCGGCGATGATGCCCACGTTATAGACCGACGGGGCCAGCGCCGGCAACAGGAAGTGTTGCCGCGCATTGAGGGCGGCCATGAGGATGCCGCTGATGCCGAAGATGATCGGCGACAGGAGCATGATGCGCATCAGGTCAACCGTCAGCGGCAGCAGGGCCGGCTCGCGGGCCACGTTTTCGGCATAGAAAAAGGTGATGAACGGCGCGGCGAAGATCATCACCAGCACCGAGATGATCGTCGTCGCCACCGTGACCAGATTGATGACCGCCGAGAAAAGCCGCCAGCCGCCCGGCTCGTCGTCGCGGCTGAAGTAGGCGGTGAAGGTCGGGATGAAGGCCGAACCGATGGCCCCGCCGGCCACGATGAGGAAGATGGCCTCCGGGAAGCGGCTGGCGACGTCGAAGGCCGTGGCCTCCACCGTCGTGACGCCCAGGTATTGGCGCACGACGATCTCCCGCACCAGCCCCAGCACGCGGCTGAGCAAGGCCAGCGCCGCCACCAGCCCCGCCGCCCGGAATACCTGATTCCGGCCGGCATCGGCGGGTGGCGCTTGCGGTTGTGGCGTACTTTTCATGTCTAAATCGGCGACCGGGGCGTGATTATTTTCCGGTCATTCCACCAAATGAATATTGGAGTTAATACCTATTAAAAATTAACAGAGTAATGGTATGCTGTTAACCGTAGCATTGCAGGCAGACTAACATACCAGCAAGCAAAGGAGTACAAAGCAACCATGATGGACAACACTCTAACACAACCAATCCTACACACCAATGGCTCCGGCCTGAAGACCCTGAATATCATCAAGGTGTCGGCCCGCTCGCGGACGGCGGCCGTGGCCGGGGCGATTGCCGGCGTTATGCGCGAAGCCGATCGCGCCGAGGTTCAGGCCATCGGCGCCGGCGCGGTGAACCAGGCCGTCAAGGCCATCGTGATCGCCAAGGGCTATCTGGCCGAAGAGGGCGTCCATATCGCCTGCGTGCCCTCGTTTGTCGACGTCGATATCGATGATCAGGAGCGCACGGCCATTCGCTTCCTGATTGAGCCGACGTGTAATTAGAATGCCTAACAAAACGTAGATGTAGGGGCGGGTTTCAAACCCGCCCCTACAAATGGGTTTTTCCCACGATTTGGTAGCCAGAGGCGCAACCGTTCGGTTGCGCCTTTTTTTTATTTCCCGGCGCGACGGCCGGCCAGGCCCCAGCCCAACAGCCCCAACCCCAGCACAACGCCTAATCCCAACGCCACCAACCCGGAATAGCTCGCCACTCCCGACGCGCCCGCCGCTACCGCGCTCCCCGGCGTGGCTTCAACGGCCGGTGTCGCGGCCGGCTGCTCGGCCACGGCGGCGGCGATCGGGGTGGCCGTGGCCGCGCGGGGTGAGGGCTTCGCTGTGGCGGTCAGCGTCGGCGATGGCGTGAGCGTTGGCGCGGTGGTCGGCGACGGCGTGATGGTCGGCTCGTTCGTGGGCGACGGCGCGGTTGTCGCTGAGGGCCGCGGCGTGACTGTCGCGTCGCCCTCTTCCGTCGGTCGTCTGTCGTCTGTCGTCTGTCGTCCGTCATCCGCCTGGATCAAATAGTACGTCGTGCCCCCGATCATGCAGTAGTCGGCGATGGTTTGCAGGCAAAGCGCCCCCGGCAAATCGACGGTAAAAACGCCATCCTCGGCGGTGATCGTCTCTCGCTCGCCCCACATATCGATCAATTCGGCCTCGTCGGCCGTGGCCGCCACTTGCGCCGTTTGCCCATCCGGCAGGCGGCTGAACAGGACGGTGGTCGTTTGTCCGGGCTGGCTCAGGCGCACCTGCCCCACGCCATCCCAGCGCTCGCGGACGGCGGTCGTGGTGCCGGCCATCAGGCGAATGGCGACGCGATAGGCATCGAAGGCCGGGCGGCGGCTCTCGTCCNNGGCCACCCGCTCGGCCCCGGCGGCCAGCGCGGCGGCGATGCTCTGCGGGATGAACGCCGCCTGCTCGTTCAAATCGACGGCCAGCGTCCAGTTGTCCACCACCCAATACGGGTCGTTCATCGGCGGGGCGTTGGTCTCCACCAGCCACAGGGGCTGCGCCAGGCCGCGGGCGTCCATGACCTGCCGGAAGGCGTAGAGCACGTTGTAGACGCCATTGGGCTGGAAGTAGAGGTGGGCCGTGGCGACGTCGAAGTAATAGTTGTTGGCCGCCGCGTCGGGGTCGGCCGCGGCCAGATCGAGAAAGCGGGCGAAGTAGCCGGGATCCCAGAAATAAGTGAAGGCCGCCAGATGGATGACCGCCTCGGGGTTGGCCGCCTTGGCTGCCAGATAGGCCGCGCGCTGCAACTGGAAGAACTCGGCCGCCGTGCCATCCCAGGTGTGGCCGGGCGCGTCGCGGTCGTCGATGTCCGGCTCATTCCAGATGATCCAGCGGTCGATGCGCCCGGCGTAGCGGCTCACCACGTCGCCGACAAAGACGGCCCAGGTGTTGTCCGGGTCGTCGGGCGGCAGAGCGAGACCGCGAGGCAGGCCGCGCCGGTCGCGCGCCCAGGCCGGCACACCGATGAGCAGGCCGACAACCTCGCGCCCGGCGGCCAGTTCGGCGGCCAGGGCCTCATCGTCGAGCGGCGGCTCCCAATCGTCGGGGCCGGTCGGCTCCACGTCGGCCCACTGGAAGCGGGCCCGTGTCCAGGCCACGCCCAGCCGCCCGGCCGCGCCGGGGTCTTCGTAGCTCTCGATGACGCCGAAACGGATGTCGATGGGCCGGCCGGGGGTAGGGGTCGACGTCGGCGTCGGCGATTCGGCCGCCGCGCCGTCGCTGGTGGTTGCTGTCTCGGTCGCCGCGGGCGTGGCCTCTGTGGTCGCTGTCGGTTCGGTCTGCGCCGCGGCCGGGCCATTCCAGAAGGCACCTCCCACCGCGATCAACACCAGCACTGAAAAGGCGCGCCGAACACGCGCCATCGTAAAAATATTCATCCAAACCCACTAGTGTATGGCGTCGGGGCGGGGGTAGCAAGCAATTGTGTGATACAATCAGCCGCTTATCTATGGCAAATGAATAGAACACGGCTGACACGGATCGACGCGGCTGGACACGGACAAGATCGACTAAATCCGTTTTAATCCGCGAAATCTGTGTCCAATCCGTGTGCAATAATTCTTAAGAAGGACGGACAAGCGATTATGCGTACCTATCGACTGGCCCTCATCGGGTTTGGCAACGTCGGCCAGGGCCTGGCGACCATTTTGCGCGACCACGGCCCGGCGCTGGCCGGGCAACACGGCGCGGAGTTCCGGGTGGTGGCCGTCAATACCGGGCGGCACGGCAGCATCTATAACCCCGAAGGATTTGATCCCGGCGCGCTGTTGGCCGCCTATGAGCAGACCAAGCGCGTCGATACCCTGGCCGCGCCCTATAGCGGTTGGGACGTGCCGCGCATCATCGACGAGAGCAACGCCGACGTCATCGTCGAGTTGACCTCCAGCGATCTGCTTAGCGGCGAGCCGGCGGCGGGCTACATCCGCGCCGCCATCCGCCAGGATCGCCACGTGGTGACGACCAACAAGGGGCCGGTGGCCCTCTTCTATCCCGAACTGTCGGCCGCCGCCGCCGAGCGCGGCGTCATGCTGGGTGTCGAAGGCACGGTGATGGGCGGCACGCCGCTGTTGCGCGTCGGCCGCGACTTGCTGGCCGATGCCGGCGTGTTGCGCATCCAGGGCATCCTCAACGGCACGACCAACTACATCCTGACCCGCATGGCCGAGGGCGAATCCTACAAATCGGCCCTGGAAGAGGCCCAGGAGAAGGGCTACGCCGAGGCCAACCCCACGGCCGACGTCGACGGCTACGACGCGGCGATCAAGATCGTCATCCTGGCCAACCTGCTGCTGGGCATACCGCTCAAGCTGGCGAACGTGGAGCGCGAGGGCATCCGCGAACTGACCAGCAAGGACATCGTCCGGGCACAGAAGGTGGGCGAGGTGTGGAAGCTGGTCGGCTGGGTGGAGCGCGCGCCGGACATGGTGAAAGCCTCGGTGCGGCCGATTCGCCTGCCGCAGAGCCATCCGCTGGCTTCCGTCTCCGGGGCCATGAACGCCGTCACCTTCGTCACCAAGCTGCTGGGCGAGGTGACCATCACCGGCCCCGGCGCGGGGCGGGTGGAGACGGGCTATGGGGTGCTGAGCGACTTGCTGGAGTTGAACCGGCGGATGGCGTAAGAGATTAAACACGGATAGGACACAGATTTCACGGATAGGACGGATTGATCATTCTCGCTTATTGACAATCTTTCATCCATCTGTATAATAAACATATCGATGAACGTCAATGTGATGAATGGCGCGGCCGATCCGGTGATCTTCGCCAAGGCGATTGCCGACGAAACGCGGCAACGGGTGATGAGCCTGCTGTGTTGCCGCTGGCTGTGCGTGGGCGACATCGTGGATGAACTGGGTGGCGTCGGCCAACCGACCGTCTCCCATCACCTGGCCGTGCTGCGCGAGGCCGGTCTCGTCTACGTGCGGCGCGAAGGCAAGCAGGTGTTCTACTCGCTCGATCAGGACAAGGTGGCCGTCTGCTGCGGCCAGATCATGCGCGTGTTCGCGCCGGAGCGGGTGGAAGCAGCCCCGGCGGATGTAGCCCTCGACGAAATTACCGTCAACGCCGGCTAGAAAATTTTTTGCCGCTACCCATCGATACATATCAATATGAGGTGTGAGAAAATGACCCCAGAGAAAGAGCAGATTCACGAAGCGGTGCGCGAGCGTTACGGCCGTCTGGCCGAGGCCGGCGGCGACGGTTGTTGTTCCAGCGGCAGCGATTGTTGCGGCGCGACGGTTGACGTCTCGCTCGATTCGCTCTATGGCAATCTGTATAGCGCCGACACGAGTTGGCTGCCGGCCGAAGTGACCGGCCTGTCGCTGGGTTGCGGCGACCCGATCACCCTGGCCGGGCTGCGGCCGGGGCAGACGGTGCTCGACCTCGGCTCCGGCGGCGGCATCGATGCCTTCATGGCCGCGCGGCAGGTGGGGCCGGGCGGCCACGTCATCGGCGTGGACATGACGCCGGAGATGCTGGCCAAGGCTGAGCGCAACAAGGCCGCCGTGGGACTATCCAACGTCGAATTTCGCCACGGCTTCATCGAGGCCCTGCCCGTGGCCGATGACACGGTGGACGTGATTCTGTCCAATTGCGTGATCAATCTCAGCCCCGACAAGGCGGCCGTCTTCCGCGAGGCGTATCGCGTGTTGCGGCCGGGCGGGCGCGTGGCCGTGTCGGATATGATGACGCGCGGGCAATTCACGGCCGAGGAGCGGGCCGACCGCTCGGCCTGGGCCGGCTGCGTCAGCGGGGCCGAGGACGTGGCCGCCTATGCCGCGGCCATGCGCGCCGCGGGCTTTGTGGACGTGTCGATTGTGGATAAGGCCGAGCCGGGGGTGGAACTGGCCGGCCTGCCGGCCGAGAGCGGGCCGGCGCGTCTGTTCAGCGCGCGGGTGACAGCGATGAAGAGATAAGGTAATAACGCAAGGAAAAGAGAATCCACAGATTACACAGATTTCACAGATTGAATCTTACATCTGTGAAATCTGTGTAATCTGTGGATTCTTCTGCTTTACGCCAGGCTAGAAGGGGATGTCGTCTTCTTCCTGGGCCGCGGGTTTGCCGCCGCCGCCGGCAGGTGCGCTGTCGTCGTAGCTGCTGGTTCCGCCACTATCGCGACCACCCATGAAGCGTACTGTTTCAGCGTTAATTTCGAATGAGGCGCGCATTGTTCCGTCCTGTCCGGCCCATAAGCGTGGCCCCCCGGTTTGTGGGTCGGGGCGCAGATGACCTTCGACAATTGCAGAGCGGCCCTTGCTCAGATACTGGTTTACAGCCTCCGCCTGGCGGCCCCAAACGCTAACCCGAAACCAGATGGTCTCTTCAACCGGCTGGCCCGTATTGCGGTCATTCCATTTTCGCGACGTTGCCATGCTGAATTGGGTCACGGCCGTTCCATCAGGCATATAACGCATTTCCGGGTCTTTGCCCAGATTACCCACAACGATAATCTTGTGATACATTTGCGATTCTCCTTAAGTTGTGCCTTGCGCATTTCGGCCGAGGTGTCCTCTGAGCNNTCATGCTCTCCGCAAACGTTCCATTTGTTGCGTAGCTACAACAGAGTATAGCACAGATGTTCGTAAAACGCAAGCGTTTAGTCTGATTTCACACCCGACAGACGGGTGATTGCGCGCCATTGTTCCGGCCCAAAACGGTGTCCGTCCCCTGTCAGGTCGGGCAAAGTTGTGCTATAACAGAGGCATGAACGCCACCGATCCCCATCCGTCACTACAAGATTTCCTGCAACATCATCTGACCTTCTATCTCGATCTGCTGCACCAGATGGTCGCGCTGAACAGCTTCACGCTCAACGCCCGGGGCGTCAACGCCGTGGGCAAGCTGACGGCCGAGCTATTCGCGCCCCTCGGCTTCGCGGCCGAATTGGTACCCTCGCCCGATTTTCGCTACGGCCGCCACCTCGTCCTGAGCCGCGCCGGGCAACCGGGCGGCCCGACCATCGGCCTCATCTCCCACCTCGATACCGTCTTCCCGTCGGCCGAGGAACAATCCAACGACTTCACCTTCCGCATCGTCGGCGACCGCATCTACGGCCCCGGCTCGGTCGATATCAAGGGCGGCACGGTGATGATCTACATGGTTCTCGACGGGCTGCGCCACTTCTACCCGGCCGTGTTCGAGGGCGTCACCTGGCATATATTGCTCAACGCCGCCGAGGAAATCCTGGCCCCCGACTTCGGCGCGCTGGCCCGCGAGCGGCTGGACGGCGCGTTGGCGGCGCTGGTCTTCGAGGGCGGCGACGTGGACAACGGCCAATACCAACTGGTCACGGCGCGCAAGGGCATGGCCCGCTATCACATCACCGTCGAGGGGCGCGGTTCTCATGCCGGCGCGGCCCACGACAAGGGGGCCAACGCCATTGTGCAACTGGCCGACGTCATCCGCCAGATCGCCGGCTTCACCGACTATGGCCGCGGCCTGACCTTCAACGTCGGCACGGTGCTGGGCGGCACGGTGATGAACCGCGTGCCCCATCAGGCGGCGGCCAGCGTCGAGATGCGCGCCTTCGACACCGTCGCCTTCGAGGACGGCGTGGCCCAAATGCTGGCCCTCAACGAGTTTTGCAGCGTGCGCAGCGCCGATGACGGCTACCCCTGCCGCGTTGATGTGCAACTGGAGGGGCGCTGGCAGCCCTGGCCGCCCAACGAGTCCACCTTCGACCTGCTGGCGGTGTGGAACGCGGCGGCGGCCGAACTGGGCATGGGCGCGGTGGCCCGGCAGGCCCGCGGCGGCCTCAGCGACGGCAACTGGCTATGGGATCTGCTGCCGACCATCGACGGCCTCGGCCCGGAGGGAGGCAACGCCCACTCCTCGGAGCGCAGCGCGGACGGCAGCAAGGATCAGGAGTACGCGCTGGCCTCGTCGTTCGTGCCCAAGGCGCTGCTGAATATCGACGCCATCGTGCGCCTGGTGGCGGCCGGCGGCGTGGCCGCGGCGGGAGCATAATACGTGGACTGGGAACAATTACAAGCCGACTGCCTGGCCTTTGCCCAACGCCTGATCCGCACGCCGAGTATGCCCGGCGCCGAGGCGGCCATCGCCGCCGTCATCGCCGACGAATTGCGCCGCCTGGGCTACGATGAAGTGTGGGGCGACGCTCGCGGCAACGTCTACGGCCGCGTGTTCGGCCACGACCGCAGCCTGCCGGCGCTGGCCCTCAACACCCACCTCGACCACGTCGATCCCGGCGATCCGGCGCTGTGGCCGTCGCCGCCGTTCGCCGCCGTGGTGCACGACGGCCGGCTGGTCGGCCGCGGCGCGTGCGACATCAAGGGGCCGCTGGCGGTGCAGGTCTACAGCGCCGCCGGGCTATTGCGGGCCGGGGAGCGGCCCCGGCGCGACGTGGTGTTCTGCGGCGTCGTCGAGGAAGAGGTCGGCGGCGCGGGGGCGCTCTATTGGGCCGAGCACCTCGATTATCCGGTGGAACTGGTCATCCTGGGCGAGCCGTCATCCAACACGCTGGCCGTGGGCCATCGCGGCATCGTCCAGTTCTGGCTGACGTTCCACGGCCGCTCGGCCCACGCCAGCGCCCCGGAGCGGGCCGACAATCCCAACTACGCCCTGGCGGCGTTCCTGGAGCGGCTGCAAGGGGCGGTGGGCGACCTGGGCGTCCATCCGGTGCTGGGGCCGACCACCGTGGCCCCGACCATCGTCAAAGTCGATACGACCAGCACCAACGTCACCCCGGCCTGGACGCGGGTGCTGCTCGATGTTCGCACGTCGGCCGAGAGCGTCGATAGCCTGCGGGTCTTCATCGACCGGCTGGCCGGGCCGAGCGCCCACACGCTGGGCTACGCCGATGGCATGGAGCCGACGACGATGGCCCCCTCGTCCGCGCCCATCGCCGGCTTCTATACCCCGCCCGATAGTCCGCTGGTGGCGCGGGCGCGGGCGGCGCTGGGGCGGGGCATGGGACACGAGGTCGAGTTGACGCGCTACCGCTTCGCCACCGACGGCCGCCATCTGGCGCTCTACGGCATCCCCGTCCTCGGCTTCGCCCCCGGCGACGAGGAAATGGCCCACACCGCCGGCGAATGCATCCGCCTCGACCAGATGGCCGAGGCTTTGCGCGGCCATGTGCAGCTCCTGCGCGAGTTCTGATGTGCTCGCCGATGGCCCGCTCGTCTGCGAGCGGGCCATCGGCGAGCACATCTCCTTGACTCCCCCCCATTCGCAAGCTACCCTATGCGTGGAGGACGCCCATGCCCCAGATCGAAGCGCTCGACCGCGGCCAATCACAACAGCGCGACAGCCTGAGCCACCAGGCCATCGAGGATTACGTCAAAACGATCTACACCTTGGCCCAGGAAGAAAGCCCGGTGTCCACGTCGCGCATCGCCGCCGCGCGCGGGGTCAAGCCGGCCTCGGCCACCAGCATGATCCAGCGCCTGGCCAAGCTGAAGCTGGTCAATTACGAGAAGCATTACGGCGTGACGCTGACCGACACGGGCACGAAGCTGGCCCTGGAGGTCATCCGCCACCACCGGCTGCTGGAGCTATTCCTGATGGAGGCCCTCGGCTTTCGCTGGGACGAGGTGCACGAGCAGGCCGACATCCTGGAGCACGTCATCAGCGAAAAGCTGGAGGAGCGCATCGCCGCCGCGCTCAACAACCCCGTCTTCGACCCCCACGGCGACCCCATCCCGGCCCTCGACGGCTCGATGGCCGTGCTGGACACGACGGCGCTGTCCGACGTGTCGCCCGGCGGCCGGGCGCGGGTGGCGCGCATCCCCGACGACTCCAACAGCGAACTGTTGCGCTATCTGGCCGGGTTGGGTCTCGTGCCGGGGGCGCTCGTCCACGTCACGGCCGTGGCCCCCTTCCAAGGCCCGCTGACCATCCGGGTCGACGATGCCCCCCAGGTCATCGGCCGCAATCTGGCGGAGCTGATCCTGGTGGAGTTGGTGGCGTAGCGTGACCTGCGCTGCAAAATATGTGTAAAGTCCTATTGCCCCCTCTGCAAGACTATGCTACTATCTCCTCACCCTGCTGTGTACGAGAATGTATCTGGCGTTGAGCCACTTTGATTTTCTTGGGAATCAGGATACGAAAGAGGGGATGTAGTAGCCGCAAGGCAAGGCAGAGTTCCTCGGAACGCGATTCCCACCTGCGATTGCAGGTTCAAACAATAGAGCATTCACGGCATGGTGGGGCGGAATCATCCCACTCGACCCGAACCGTATCGGAAACACTCAGCGTTTCACCGTGCCGTCATTTTATCGACGGCTCCCGGTGAAACGTTTTGTTTTCTGATGGCCACAGGCCACAGACCACAGGCCACAGACCACTGACCACTGACCACTGACCACTACCAACTGCCTCACGGTGTCAACAACGTCACCTTGCCCGGCAGCACCCGATAGCGCACGTTCTCGGCCGATTCGGCGAAGATCTCGCCGTCGCTATGCAGCGGCGTACCCGGCGTGCTGGTCAGGTCGATGGCCGTCACGCGCCGAAAGGTGACCGCCGGGTGGTGGACGTGTTCGCCGCGCATCAGCTTGAGCAGGATCGAGATGACCGTGCCCTTCGACACCTGCGGCGCGAAG
>CXWJ01001765.1_pt1 | contig 19596 bp, 14 predicted proteins | sample 590841 | NCBI WGS metagenome assembly CXWJ01 (sample SAMEA3498367, study PRJEB10139) | wastewater metagenome | biome: wastewater treatment plant; material: activated sludge | place: Austria | collected 2015-01-21 | reverse complement strand
GCGAGCGCGGGGCTCAAACTGCCCGCCGCCAGCACGAATGCATCCGCCTCGATCGGCCCCGCCGCCGTGTCGATCGCGCGCACGCGCTTGCCATCGGTCTTGAACGCAGTCACGTCGGTCTCGAACAGAAACGTCACGCCGCGCGCGGTCAGCCAGTTCGTGAGCTCGCTCGAAAACGCATGCGGATCGCCGCGTTCGTCCTCCGGGTAATAGACCGCGCCGGTGATCGCCGACGCGATGGGGCCAAGCGCGGGCTCGAGCGCCACCGTCTCGTCGCGCGTGAGCTTGCGGTGCTCGATACCGTGCGGCGCGATGAAGGCAGCATGCGCCTCCGCCGCGGCCAGCGCCTGAGCCGACCGCGCAAGCGCGAGCGTGCCCGTCTTGCGGCAGGAATAGGCAACGCGCGTATCCTCGCGCAGCGCCGTCATCTCGCGCCGCGAAAGCAGCGCCAGGCGCAAGTTCTTGAGCAGGTTCGCTTCGAACCGCGCCGGCCGCGAGTGCGCAAGGAAGCGCAAACCCCACCCCGCAAGCTTCGGCACTTGCGCGAGATGCAGCAGCATCGGCGCATCGTCGCGCCCCAGCCACTTCAGCAAATCCCACCCGACGCCGGGCGAATTCCACGGCTCGACCATGCTCGGATGCTGAAGCGCGGCGTTGCCGAAGCTCGTCTCAAGCCCCGGCCCCTCGCGCCGCTCCACCACGACGACGCCAACGCCCGCCTTGTGCAACGCATAGGCGGAGGTCAGCCCAACCAACCCCGCGCCGATAATGACGACGTTCATGTGAGCACTCGCATTCAACACACTCGTCATGGCCGGGCTTGACCCGGCCACCCAGGGTCGCCGCTGCAACGTTTGATCCGCATTCCAAACGTTCAACAGATTCGCAGAACGTTTGATGCAACACCCCTGGGTGGCCGGGTCAAGCCCGGCATGACGGTTTTTGGGGGGGGGCCAGATCAGCTCTTAAAGCAGCCGACGATGCCGGTGAACTTGGCGGCCTCCGCGCCGACGTCGGCCGGGGCTTGCGTGGTGCCTGCGGCTTCCGCGCGCGTGTACTTCACGCTGTTCGAGTCCAGGAACGCGCGCAAGACCGATGACTTCAGCGCGAAGTTCACGTTCTGCGAAATGTCGCCGGTGGCCTTCAGCTCCCGCGCCGCGTTCAGCTTGTAGGTCACGATCCCCGTCACCCGCCCGCCCGCGTTCAGCACCGGCCCGCCGGAATTTCCGAGCTGAATGGGCGCCGACATCTGGAAGTACCGCGCATCGTCGCGCAGGCCCGACAGCGCCGTCACCGACCCGCGCGTGAGATTGCCCGAGCTCGCAAGCTGCCCCAGCAGCGGATAGCCGAACACGATGATGTCGTCGCCCGCGCGCAGCTTTTCCGGATCCTGAAACACGGCCGTCGTCTTGGCTGCCTTCTTCAGTTTCAAGAGTGCAAGATCGTTCGCCGGATCGCTCGCCACCACGTCGGCATCGACCGAACTCGAATTCATGAGCATGTAGGATACCGCCCCACACGACTGCACGACATGGTAGTTCGTGACCACGAAGCCGGCGGGATCCACCGTAAAGCCCGTGCCCGTGCGCAACAGCTTGCTGCCGCTACCGCCCTCGGCCGAATCCGTGATCGGCGGCGTTGTGGGATCGGCCGGTGCCGCCGCCTGCAGCGAAGCAAGCCGTGCTTGAGCCACGTCCGGGAAGTCGAACCCGTCGCACATGCTCATCACCTTGCCTTGGCAGGTGGCGCTGTACTTTTCGGACTTCGTACGGTCGAGGCTGCGCTGGTAATACGTGCGAGCCAGGTTGGTATCGCCCAGCCCCTCTGCCGCGCGGCCGAGGTAGTACCAGGCGAGATCGTTGTTGATGCCCTTGCGCTGAACGAGGTCTGCAAGCTCGCGCCACTTTCCGGCGGCAAGCAGGTCGTAGGCGGCAGGGCGGTTGATCGTCCAGTCGGCCGCCTCAAGCGTGCCCATGGGCAGCGTGATGTTGCCGCTCCGGAACGCCTCATGACGCGCAACGGTTGCCGAATCGGTTGCGTCTACAACCGTCGAAGTACACCCGGCGAGGAACAAAATCCCCGAAAGGAACAGAATGCTTGGCCGCACAATTCTAGCCGCCGGTGCAACCCGGCCGCCCCCACGTCATTTTTCTTGAATCAACCAATAATACGCGCGGACCAAACGCGCCAGATGCCAGAGGTAGGCATCGGCGAAATCGCTACCACTGTGCTCCCACCGCCCCCAGGCCGGCCAACTTCTGGGCCAACGTCGAGGCAAGTTTCGCGTCCCAGCCATAGACATCGGCGCGGAAGTTCACCGCCCCGTCCTCGCCCAGGAACACCGTCTGGTAGGTGATCACCACCGGGATGGGCTCCGCCAAGGCGATGCGGCGGGTCGCGCCGGCCTCGATGGCCTCTTCGATCGCGGCTCGGTCCCACCGTTCGCTCCCCTGCAGCAGCGCCTCCGCCAATTCGATGGGCTTCTCGAGCCGCACGCAGCCATGGCTCTGCGCACGGTCCGGGTTTGCGAAGTGCCGCTTGGCCGGCGTGTCGTGCAGATAGACGCTGTAGCGGTTGGGGAAATCGAACTTCACCCGGCCCAGCGAATTGTGCGCGCCCGGCTCCTGCACCAACTGCTCGCCCGCCCAGTACATGCGGTTGTTGCTCAGATAGTTCTTGTTCTTGCGGATCGCGGGCATGATTTCGTTCTTGATGATCGACTGCGGCACCGTCCAAGTCGGGTTCAAGATCACGGTGTCGATCGTGCTGGTGAGCGTGGGCGTCTCGTGCTCTACCTTGCCCACGACCGCATTCATCCTGAGCTCGATCGATCCGTTGCGGTGAAGCGCGGCCGTCGCCGCGGGGATGTTCACCTCAACCCGGGTCTCCGGCGTCTCCCGCTCCGACACGCGTAACCGTTCAAGATTGAGCGCGATCTGCTCCGCCCGCTGCCGCGGCGGCACGTTCAACGCCTCGAGCGTTTTCCAGTCCATCCGCCCGTCTGCGCGCAACCCATTGCGTTCCTGAAACCGGGCAAGGCCGGCGCGCAGTACCTCGTCGAAAAGCGTGGACCCGTCGTCCGCCGCCAGATCGCCCTCCATGGCCAGGCGTTGGCGCAGAAGTGCATAGTTGCGGTATTTGCGCTTCGACTTTGCGGCCAGGCTGTCCGGCAATTCCGCAAACCCGCCTGCCGCCTCATAGGCGCGGTACGTGCGCAAAGCCTCGACGAGGTGAGCGTAAGTCTCCGACTGCGGCACCAGTGAATCGAGCCAGCGCGAGATCCCGCCCTGCGCCAAGGCGTCGATCAGCCCGTCCGCGAACTCGCTGTCCGCCTGCGAATAGGCGCGATCGGTCTTGGAGGGCGGCGCACCGGTCATCCCCCGCGTCATGGCGGCGGCATATTTCAGCGCCCCGTCGGTGAGGAGAATGTCGCGCTCAACCCCGTCCCCGGCAGCGTCGGCGTGGAAAACCGCAGGCTCAAGCCCGTGGTCGCCCGCCGCCTGCAAGACCGAAAGCAGCGTCTCGGCGCTGCTGTCGTCCCAGGCACAGCCGCTGCCGAAGGCGTCGTAGAACGCCCGCACCGCCGCTTGGTCCACGCCAAGCCCCGAACGCTGCACTTGCCGCCCGACGTCGCCGCAGGAAGCCGCAAGAGCCTGTCCGGCGCCGACACAAGCCAAAATCACGCCCAACACGGCGGCACGAACGCGCTTAATCATGGCTCTTTCCAGAAGTCCCCGACATTGAACAACCGGCGGCTGACCGCCGCAACACTGATTCGCATGCGCAAGAAGGCTAGCAGCAGGGACATGAACCGCAGCCCTCGCTGCAATGCAAACGGTCAGGGGAAAAAATGCCCCAAACAACCCGAACTTGTGCCGCAAAGCCGACACGATAGCGGCGGAGTGTGACAGCCACCGCATGACCTGTGCATACCGGCATGATGTGCTAACAAACGCCGCAAGGCGCGCGCGGATCCTGCGGCGCCGGAACTTGTGATTTCGGGGACTTATCAAAATGCAGCGTGTGCTGATCGTTCTTGGCGTCGTCGTGGCTCTCACGGCGGCGATCTTCCTGTCCGTGCGATACGCCGGACAACAAGGCCTTCAAGTGGCCGACTCCTCGATCACCGGATCGACGACGGAGCCGGGTGCCTCGGGCACGATATCGGGAGGTCCCGTCACCACGACGCCGGAAGAACCAGCACCGTATTTCGCATTCCGCCGTCTCGAGGTTCAGACCTCCGGCGACGAACCCGAAGCTTGCCTCGTCTTCACGCGCAAACTCGATAACACCGGTGCCACGCGCTACGAAGATTATCTCAAGTTCGACCCCGACGCGAAGTTCTCGCTGCGCGTCACCAACGACCGTCTGTGCATTCAAGGTTTGGCGTTCGGTCAAGCCTATACGTTGGAATTGAAGCCGGGCCTCCCCGCCGTGAAGGTCGATGGCAAAGACCTCGAGAAGCTGACGAAGGCCGAGTCGTTCCCCGTCGAACTGCGCGACAAGCCAGCGCTCGTCCGCTTCGGCAACGGCCTCGTGCTGCCGCGCGAAAACGCCGATGGCGTGCCGATCACGACCGTCAACGTCGCCAAGCTCGACATCAAGGTCATCCGCGTGGGCGATCGCTTGCTGTCGCAGTTGCAGACCGGCGTCGTCGATCAGCGCGAGTTCTACGACTACGAACGCTCGACGATCGAAGGCGAGCAGGGCCAGGTTGTGTTCGAAGGCCAACTCGGCGTTCCGAACAATCGCCGCAACGACGAAGCGATCACGCTGTTCCCGTTGCGCAAGGCTTTGGGCCGTACGCAGCCGGGCGCCTATCTCGTCATCGCACGCGATGCCGCCGACAAAACCTCCACCGAAGACAACGTCGACTGGAAGCCGAGGGCGGCCCAGTTCGTGGTCGAAACCGACCTCGCGCTCACGACGTTCAAAGGCAAGGATGGCCTCAACGTCTTCGTTCGCTCGCTGCGCAGCGCGGCGCCCATCTCCGGCGTGACGGTGGCCTTGGTCGCCCGCAACAACGAAGAGATCGTGCGCCGCACGACCGGCAGCGACGGCCGTGCCCAGTTCGACGCGGCGTTCACGCGCGGCACTGGCGGTTCCGAACCTGTTGTCGTCATGGCGTATGGCTCGGGCGACGACTTCACGTTCCTCGACCTGCGCCGGCCCGCCTTCGACCTGACCGACCGCGGCGTCGACGGTCGCACCTCGCCCGATCAGATCGATGCCTATCTCTACACCGACCGCGGCGTCTATCGCCCGGGCGAGACCGTCAACGTCGTTACGATGCTGCGCGACCAACAGGCGAAGGCGCTCGGCGACGTGCCGCTGAACTTCGTGCTCTCGCGCCCCGACGGCCTTGAGGCGAAGAAGTGGAACGTGAAGGACCTGCAGGCCGGCGGCATCGCCACGCCTGTCACGCTCACGAACACGGCACCGCGCGGACGCTGGCAAGTGGCCGCTTACATCGATCCGAAAGGCGATCCCGTCGGCCGCGTCGCGTTCGACGTGCAGGACTTCGTGCCGCAAAAGCTGAAGGTCGAGCTCAAGCCCGCGCAGCAGATCCTGCGTCCGGGCAGCCAAGCCGTCATCGACGTCAATGGCCGCTTCCTATACGGCGCACCCGCCGCGAGCCTGGGTGGCGAAGGCACGATGACGATCACGCGCGATGGAGCGCCGTTCGAAGGCGTGGCCGCGCTCAAGGGCTATCGCTTCGGCAAGGTCGACGAGACGTTCGAAGGCACGCAAGTGACGATGAACGTTCCCGAAACCGACGCCGCCGGTAAAACGCAAGCGACCGCCGCGATCGACGAACTTCCCGAAACCTCGCTGCCGCTGAAAGCCGACATTACGATCGCCATCTACGAACCCGGCGGCCGCACGACGTCGGATCAGGTGTCTCTGCCTGTGCGCACGCGCGACACGATGCTGGGCATCCGGCCCGAGTTCGAATGGGACTCCGTGCAGGAAAACACGCCGGCGAACTTCGACGTGGTCGCGGTCGACGCCGACGGCCGCTTCAAGCAGGTCGGCAACGTCACCTGGGAACTCGTCAACGAAGACATCGACTACCGCTGGTACCAAGTCGACAACGACTGGAAGTACGAACGCGTCGTCAACGACCGCATCGTGGCCGGCGGCAAGACCGACCTCTCGGCGGGCAAGCCGTTCAAGATATCGAAGGCGCTCGCCTGGGGCTCCTACCGCCTGACCGTCGCCGACGGGTCGAGCGGCGCCGTCACGTCCTACCGCTTCTGGTCCGGCTGGGGCTCGGGCGCCTCGAACGACCGCCCGGATCGCGTCGCCGTCTCCGCCGACAAGCAGCTCTACGCGTCCGGCGACAGCGCGCGCATCAAGGTCAGCCCGCCGTCCGACGGCAAGGCACTGGTCGTTGTCGCGTCGAACAAGATCCACTTCACGCGCATGGTCGACGTCTCGGCCTCCGGCACGACAGTGTCGATCCCGGTCTCGTCCGACTGGGGTGCGGGCGCCTACGCGCTGATCACGCACTATCGGCCGCTGTCGTCGGCGCAAACACGCGCGCCCGTGCGTTCGATCGGTGTCGCCTGGCTTGCCGTCGACCCGGCCCCGCGCGAGCTGAAGGTCGCGATCAATGCACCGAAGAAGGTCAAGCCGAACCAGATGGTCTCGATCCCGATCGAGGTGAAGAACCAAGGGTGGGGTGAGGCGGTCTACGTGACGCTCGCCGCCGTCGACGAAGGCATCTTGCAGCTGACGGACTTCGCGAGTCCGGACCCGAACAAGCACTATTTCGGCAAGCGCCGTTTGGGCCTCGACATGCGCGACGACTACGGCCGTCTCATCACGACCGATCGCGCCATCGTCGGCGAACTCAAGACCGGCGGTGACGGCGTCGGCGGGCGCTCGCTCGCGGTCGTGCCGCAAAAGACGGTCTCGCTGTTCTCCGGCCTCGTCACCTTGGGCGACAGCGGCAAGGGTGCGATCACGCTGAACGTGCCCGACTTTGCGGGCGAACTGCGCCTCATGGCGGTCGCCTACACGAACAACAAGCTCGGCCGCGCGGAACAACCGCTCACCGTACGCGACAGCGTCGTCGCCGAAGTGATCCTGCCGCGTTTCATCGCGCCCGGCGACTCGCTTGCCGCCGCGTTGAACATGCACAATGTCGAAGGCAGCGCCGGCCGCTACACGGCAACCGTGAAGGGTTCCGGTGCGGTGTCGGTCCCGGGCGGACAGACGTCGCTGGCGATGAACATGAACGCCGGTCAGCGTTCGCTGGTGCAAGTACCGCTCCAAGCGGCCGCCCCCGGCATCGGTACGATCACGATGAACGTCACGGGTCCCGGCGGCTTCAACGTCAACCGTTCGTGGCCGATCGAGGTGCGCGAGCCGCAGCTGCCGGTGTCGGCGGAAGACGTCGCCGTCATCCCGCCCGGCCGCGACGTGAAGTTCGGCAAAGAGCTGTTGGCCTCGTTCAAGCCGGGCACCGCGCAAGTGGCGGTGACCGTGACCGGCGCCCGCGGCTTCGACGACGTGCCGGGCTTGCTGCGCTGGCTCGATCGCTATCCGTACGGCTGCATCGAACAGACGACCAGCCGCGCCTATCCGCTCGTCTACTACAACGACATGGCGCTCTTGGCGCAGGTCAAGCAGGACAAGAACATCCAGAGCCGCGTGCAGGATGCCGCCTATCGCATCCTCGACATGCAAACCTATGAGGGTTCGTTCGGCATGTGGAGTTCGATCTCGGGCGAAGCCGACACCTATATCGGCATGTTCGCGACCGATTTCCTGATGCAGGCCAAGGACGCGAAAACCAAGGACGGACGCAGCCTGTACGTCGTGCCGGAAGAAGGCATCGAACGCGCGCTCAAATGGGCGCGCAAGGCTTCGGGCGCCGAAAGCAACACCGACCTCTCGCGTGCCTACGGCTTCTATCTCCTCGCGCGCGCCGGAAAACTGAACCCGAGCGAACTGCGCTACTTCGCCGACACGCGTATCGAAGGCATGACGAACCCGTTCGCGTTGGGTCTTATGGGTGCGGCCCTCGCCGAAATCGGCGATCGGGCACGTGCCGCTCCGGCCTTCACGAAGGCGCGCGATCTCGCCGCCGGCGCCGATCCGGTGAAGTATGTCTCCGACACGACGTATTACGGCTCGCTCCTGCGCGACGTGGCGGGCTTGACCGCGATGTCCGCGAAGGCGGGGCAGGCGGGCTTGATCCCGGCGCTCGTCGCGCGCGTCCAAGGCTTCGACCCGCGTCTGAACTACACGACGACGCAGGAAAAGGCCTGGATGCTTCTCGCAGCAAACGCGATCGAAGAAACGACGCCGCCCGTGAACGTGACGGTCTCCGGCACGCGCGCGACGGCAAGCGGCAAGGTGCTCCGCTTCAGCCCGACCCTAACCGAGATGGATCAAAGCATCTCGCTCAGGAACAACGGCCAGAAGGACGTTTGGCGCATCGTCTCGGCGGAAGGCATTCCGGCGACGCCGCTGCCCGCGTCGCAGAACGGCGTCACGATCGCGAAGTCGATTTTGACGATGACGGGCGCTGTCGCAGACCTCACGAGTGTGAAGCAAAACGACCGCTTCATCGTGCACCTGTCGGGCGAGATGACCGACAACCGCGCGCGTCTGATGGCGCTGCTCGATCTGCTGCCCGCGGGCTTCGAGATCGAGGGCATCGTACAACGCAAGGACGACGGGTCGACGATCTATCCGTTCCTGCCGGTGCTGGCCCAGTCGAACATCGCCGAAGCGCGCGACGATCGGTTCGTCACGACCTTCGACATCGGCTCGAACTACCAGCCGTCGACACCGGAGGAGCGCGCGAAGCAAACGCGTCCGACGTTCCACTTTGCCTACATCGTGCGCGCGACGGTTCCCGGCGCCTACACGGTGCCGGCCGCGGTGGTCGAGGATATGTACGCCCCCGACATCGTCGCCCGCACGAACATGGGTAAGCTGACGATTGCGTCGAACTAACCGCACGATCGTCATGGCCGGACTTGACCCGGCCACCCAGCGCGCGCAACGCAGTGCGCGCTGGAAGACTCTGAAACGGTCTCGCCGCCGCGCTGGTGCAGGGACCCTGGGTGGCCGGGTCAAGTCCGGCCAAGACGGAAAATGAGCGTCCTCGATCGGTTACGCACTCCGGCTATCATCGCGGCCTTCGGTTTCCTTGGCCTCGCCTTCGCGACGGCCGTCGCCGACCGGCTGAACCCGCTCGCCGGCACCCGCGCCGACGACCGCTCCGTCATCGTGACCGCGGCCGATGGTGCGCTGTTGCGTGCCTTCACGTCGAAGGACGGCCGCTGGCGCCTGCCGGTCAAGCCCGCGCAAGTGGATCAGCGCTATCAGCGCATGCTGCTCGCCTGGGAGGATCACCGCTTCCGCGACCACCCGGGCATCGATCCGCTGGCCATGCTGCGCGCCGCCTACCAACTCGCGGCCGAAGCGCGCGTCGTTTCCGGCGCCTCGACGATCAGTATGCAGGTCGCCCGCCTGATGGAGCCGCGCGAACGAACGTTTGGCGCCAAGGTGCTGCAGATCGCCCGCGCACTTCAGCTCGAATGGCATTTGACGAAAGACGAAATCCTGGAGCGCTACCTGACGCTGGCGCCCTATGGCGGCAACCTCGAAGGCGTGCGCGCCGCAAGCTTCGCCTGGTTCGGCAAGGAACCGAAGAACCTGACCGTCGGCGAGGCAGCGCTGCTCGTGGCGCTGCCGCAGTCACCCGAACGCCGCCGCCCGGACCGCTTCCCGCTGGTCGCCAAGGCCGCCCGCGACCGCGTAATCGACACCCTCGCCGAGCGGGGCGTTCTCACCGCCCGCGACGCGCTGGAAGCCAAACAGGAGCCGATTCCTGACCGTCGCCAACGGTTCCCATTCCACGCGCCGCATCTCGCGCAGGATCTCTTGGCCGCGAACAAGACGAACGAACCCGTCATCATCACGACGCTCGACGCGCGTGTGCAAGCCAAGCTCGAAGACTTGGGCCGGCGCGAGCGTGCCTATTTCGACGACGACGCGAACCTCGCGGTCATCGTTGTTGAAAACCACACCCGCAACGTCGTCGCCTACCTGGGCGGCGCGAACTTTTGGTCGCAAGCGGGCCAGGTGGATCTCGCCAAAGCCTCCCGTTCGCCGGGCTCGACGCTGAAGCCGTTCATCTACGGCATCGCGTTTGACGAGCTGGTCGTTCACCCGCAAACGCTGATCGACGACAAGCCGACAATGTTCGGCGACTACGAACCGCGCAACTTCGACCGCGGCTTCCAAGGCACGGTCACCGTCGCGACGGCGCTGCAAATGTCGCTGAATGTTCCTGCCGTAGCGCTGCTCGACCGCGTTGGCCCGGTACGGTTGGCGGGCGTGATGCGCAATGCAGGCGCCGAACTCCAGTTCCCAAAGAAGGGCGCATTGCCGTCGCTGCCGCTCGCTCTCGGCGGCGTTGGTATTTCGCTGCGCGACCTGACCATGCTCTACGCCGGCATCGCCGCCGGCGGCGAAGTGCGCGCGCTCCGCTACCGCGATGATGCCAAAGAGGGTGAGGCCCACCGCCTCTTCGGCCGCGCCGCCGCCTGGTATCTCGCCGACACGCTCAAAGACGCAAACCTCCCCGACGGCTGGTCGATGGGCCAAGGTATTGAGCGCGCGCGTCAGATCGCGTTCAAGACCGGCACCTCCTACGGCTATCGCGATGCGTGGTCCTTGGGCTTCTCGAAGAAGTACACGGTCGGTATCTGGGTCGGCCGTGCCGACGGTTCGACGCGCCCCGGCCACATCGGACGCAACGACGCCGCGCCTCTGCTGCTGAAAGTGTTCGACCTCTTGCCGCCGGAATCGAGATCCCCCTCACCGCCGCCCGACGGCGCCTTCGTCGCGCAGAACGCCGAGCAGCTTCCACCCGCGCTGCAACGCTTCCGCTCAAGCGCAAAGCTGGCCGCCGGCCTGAAACGCATTCAGCCCCCGCGTATTCAGTTCCCGCCGAACGGCGCGACGCTGTCGCTCGAAGACCCGAAAAAGCCGCAACCCCTGCCCTTGAAAGCCCAAGGCGGTCGCGAGCCCCTACGCTGGGTCGTGAACGGCCTGCCCTTGAGCGCGAACGACACGTGGTGGACGCCCGATGGCGAAGGCTTCGCCCGCATCACCGTCGTCGACGCCGACGGCCGCAGCGACACCTCTCAAATCAGGCTCAGAGGAGAAGAATAGATGCGTGTCATCGTCGCTGCTTGCTTGTTTGCAGCGTCAACGACCCTGGCCCAAGCTTCGTGCAACGATGCGCAGTCCAATGCCGAAATGAAGATGTGTGCCGAGCGCGATTGGAAGGCGGCGGATGCCGAGCTGAACAGAGCCTACGCAAAGGCGCTGGCCTCCGCGCGAGATACCTACCGCTCGATGAGGGGCGAACCCGGTTATCAGAACATGCCGGATGGCGAAGCGATGCTACGCCGGGCTCAGCAAGCCTGGATTTCATTCCGCGATGCGAACTGTAACTATCAGTATCAAGTCTACTACGGCGGCACCCATGCGGGCCTCGCCTATCTCATCTGCATGGGCGACATGACCAAGGCGCGCCTCAAAGAACTGCGCCAATTGCCCGGCGGGGATGAATTCGAACCCTAGAGCGGGCGGCTTCGCGGAACGAAGCAGCCCGCTGCTACAAGATTGATTTACTTGCCCAAAACGCCTGGCCAGTTCTTGTCGGCACGCACGATGTGGCCCGGAATGTCCTTCGACCAGGTCGCCTGTACGCTTCGGTCGTAGTTCAAGAACAAGCGGCCATTGACGATGTTCCACACCAGCGGATCGCCCGACGCGGTGTAACCTTGGCTGACGGCCCACGCGCAGTACCCGCCGTACTGCGGCGCATACGCCGTCGGGTTCGCCCTGAACGCGGAAAGATTTTCCGCCGACGCGAACTGCCACTTCGCGCCCTTGTAGTCGAACGTGAAGGCGGGATTGCCTTTCACGGGCTTGTTTTCCTTGAAATACGCAACCGCGTCGTAGCCGCCGACGGCGAGGCTCGAGAAAATGCCGGTGTAGATTTCCGCGTCGCGCGCCTGAACCGGCAACACAGCGGCGAGCAGCGCAACCGCGCCTGCGAACATGGCGGTGAGTGATTTGATCATGGACGTCTCTCTCTTTTGTGCGGCTTGGGGGGGCCGCGTGACGCAAGGAACGTACGCCGCCGGCGCCGGAAGTCACCGCCCCGCGTGCCGATGATTTCGATAGCTTGCGCGCATTTGTCATCTGCGTTCGCAGGCCCGCGCCATGCACACCAGCACCATGCAGAAGCCCGCCCCATCGCCGGAAAAACGCAGCTGGCTTGAGCGCCTGCGCGAAAACTTCGCGCCCGAAAACCCGGACGGAACGACGTCCGAGCACGGGCGCAAACGCGCGATGGCGTTGCTCTTCACCAGCCTGATCGCGAACGGCCTCGGCCAAACGTTGATGTTTGCGATACTGCCACCGCTTGCGAAGGACTTGGGCCTCTCGGAATTTGGCGTCGGCGCGATCTTCGCGCTCTCGGCGTTTCTCTGGGTGTTCTCCTCCGCCTATTGGGGCGCCCGCAGCGACGTATGGGGAAGGCGGCCGGTCATCTTGATAGGCGTTGCTGCCTTCGCGATCTCGACGTTTTCCTTCGCAAGCGTCCTGCAGTTCGGCCTTTGGGGCATGATCGCGCCGGCCATGCTCTTCCCGCTTTTGGTCGCGACCCGCGCGATCTACGGCATGTTCGGCGCGGGCGCCTATCCCGCAGCCCAAGGCTACATCGCCGACCGTACGAGTGCGTCCGAGCGCACCGAAGGCATCGCCATGCTGAATGCGGCTTTCGGTCTTGGTGCCGCCATCGGCCCAGGCGTCGGCGCGGCGCTTACCGTGTTCGGTGTCGTGGCCCCACTCTATTTCGTCGCCGCCATGGCGTTGGCCTCCACCATTGCCGTATGGCTGTTGCTGCCCGAGCGCTCGCGCCCGCATCAGCGCAAGATCGAGAAACCGTTGTCCTGGTTCGACGAGCGCGTCCTGCCGTTCGTGATCTTCGCGGTGATCCAGGGCACGGCAGGGTCGATCCCGATCCAAACGATCGCCTTTATGATCCGCGATATGCTGAAACTGCCCACCGCGGAGACACAGCAGTTCGCGGGCGTCGCCCTGATGGGCTTGGCGATCGCGAGCCTCGTGGCGCAGTTTGTGCTGGTGCAGCGCTTCAAGCTCACCAACCGCTTCTTGATCATCGCAGGCATTCTGGTCGCGATCCTCTCGAACCTCCTTGTTGCCGTCGCCACGAACTACGGAATGCTCGCCTTTGCGCTCGTCCTGTCGGGCTTGGGCTTCGGCATGCTCCGTCCCGGTATCGCCGCAGCCGCCTCCTTGTCGGTGTCTCAGGACGAGCAGGGCGCAATGGCGGGACTGACAGGTGGAGCCAGCGCCGCCGGCTTCATTTTCGCCCCATTGGTCGGCAATGGACTCTATTCTTGGAGTCCTGTTGCACCCTATTGGTTTGGCGCGATCCTTATGGCATGCTTGTTGTTGTACGTACTCTCAAACAGGCGTATGAAAACGTCGGTAATTCAAACGTTTGACGGAAACTCCTCTGACATCCTGCCGCCTTAGAATCAGCTGCCTCACGGTTTCGTGACCTATTTTTTAGCTAGAGTTCATTTTTGGACTATAGCCAAAAGGACAGGGGTACATTAATAATATCCCTGTCAGTGTACGCACTGACGTTTCGGGTGACCGAGAAGGCTCTCCAGGGCGCAAGCACAGCCTTCGTAAATAACCCCATCCTGACTCTATGGACCGTCAGGCTCTGTGTTTTTGCGAGGACTGCTATGCACGGGCCGTCGACTGATGCCGCGCGTTTCGCGCGCAGTTTGAACTCTGTCAACAATCAGGCCGAAGTCTGGCGTCAACTGAAGGCGTATGCAGCGCCCTTCGGCTTCGATCACCTCACCGTCTTGAAGCGCACGGATGACCTGCCGCAACGCATAACCAAGGCCATCGTCCACATCGACGCGCCGAAGGGCTTTGCCGAGGAGTTCGACCGTGAAGGCTTCGGCCCCGACCACCCCTTGATCACGCGCGCGCTCCTGCGCCTGGAACCGTTCTCGACGGCGGAGACGAGTGCGACGCACCTCAACGCCAACCAGCGCCGCGTACTTCAGCGCGTCAGTGTTTCGCTGAACGTGCGCGATGGTTGGACGTTTCCGATCGCCGAGAGCGGCAACGTTACGGGCATCGTCATGCTGGGCGGATTGAAACCCGACATGTCGCCCCTGCCATGCTCGCTTTTACACCTCGCCTCGCACACCGCATTCGCCCGCGTGACCGATTTGGCAAAGGGGTCGGCCGATCGGCCGCACCACCTCACCAATCGTGAAGTCGAGTGTTTGCATTGGGTCGCCGCCGGCAAGACCGATCTCGAAATCGCGGTCATCTTGTCGATCAGCGCCCGAACCGCGCGGTTCCATATCGAGAACGCGAAACGCAAATTGCGTGTCGCGACCCGCGTGCAAGCCGTCGCAGAAGCGCTAAGGGTGCAAGCTATCGCAGCCTAAGCGTGAGAGACACAACGATAACGAACCACTCAACCCGTGGAAACGCAAGCTCGAATCGCGTGCGCAGGAAGAGGAAACATGAGCGAACTACGCACTACGATCGTCGATACGGTTGAGGAAATTGGCCGAGCGAACACCTCCGACGCGGTTTGGAAGGCGATCAAGACCTATGCGCAGGCGCAAGGCTTCCAGTACATGCTGGTCGTGAAGGGCAAACACAGCGTGATCGAATCGGTCTCGGGCTGCACCCTTTACTCGGATATGCCGACAGGCTTCGCGCAGTCGTTCGACGATCTCGGCTTCTCGAAGAACAACCCGCTGATTTCGCATGCCCTGAAAGAGGCGCGGCCCTACTCGGCATCGGAAGTCTGGGCGTTGCCGCTCACCGTTCAGCAGCGCCGTGCGCTTGCGCAGATCAACCTGTCGCTGAACCTGTTAGACGGCTTGATGATCCCGATCCGCAGCGCAGACGCCCTCGAAGGCATCGTCCTGCTGGGCGGCAACAAGCCCGAGATGGCGCCGATCGTCCGTTCGACGCTGCATCTGCTCGCCTATTGCGCGTTCGAGCAGGTGATCCATCTCGAAGCCAACCCGCGCCGCGCCACGGCCGGTCTCTTATCGCCGCGCGAAGTGGAATGCTTGAGCTGGGCCGCCGCCGGCAAGACGGACGCCGAGATCGGCCGCATCTTGACGATCAGCCCGCGCACCACGCGTTTCCACATCGAAAACGCGAAGAAGAAACTGGGTGTCGCCACGCGCGTCCAAGCTGTCGCCGAAGCGATGAAGCGCAAAGCGATCGCGGCGTAGTCCTAGTTCGGGACCGGCGACTGGCGCAGGCTTTGCAACAGCGCCAGCGTCGCAAACCCGTCCGGCTTCATGCCGGCCGCGCGCTGATAGCCGCGGATCGCCTCACGCGTACGGCGTCCGATGACGCCGTCCGCTTCGCCCACGTCGTAACGGCGCTGCGTCAACAGTGTCTGCAGCTCGACCCGATCCGTGCGCGAGAGAATGGGCGTTTCCTCGCGCGGCCAAGCCGTGCGGAACGAGCCGCCGCCTGAGAACCTGTTCGAGAGTTGGCAAATCGCAAGCGCGTACGAGATCGCGTTGTTGTAGGCGAGCACCACCTTGAAGTTCGGATAGGCGATGAACGCCGGCCCCTTGTGCCCTGCTGGCACCAGGATCGCGGCCAGCGCGTTTGCGTCTTGGTCGGACCGGCGGCGCAACGCGCGTCCGTCCCACAGCGTAACGCCCAAATCGGCCCATTCGCGCACCGGCTTCTCGGTGCCGATGTCGGCCTGGGCGTAGTCGAAATTCTCCGGTAGCCGGATCTCGTCGAAGCAGGGTGCGTCTTCCACCCAACCCTTCTGAGCGAGATAGTTGGCCGTCGAAGTGAACACGTCGGCCCGCGTATCCCAAAGATTGCGTCTGCCGTCGCCGTTGCCGTCTTCGGCNNATGTCGCCGTTCTCGATGATCTTGAGCGCCGCCAACAGCTGCTCGCGACCGAAAGATGCGCGCCGCCCTTCGAAGCCCAACGTCGCCAAGGCTTCGATCACGTTGAACCCGCCCAGGTTCTGCCCGAAATTGCTCTCAAGCGACCAGATCGCGGTGATGATGCTCGCCGGCACGCCGTGCGCTCGTTCCGCGCGCCCAAGCGACTTGCGGAACTTGCGAAGCATAGTCCGGCCCTTGGACACGCGGTCCGACGACACGGCACCGTCCATGTAGTCCCAGATCGCTCGCGAAAACTCCGGCTGGTTCTCGTTGAGCTCCAGCACACGCTGGTTCAATCGAGCGTTCGCAAAAGCTGCATCGAGGGTCCCTTGGCTGATGCCCTTCGAGCGCGCCTCGGCCTTGAACCCGTCAAGCCACGCCGTGAAGGCAGGCGTCCGATCGGTTGCGTCCGGCACGGGTGACGACATCCGAACTGCGGACGGTTGGGCAGCGGCGGGCAGGGCGATCAGCGCCAGCATGAGCGCACCCAGGACGCGGGCGGGAATCATAGGGAAACGTGCGACAAACATGACGACTCGGATGACACGATAAAGGGCCGCAAAGCAAGGGAATGAGCGCGTCCGGCGGTGCTTTGGCCGGTTGACAACCTGGAAGTGCCACACTATTGGTCCGCCCCTCTTGAAAACGCCGCCAAAGCCTTAGACCGCCGCAGGACCTCAACCGATGAAAATCCGCAACTCGCTGAAATCGCTGAAGGCCCGCGACAAGGACTGCCGCGTTATCCGCCGCAAGGGCCGCACTTACGTCATCAACAAGAAGAATCCGCGCTTCAAGGCGCGCCAGGGCTAAGGCCGCCTGGGCTGGCGCTATCGCTAGCACCCCTTAATACTGTCGGCATGCAGATGCCGGACCTCGATCAAACGACTCTCGCCCACCGCAGCGCCCTTATCGCCGGATTGCGAACGCTCGTGCCCGACGGCGTCATCGCGGAGGACGACGCGCTGGTAGCCTACGACTGCGATGCGTTTACCGCCTATAGGCAGAAGCCGCTGGCGGTCGTCCTGCCCAAGACCGCGGACGAGGTCAGCTCCGTCCTTGCCTTTTGTTCTGCCAACAAGCTGAAGCTGGTCCCACGTGGGGCGGGGACCTCGCTATCGGGCGGCTCGCTCCCCTTGGGTGACGGCATCCTGCTCGGCCTCTCGCGCATGAACCGCGTGCTTGAGATCGACCTCGAAAACCGCTGCGCCATCGTGCAGCCTGGCGTAACAAATCTGGCGATCACCCGCGCCGTCGATGCGGACGGCTTCTACTACGCGCCCGATCCCTCAAGCCAGATCGCGTGCACCATCGGCGGCAACGTTGCCGAAAACTCCGGCGGCATCCACTGCCTGAAGTATGGCCTCACCACGAACAACCTCATGGGCGTCGAGTTCGCGCTCATCGACGGCACGCGCGTGCGCTTCGGCGGCAAGGCGCTCGACGCTCCGGGTCTCGATCTCTTGGGGTTGATCACCGGCGGTGAAGGCCTGCTCGGCGTGGTCACCGAAGTCACGGTCCGCCTGCGCCGCAAACCGCCGAGCGCCAAGGCGCTGCTGATCGCCTTCCCCTCGATTGAAGCTGCCGGTCAATGCGTGGCCGATGTGATCGCCGCCGGCATCATCCCTGCCGCGATGGAGATCATGGATCGCTTCGCCATGGACGCGATCGAGGCCTACTGCGCGCCCGGCTATCCGCGCGCAGCCTCAGCCATACTGATTGCCGAACTCGACGGCATGGAAGCCGAAGTGGTCGCCACCGCCGCGGAACTCGAAATTATCGCGAAGAAGAATGGCGCGCTGGAATCGAAAGCCAGCGCGACCGACGCGGAACGCGAGCAAATATGGGCAGGCCGCAAAGCCGCCTTCGCCGCCGCCGGCCGCATCGCGCCCGACATGCTCTGCATGGACGGTACGATCCCACGCCGCGCGCTGGCAAACGTGCTCAGGCGTATCGGCGAGATGTCGGCTGAGTTCGGCCTTCCCGTCGCAAACGTCTTCCACGCCGGCGACGGAAACCTGCACCCGCTCATCATGTACGATGTTATGAAGGCGGGTGACCTCGAACGCGCCGAGAAATTCGGCGCCGACATCTTGAAGCTCTGCGTCGACGTCGGCGGCGTCCTAACCGGCGAGCACGGTGTCGGCGTGGAAAAGCGTGATCTCATGCCGCTGATGTTCTCAGCCACGGACCTCGCGGTGCAGGAGCGGGTCAAGTGCGCGTTCGATCCCCAAAGCTTGCTCAATCCCGGCAAGGTCTTCCCCTCGCTCTCCGCCTGCGTCGAAGGCGGTGCGATGCACGTGCATCATGGCCGCATGCCGTTCCCCAATTTGCCGCGGTTCTAGATGCGCGTCCTCAAGCCAGAAACCGAAGCTCAAGTCGCCGATGCGGTTGCGGGTGCGTTTGCAGATCGCACGCCGCTCGCGCTCGAAGGCAATGGCACGAAGCGCACGATCGGCCGCACCGTGAAGGCCGAAGCGGCGTTGAAGCTCTCCGGCCTCACGGGCATCACAATGTACGAGCCCGACGAGATGGTCTTTACCGCGCGCGCTGGAACCCCGCTCGCCGAGATCGAAGCGGCGCTCGCAAGACAGGGCCAAATGCTCGCCTTCGAGCCCACCGGCACCAACGCCACGATCGGTGGCGTTGTTGCTGCGGGCATCAGCGGGCCGCGCCGCTTTGCCGCCGGCGGCGCGCGCGACCACCTGTTGGGCTTCCACGCGGTCAACGGCAAAGGCGAGCAATTCAAGGCAGGCGGCCGGGTGGTGAAGAACGTCACCGGCTACGATCTACCCAAACTAGCCGCAGGCTCGTTCGGCACGCTGTTCGCAATGACGGAACTCACGCTCCGTGCCTTGCCGTGCACAACAAATTGCATCCTCGCGATCGACGGCTTGGAACCCGGCCCCGCGCTGCGCCTCCTGCGCGGCGTGGCAGCCTCTCCGTTCGACCCGACGGGCTTGAGCTACATCGCCGCGAAATCGCTCGCGCTCATCCGCCTCGAAGGGCAAGCCGACGGCGTCGCTGCACGACGGGACGAACTCTGCCGCACGATCGCCCGTGGCGCGCGCGTTGTCGATGCAGAGGAGGATGGCCATCTCTATCGCGCCATCGCTGAGGTCACGCCCTTGTTTGACCACAAGACATCGCTCTGGCGCCTCTCGTTGCCGCCCACAGCCGCCGAAACTGCGGTCGGTCGGCTCAACCCGAAATCCTGGGTCGCCGATTGGGCGGGCGGCCTTTTGTTGGCGGAGTTCGACCAAGCGCCAGCAAACGTGCATGCCGTCGCCAAAGCACTCGGCGGTCACGCAACGGTGCTCCGAACCACCACGCCTATCCACGATGTCTTCACCCCGCTCGACCCCGCAACGCTCGCGCTGACGCAGCGCCTCAAAGACGCGTTCGATCCGGCGGGTATCCTAAACCCCGGCCGTATGTACCAAGAGATCTGATGCGCACGAACTTCACGGCAGCTCAACTCGCCGACCCGCATCTCGCCGCGGCCGAGATGCAGCTGCGTGCCTGCGTTCATTGCGGCATCTGCACCGCAACCTGCCC
>CXWJ01002540.1_pt1 | contig 19598 bp, 15 predicted proteins | sample 590841 | NCBI WGS metagenome assembly CXWJ01 (sample SAMEA3498367, study PRJEB10139) | wastewater metagenome | biome: wastewater treatment plant; material: activated sludge | place: Austria | collected 2015-01-21 | reverse complement strand
GCCAGTCGAACCCGCCGAAGCTGTCAAACAGGAAACTGCCGAGCCGCCTGCGACTGAAATCGCAGCAGAACCCGACGAACGGCCTGCCGTCGATCTACCCGCTGACTTGGCGGTTCCCGCCGCGGTAGATGTGATCGCCAAGGAAGCGGCCGCGGCCGAACCATCGGCACCTCTTGCCGCCCCATCGCCCCCCCAGACTTCAATGCCCACCATTGTAGAAAAGCGCGAAGAACTGGCAGGCATAGCGGCTGCAACTGCGTCTGCGGCTCCTGTCGTGGCGATTCCATCCAACGCAATGCCAGAGGAGGAAGCCACTATGGCCCCTTACGCGCTTCGCAGCGATCCCGGACGCATCGGCTTAGTCGAAATGCAGGGTGGCAGCGGGCAGACAGAGGCCGCAGTTGCGGCAGCCCTCCGCTGGTTGGCTGCGGCGCAATCGCCCGACGGCCGTTGGGATGCCAGCGCGTACAACTCAGGTCAAGAATTGTTCGTCCTCGGAGAGAATCGTCGTAGCGCTGGGCAGAACGCCGATACCGGGATTACCTCGCTCGCACTGCTGGCTTTTATGGGGGCCGGGCACACGCATCAATCGGGCGATTACCACACCGCCGTACGTCGTGGACTTGAATTCTTGATCGCTTCCCAAGCCGCCGACGGCAGCCTGTTTGGGGACGCCACGTTGTACGAGCAAATGTACTGCCACTCAATGTCCGCATTCGCGCTGGCGGAGGCCCGCGCGATGACAGGTGACCGGCGGCTGGACCCCGCCGTCACAAAGGCTGTTGGCTTCTGCGTTCGTGCACAAAATCCCACAACGGGTGGCTGGCGATATCGCCCGGGCGACACGGGGGACACCAGCCAAATGGGCTGGCAGATCATGGCACTGGCCAGCGCCCAGCGTGCCGGCATGCACATCCCAACGCAAGCGTGGACTGGCGTCGATCGTTTCCTCCAAAGCGTCCGGCGAGGCAATTTCGGCGGACTCGCCAGCTACCGGCCCGATAGTCCGGCCAGCACCTCAATGACCGCCGAAGCACTCTATTGCCGGCTGTTGCTCACAGAAATGTTTGGCTTAACGNNTACTGGTACTATGCGTCACTCGCACTGCACCAACGCCAGCAAGCCAATCCCCAAGCCACCGCAGCTTGGCATGCCTGGAACGAATCCCTCTCGAAAGTCCTTGTGGAAACCCAATCGACTAACGGCGTTAACGCGGGCAGTTGGAACCCAAACTGCTTGTGGGGGGGCTATGGGGGACGCGTCTATACAACGGCGATGGCCACGATGTGCCTGGAAGTTTACTATCGCTACGCGCCAACGCCCGCGGAGCGTGATGAATGGGTCGCCCGAGGACCAGGTAACCAAAACGCGCCTAGGTAGGCTAGGCCCAAGCTTTATCTAAGCCACTCGTCGAACGGGTGCGTAAGCCGCGGCCGGACGCATCATTAACTGCCGCACCACAAGATGGACCGTTCGCTCCAATGCCCTTGTCACCATTGGATCGTGCAGCGAAACCTGGACGCCTTGCTTCGCCAGAACTTCTTGTGCCTGCCGGTACACGGGCCGAATCGCTCGGGCTCGCACATATCCGCGCAGTTCAGAGACGCTCATGCGCGAGACGTTGGATTGCATTCGTTCTCGCGCGGCTTTCACACTGCGTTCAGCGATGTCGCGAACAACTTGCTCTAGCGGGCAGATTTGCGGTGTGGTCCAGCGACCAGAAAGGTATTTGAACATTGGGCCTGCAGTCGATTGGGTGAGGGAAACTGGCCGGAGGGCGGCGGATTGGAGTCGCTAATCGTGCCGCCATTGCTGTCATCGGGCCACAGCAAAACGACTCTTCATTGCCTTTCGGATCGCGGGCGGTAGCTACTCAGTCGGATTGCACAGCCTCATCGGCCAAGTCGCTCCTATCTCCCCACGCTCGCGCCCGCAAACTCCCCTGAACTTGACCAAGCTTCGCTAATCGCTTAATTTTTAAGCAAGTTGATAACCATATTTGGTCGAAACGGTCTGAATGAAAAGTCGGGTTGCACGCGATTGAATGCTGTCACTCACTAATACTCCGACCGGGCAAGGAAACCTCGCCCGGCCGTATGCTTAGGGCGCCGTGGCCAAGTGGCTAAGGCAACGGATTGCAAATCCGTCATCGTGGGTTCGACTCCCACCGGCGCCTCTTAGGCCGCTGTCAGAGCGATGCTCCGACAGCGGCTTTTTTCTTTTGTCGAGCCGCCCATTCGCCTCCGGCTGCTAGCGTGAACTCGGCTTGCGGCCTTTCGTTCTCGCCGGTATTCTCCGCCCGCTTATCCGCCGGAATCGCTCGACGCGACCGGCCAACTACTCATCGCATGGAAATAATATCGGGCGTCTGCATTTGCTCGGCAACGTGGCGAATTCAACAACGTGCCCGGCCAAACCGCGGCATGGAAGTCGCAGCATTTGAACAACCGCTCGATTACGCGTTAGCGTGAAGGAGAGACGATGGATCGTTCCTCTGTTCGTCCTTGGGCCAGTCACCCGCTTGTAGCACTGTTGCTGGCCATCTTGGCTTTGCTTCCCTCAAGTGGTTGCCCTGCGTTGCTGGCCACCGGCATCTACGTCTGGGAAGGGGGCAACATGGTGCCGGCCGAATGTGATGAGCTGAAGGGCGAACGTGTCGTCGTCGTCTGCCGCCCACCATCCTCCAGTGAATTCCGTAATGCCGGCGCCTCACGTGCTGTTGCCGCCAAGGTGAGCGAGTTGCTTGCTAAGAACGTCAAAGGAATCGACGTTGTCAACCCTCGAGAAGTTGATAATTGGGTGGACGAAGGCGATTGGGGAGATTTCAAAGATCTTGCCAAAGCGGTCCGCGCAGACAAAGTCGTTCAAATCGAGCTGAACAACTTTAGCCTAGAAAAAGGCACAACCCTCTACCAAGGACACTCTGACGTGACCGTCACGGTTCACGACATGGAAGACCGTAATAAGTTGCCTTGGGAAAAGCACATTGGTGAGGTGCTCTATCCAACCAATAGCGGGATCCCTTCCCAAGACAAGCCGGTACAGCAGTTTGAGCGTGAATTTGTGGATGTCCTCGCGACACGCGTGGCGGAGAATTTCTACCGGCACGATCCAAACTCATCTTTCGCTATTGACGCGCTGGCAAATCGGTAAATTGCCGGCGCACTATTCTCGTGATATCGGGAGAGATCTTGTACTCAACCGCTTGCGGCTTAGCTCACAGCGCCGGCGGATCGCGCCGTGGTTTTTGAGGCTCCGGCGGTTTCTCGGGACGCGGTCTTTGATTCCCTTCCGCGCGAGCCATTCGACCTGCGACGTCGGTGAAGCGCTCCTTCCACTCCCACCCCATGGGCTGTCGTAGTTCTTCGGCCGCATCCATCGCCCAAGGCGTCCCCTGATGGTCTTTTACTACTCGCTCAAGATACAGCCGGGCATCCGCGGCGTCCTTAGTCAGAGTGCTGTTGACGGTTACCTTATCGCTCGGCTTCAATTCCCATGTATCACTTTTTTCGTTTTTGAATGTCAGACCCTGTTTCGCTTCGGCCAGCATTGCATTGTACCCCTCGGTGCGAACCTTGACCGCTAAAGCCCGGCCGATAGCCAAATCAAACCCGGCCTGCCAGCGCGGCTTGGTGACTTTGGGCCGGTCCTTTTCTCCTTGTCGCAGTACGTTCACGAGTTGCTCGAGTTGCGGTTCAATCTTCGCAGCGTTTTGTTGGGCAATCGATAAGTCGCGAGCGAGTTGACTTTCGTCTTGCTTAGGGAAATTCAATCGCACGTTTTCCATTTGCGTTGTCCACGAGAGTTGAGCGGCCTCCACTAATGCCGAGCAAGCGCGATTCGAGGATAGTAGTTCTCGGTACTGCCGAACGGAAACGTAGTCGGGCCTGTAACTTCGCATCACGAGTGGGTCAAAGAACGACACCAACTGCGACGACATGGCCGCAGTTTCCCAGGGGTTGAGCTTTTTGCCGACCTCGCGGTTCGGGTGAACGGTGAAGTACAATCCGCCCGTCTCGTAAGCCAATCGACACAAGCCAAAGGGGCCAAAGCCCGAATCGACTTGTTCTTCATATTCTTCTCTGCCGCCAAACAATAATTTGATCCGCTCCGGCAATAAAGACTCCGGCCCCTGATGTACAGGCGCCCGCTGCGGTGATTGATCGTATTTTGGATCAGGATCGATGTACGTAACAAAGGCCGTGTCCCGGCCAAAGGGTGCCGGTACGCCTACTACGTACACTGGCATTTCGTACTTCCGGCAAAGATCAACTGTGCTGTCAAGTTGATCGATGTCATCCCCCGCTTCATCGGTGAACACGACGATCATCACATTGCGTCGATCGTTCGCCAAGCGAAAGTGGCGAAACTTATCGGCCAAAAAGCGAACTGATTGGAACACGTTTTCCAGGCCCTTACCGCGTTCGTCGTCTTTGATCGAGCGCACGGCGGCTTGAATTTCCGGCAACTCATCCGTTGGCTTGGGAATCAGCAATTCGATCGAGGAGCCAAACTGCGCAACAGTCGTTAGTAACGGCTTTTCCTTGTGATGTGTGAACGCGGAATTGCCAGACGCTTCAATCGCCCCCAGCTCTTTGTACACGCGGTCGAATCGCTTAGCGATTGCTTCTCGTTGGGGCTTCAAGCTGCCCGATTGATCGAACAGCCACACGATCAAAGTTGGCCGCTTTTCCAGTGAGAGCAAGATTTCATGGGTGATGCGATCAACAGCGCCGGCGGCGCCGCTGGTTCCGATGCTGCCCATGCCTTGGATAGGCAAGCCATCGCTTGCGCGAGGGCCTTCTACAATGGTGCGATCAAATTCGATGGCCTGCATGTCGGCGATCGTTGTCGATTGGGGCACATCGTACGCAACCCGCGACTCCTCCGCCGCTACGGGAGCAGCCGGTTCAGCCGAACTCACGCCACCAATGCCTAATACACCCATTCGCTCCTGGGGCTCCGCCGAGAAATGAAACTCGGGCGGCAGGATTTCTTCCGAGTTCCTCACCTCCAACTGGGGCGAAAGGTAGACTTCGCGTTGTTGGACCGGCACTAGCAAGGTGAGCGAGGCGAGGGCGACCAGAGCCGATAGGTGTATCAGGAGGCTGACCATCCATGCCGCAACGTCGCGAAAGCGTCGCGTGCCGTCGGATACGGTTGGAATTTGCCACCACCGGCGCATGTTTTCGACGAGTGCCACAGCCGATATCCGCCGCATGTACGGTGACCGGGAATTTGAGGGCCGCTGTTGTTTGGACAAGGAGGCGACGACGCGTCGCCTCCCATTCTAACCTATTTTCGGTGAATCGGTCGCCTTCGGCAACTTGCAAGTGCTGGACGTTGCCTAGGGGACGCTAGTTATAATGGGAGCATCCCTAAACAATCAGGGATTTGCCGACCGAGATTTCTGCCCCATCTATTCCACAAAACGCGACGTTAATCCGATGGTACCGATCAGTTTTCACTTTCATCTACTGTACCGTTCTGTGCTGTTTGCGATGTTGCTTGTCTCACCGGCCGCTGCCCAGGAACCGGCTCGTGGGCCAGCGCCGGAGACAGTGACTTTGCGCACCGCCGACGGGGTGCAACTCACGCTGACCTACTATGCCTCGCCCGTCCGCAAGGGAACGCCGCAGGCGAAGCAAGTAGCACCCGTCGTTCTGCTGCACGATTACAAAGACACGAGGGTCAAGTTCGCTCCCTTAGCTCGACAGTTGCAATCCCAAGGGGATCCCGATAGTAACGCGCCGTCATTCGCCGCAGTCATCGTCGATCTCCGCGGGCATGGGGATAGCGCCAAGCAATTTTACGCCGCCGGAGGGCAGCGAGAGCTCGATGTCACCAAGATTGGTAAGAACGACGTCGCCGACATGGCCACGCTCGACATGGAAGAGGTGCGCAAGTTCATTGTCGGTAAGAACGACGCCGGCGAACTGAACCTCAACAAGCTTTGTCTGATCGGAGCCGGGATGGGCGCGAATGTGGCCGTGAATTGGGCCGCCCGTGACTGGGCCACTCCCCCCTTAGCTGTAGGTAAGCAAGGGCAGGACGTGAAAGCGATTGTACTTATTTCCCCGCGTTGGTCTTATCAGGGGCTCGGCTTTCAGGCGCCACTAGCCTTTCGACCTCTCAATCAAAACGTTGCCTGGATGCTGATCTACGGCACCCAAGATCCTAAAGTCAAAACCGATGCCGATCGCATCTACAAACAACTGGAGAAGTATCACCCAGCCGTCGCCGCGAACGACGCCGGCCGTCAAAGTAGTCTCGTGACGATCGAACTTCCTTCCAAATTGCAAGGCGATAGTTTGCTGACGCAAGCCGGCCAAGCAATAGAGGACCAGATTGTGGCATTTCTGGTCGAACACGTCGCTAAAATCGATATGCCCTGGCAGGCGCGCCGCGACCGGCTGCCTTGAGACAGCGTACGAACAATACGCCAATTTCGAAAATCACTTTAGTAACCAGGTGATTGTGTGGCCGCTCGCGGTGATTCCACCGGCATCGGGCCCAACAAGCGCGCCCGGGGGGCGTCGGCCGACAACGTCGGAACCGGGCTGATCGGCACCATGCCGCGCTGACCAACAGCGGTGGCCGACATCGTCCTCGGCGGCGGAGTATACGGCCTCGCATCGCCGCCTCCCTGCATCTCTTGCCTAGCAGGGATGCGGATTTCGGCCCCGATCGGCAGCAACTCCGGACTCGTCAATATGTTGCGGTTAAGCGCGAAGATTTCATTGCTCCTTTGCGGGTCGTCCAGGTAAAGCCCCGCTAATTTGGCCAGCGAGTCGCCGTCAACAATGATGTGCGTTCGCATGGTTACGCATTCGACAGGCCATGGCGGTGGTGCCACCGTCGGCTGCTGTTCCACAATTGGGGAGACTGCCGGCGCGTTGAACGCCACCTGTGACGCTCCGGCTGGCCTCCATTCATTGTCGATCGTCGAGGCTTTGACAGCCTGCGTGCCGGGAATCGGCGCAATCTCAACTAGGTCGTTCGCCGGAGGATGAATCTCTAAAACGGGCACAGCAGGCGGCGTCTGGTGGCCGGCTAGGTTGGATTGCGGCACGCTGTAGGGATGCGCTGCAGGCGCAACCGCCGTGATACTCGTGGCATTCATGACGGGGGCGATCAACAGCGGTGGTTCGGGAGCACTTGCAACTCGCGCGGCCGAGACAGTCGGCTTCGCTTGGGCGTCCTTTGTGGGCTCGCTGGAAACGTGATCCGGCAGCAATCTTGCATTTCCCACCAGACTCGAGTTGTTCCTCGAATCATTCGCGGGCTGATGGACGGCAACCACCTGAGGTGCGGCAGGCCCCGCTTGGGGCGACCGTGGCAAGTAAGGCGCATTCGGCGAACCCAACAGGTGCGCTACGCCGTAGCCGACCGCCAACAATATGGTCGCAAGGAAGAGTTTACGGGACTGACTCACGGGATTCCTCGGTACGAGACCCGCGCTAGCGCTTCATCGGCCCGATGATGCGCAAACGCTGAGCTTTCGACGGGTACGTCCGTGACCTGTCCACTAACTGCCTGGCATCCGTAATCGAATACCGATCCAGCGCAGTCTGTACTATTCTTCGGCTCAGAGGAGCCCGCTGTTCGCACCGTTCGACGGTCGGGGGATAACTTTCAGCCGTCAAACGCACGACGGTGCCGACAAGGCAAGATTTGCGGCCGGCGATTAAAAATCGCCGGCCGCGTGAGCTACAAGCAATGCCAATTGCTTAGGCTTTGGACAGTTCACGTCGTCCAGGCCGATCCCCCGTAATGACGGATCCGCTGGCCGTCCCAGCTGCGGGCGATCCGCTCAGCCAGTATAGAACCGGAGCAGCAATGTAGATCGAGCTGTAAGCACCAACAAACACGCCCACGACCATGCAGTAGGCGAAGCCGTGAATACCCTCGCCGCCAAGTGCGTAAAGAATGATCACCACTAAGAATACCGTGAACGCGGTCAAAATCGTTCGGCTTAGGGTCTTATTAACGGCTTCATTGATCATGGCAGGCGTCAGATTCGGACTCTTGCCTTTCACTTCGCGCAAGCGGTCAAAAATGATGATCGTGTCGTTAACAGAGTAACCAATGATCGTCAGCAGCGCGGCGACGATATCCAGGCTGATTTGAAACGAGTCAATCTTGAGTGCGGCCGCCAAGCCGGGAACAGCCTTCACCACGTAGTAGCTTAATGCAACTGCGCCAACTGTGAACAACACGTCGTGCAGTAGAGCGATCACAGCCGCCAGACCATAACTAACCTTTTCGAACCGCACCCAAAGATAAATAATGATTCCGAGGCAGCTCAGGGCTATGGAGATGAGCGCTTGTCTCTGCAAATTGGTGGAGACGCGACCGCCAATGTTGTTCGCCAATGGAAAGACCGGGGTCGACTCCATTTCGGTCTTCAGGCCGTCGAGTAAATTTTTGGCTGCGCTTTCATCCAATCCGGCAAGTCGCACTTGCCATTCGGTGAAGCGGGCCGCACTGCCAGTGCGATAGTTGGGGTTCGTGGCCGATACCACGACTCCCGTTTGGTTTGCTTTGGTCAGAGAGTTACGAATCCATTCCACAATGGCATCGTGGCTGACTCCATCCTCTTGTTCAGAGCCGTTCGCGTCATTCACCAGAAGCGTCGCTTGCGTGCCACTGACTCCTCCCTCCGTGAACGCGGCCAAATCACGAATATCCAAGGAGTAATTCATCAAGCCTTCGCCGAATGTCTTGACGACAATGTTTTTCACCGTCTCCACAGACTGCTCATTGGTGCTGACTGTGTAACGAGTATCGGTTTCGCCATTGCGCACCACTAACAAATTACGATCCACGAGCTCAGTCTTATCGAGTGCTTCCTGCACTGCCGTGATGGGTTTGGCATCGGTTTTATTGAGTACAAAGGTTACGGAGGAACCGCCCGTGAAATCGATATTGAATAGTTGAGCGCCGCGCATGTAAGCGGCAAAGAGCCCGATGGCGATCGCGGCCCAAGAAGCTCCAATGGCCAACCGCCGCCAGCTCATGAAATCAAAATGGGTCTCGCCGATGACGCTGTGCATCTTAAGCGTCTTGATCCAACCACGTCGCTCGAGAATATCGAACACAATCCGCGAACAGAAAATGGCCGTAAACATGCTGATTAAGATGCCCAAGATTAGCGTGACGGCAAATCCTTTGATTTGGTCACGGCCAACGGCGTACATTACGATGCCAGCGATAATCGTGGTGACGTTCGAGTCGACAATCGTTCCCATTGCACGATCGAAGCCGTTGCGGATGGCCATCCGCAGGGCAGCGCCATTCTTTAGCTCGTCGCGCAACCGCTCGAAAATCAAGACGTTCGCATCGACCGCCATGCCGATGGTCAGTACAACGCCAGCCAACCCCGGCAGAGTGAAGGCAGCTTTGATCAGAATCATCACGGCCAGCAGGATTAGTAAATTTATGATCAGGGCGAAAACAGCGATCAGGCCCGCCAAGCGGTAATAGAAGAGCATGAATAGCACAACCGCAGCTAAGGAGACGCCGATGGCGAATGTACCCTTTTGAATCGTCACCGCGCCTAGCGTCGGGCTGATGATTTCTTCGCTAATGGGCATTTTATTTAGGGCCACCGGTAAGCTGCCCGCGTTGAGAATGCTAATAATGAAATCGACTTCGTCATTGCCCATCGCGCCGCCGCTGATTTGGCCTTGGTCGCGAATGGTTTCCCTGATGCCAGGAGCGCTAATCAGCTTCTTATCCAGAATGATGCCCAAAAACCGCTCGGCCCCCGTTGCCTGATTCGGTTTGTTCTGGCTTGTGAGCTGCCCAAAGCGGGCCGCCCCTTCATGGTTGAAAGAGAAATTGACGGAAGGACCGCCGCGCTGGTCCATCCCCTTGGTCGCCGAGGTCAGATAGTCACCCGTGACGTTCATCGAATCGATAAGAACGAGCGCTTCCGGCGTATCTCCCGCCATCCGCTTGACGACCCGGTGATCTTCATGGTCAGGTGCCCCGAACTCACGCGGATCGTAGGCCACCCACTCCGCCACCACCTCTCCATTTTCAATCAGCAGTTTCTGATTGGGTGGCATCAACAGGGCCTGTTTGATGAAGTTCTGGTCTTTGGGCTGTCTAGAATCGGCCGTAATGCGGAATTCCAGCTTGCCTAGCTCGGTAATGCGGCGTTTCACCAAATCCAATGAGTCTTGGCCCGTCTTGGGGATGATAATCTCGATGAGAGATTCACCCTGACCACGGATCGTGATTTCTTGCGTGCTCGTGGGATCGATGCGCTGCTTGAGCGCACTGATCAATTGGGGCATATCGACTTTCCGCCCCTGAGCCCCATCCGGCTGTTCGGCCTGCTGATCCTGCCCCTTTTCGTTCGTGCTGTCGCTGAGAACCTGCGTCGAATCGGCCAATTCATAAATCAACGTGATCCCGCCCGCTAAATCAGGGCCGAACTTAAATTGCCCAAAGTAAATGATCACAGAGCTAGCGAGTATGCTCAGTAATACCAAGCTGATCTTCCAACCATAGTCTGGCATCCGGACTTGCTGGGCGATAAAATTCCCGGCCAAGATCGGTAACACAAACGTAGCAACCACAATCAGCCCAATCAGCCAAGGTGACATGCCTCCCGCAGGCGCCGCAGGCGGAATGGTACCGGCGGCGACCGCAGCCCCCTTTTCCGCCGCGTCCGTCGCCGTCAGAACGGTTCCCCCTTGATCGGCCGACTTAGATTTCTCGTTCGCGGGAGTGTCGACAGGTTTTTCGGGCGTGGCTGGCGCGGCAGTATCCTCTTTGGTCGCACTGTCAGCAGACGCATCCGACTTCGGTGCCGTCGCGTCGCTTGCCGGCTTTTCGGCCGTAGCTGCCGGATCGCTTGCCGGTGTGGCCGCTGGCGCCGTGGCGCTAGACTTATCAGCCGCTTCCTGGCCGAATGCCGTCATGCTTGGCAAAAGCAACAGGCCGCAGAAAATTACTGCCGCAACGAATCGTGGTTGCCCGCTGAGGGCCGTGCTTAGTTTCATGTTCAACTCTTCACACCTGATAAGTCGGGCCGAAATGGCCCTGTTGGTTCGGAGATACAGATCGCGCCCGGGCGCTACGACTTGCCGCCGCCCGCGCCGGTACTGTTTTCCTGTTCCCCGTTGAGTATTCGAGCAACTGCCGACATGGCAATCTTCAGCTTGGTTCCCGTGGCCTCGTCAACGCGAATTGTTACCCGCTCTACATCCCGCTGTACATTCGTCACGACGCCATGAATGCCGCCGATGGTCACCACGCGGTCATTCTCCTTCAAATTGTTGATCTGATCGCGAAGTTGTTGCTCTTTTTGCCGCTGCGGCCGGATCATCATGAAGTAAAACAGCACCATGATAATGGCCATCGGGGCCATCATCCGCATGAAAGATGCAGTCGGGTCGCCACCGTCAGCAGCACCCGCGGCCGGTGCGGCTGCTTGGGCAAACAACAAAATCTGGCAAAAAGAGAAAGTCACGTCGTCCGGGCGTCCGTGGTTGAGGAAGGGGCAGGGCACAAAGCCAGCAGAAATGGCCCGGACGCTCGCAGGCGCCGGGCCGCGGCTCTCAGAGCCATGGCCGTAATCATAAGATTAAGCGCCATAACGGGCAAGGGCGGTGGCAGCGGTGCTTGTACAGGGCGTTCGCAACCAACTTAAACTTCGCCCGCCGACTCCCAGCCACGCCTTCGCTCTGCCAAAAGCGCGGCCAACCGATCTTCCTCAATCGCCCCCCGCGCCTCTGCCAGCAGTCGTTGGTAATACGTCAGATTGTGGATCGAGAGCAGTATAGGCCCCAACATTTCGTTTGCTTGGAATAAATGACGCAGGTAGCCACGGCTATGCCGACAAGCTAGGCAAGGACACTCTACATCGAGGGGTTCACGGTCCAAGGCATGCCGCTGATTACGCAACCGAATCGGCCCTTCGTCGGTGAAGGCCAGCGCATTACGGCCATTACGCGTCGGCATGACGCAGTCAAACAGGTCCACGCCCCGCGAAACGGCTTCCAACAAGTCGATCGGTCGGCCAACTCCCATCAAATACCGGGGCCGATCGCGCGGCAAGAGAGGCGTCGTCACGTCGATGGCCGCGTACATTTCCAGCGGCGGCTCGCCGACGCTCAGACCACCGATCGCGTAACCGATGAAATCAAGTGCCACGAGCCCCTCCGCCGATTCCGCCCGCAACTCCGCATCCAGCCCACCTTGCACAATGGCAAACTGCGCTTGATCGGCCCGCGTGGCGGCTACCTGACACCGTTCAGCCCAGCGCAAACTGCGCCGCATGGCGTCCGCCACGACTTCGCGCTCGTTTGGCAACGCCACGACGTGGTCCAGCACCATCGCCACATCGCTGCCGAGCTGCTCCTGAATGGCGACGCTCCGCTCCGGCGTCAAGTCGATGAGCGCGCCGTCGATATGAGAGCGAAACTTCGCGCCTTGTTCGTCGATCGTCAAACGATCCGCCAGGCTGAAAACTTGAAAGCCGCCGCTATCGGTCAAGATCGGCCCGTCCCACCCCATGAAGGCATGCAATCCGCCTAGTGCCGCCACGGTTTGCTCTCCCGGCCGCAGCGCCAAGTGGTACGTATTAGCCAGGATCATCTGTGCGCCCGTTTCGCGCAGCCGGCGGATGTCCACCCCCTTCACCGTGCCCTGCGTTCCCACCGGCATGAACGCGGGCGTTTCCACCGGGCCGTGGGGCGTTCGGAACGTCGCGCGGCGCGCAGCCGACCCCGCATCCACGTGTGTCACTTCGAAGGCGAACGGCGGTTGCGGCATGGGACAGATTGGCGTGCCTCGCGTACTCGTCTAAGTTGCCGATAGCCTACCCAAACGGAGCCAAACGATGAAGAAGAGCGCTCCCCAAACTAGGTCAATCAATCCCGCTGCAAGAAATTGAATCGGCAAACGATTCTGCAGATACAACGCCATCGCCGCCATGACGAAGCTGAATTTCTCCAGGATGGCGGGCCAGATCAGCGGCCGATAGCGCGCCGGGTCGCCGCAGATGATCAAGAACGCCACCTGCCAAGCGGTCGCAACGCCCAGGAAGCCGTAATAGAACTCTGGGTGATTGATCGCAGGCGGAAAGTCCACGCCAAATTTTCGCTCCATGAAATATTGCGGCGCCAAAGCTATCAAGCCGTACGTGCCCGCCAGCCAGAATACCCAGCGCGAGAATTTCATCGGGCAACCTGAACGACCGATTCCAAAAGCCGGCGACAATCAATCGCCGCGGAGCTTAAGGCCTTGGAGCGTCAACTTTTCGCGGACTTCGTTGAGGCTGGTGACACCGAAGTTCTTGCACTCCAGCAAATCGTCTCCCGTGCGCCGCAGCAGTTCGCCGACCGTCGTCAGACCCAAGCGAACCATGCACTTGCGCGCCCGCACGGAGAGATTAAGGTCAGAAATTGGCCGATCCAGCATGGCCCGTTCGTCTGGCGATAGGGTTTCCGGATCGTAGACTGGCTCTTCTTCCCGAATCTGGTCGGAAAATTGGCCTAGCTCCAAGCCCTTCGAGTGGAGCATGTCGCGAATTTCCACCAGCGACGTTTCGCCGAAGTTCTTGCTGGCCAACAGTTCCTGCTCGCTCGTCTTGGTCAAGTCGCCGAGCGTCATGACCCCCATTTTCTGCAGACAGTTGCGACTGCGGACCGACAATTCGAAATCGGTGACGGGAATGCTCAACACCTGGCCGAGACGGTCCATCCGTCGGCGAGCGTCTTCGTCGTAGAACATGTCCCTCGAGGCGTCCGCATCGCGGAAGAATAAACGGGCGCGGGGATGATTCGGGAAGACTTCCAGAATTCGCCGGTAACATTGCCGGGCCTTTTCGTACTGCTGCATGTCCTCATACAACACGCCCAAATTTAGCAAGGTTCCCAAGTGAGTTGGGAACTGGCCGGCCGCCCGCTCGTACAAGTCTCTGGCGTAGATGTCGTTGCCGTGGCGATCATTTTCTAGCGCCAAACCGAACAGCGCGCCGGCATGATTGCCATCCGCCGCGACGGCCCGCTCCAACAGAGCGACTACTTCGGTCGGATTGCCCCCCAGGGCCGAAACGGTGGCCGACCGTTGATACAAGTATTCCGCCGTCTGCTCGACTGCGCCCGACAAGCGGTTCAGCACTTCGAGCGACTCCTGCGCCCGGCCGTTGTAGCGCAGCGCCTCAGCTTTGGCCAGCGCGACCGCATCTTTCCCGTAGCCCGCCTTTTCGGCTGATTCGTAGGCAGTCAAAGCTTCGGGATATTTATCGAGGGCCAGGTAAGACTTGCCAAGGTAAAAATGGGTCAGCGCGCCGCCGTCGCTATGGGTGAGCGTAGAAACCGCGTCGGTATATCGCCCAAGTAAATAGTAACACACACCCAGTCGAGCGGCCGTGGCGGGGCTGCGGTTCGGTTGCTCTTCCAACTCACCGGTGGCATCGCGCAGCTCGCGATAATTGGCGTAGCTCTTCCCGATCGCCGAGGTGATCTGCACGATCTCATTCGGCCCAAAGGCGGAGGGGGAAACCACGATTTGCTTCACGACGGACTCGGTACCGATCGACATTCTCAAGGCTCCTCAAACGACGAATAAATTGAACCGCCAACGTAGCCCAGACGCGAAGCGAAGACTATCGGCATCGTAGGGCACCGCGGCGGCCGCCTGCATTTCCGCATTTTTCCCGAGGCTTTGTTAGGAAGATTGTAAACATTGCCCGATTTGCGGGCAATGCCCGGTGATTGCAGAGGGAAGGCTTCCTCTAGCATTGCCATTAAAGCACGAAAGAAATGAGATGTTTTGCTCGAGCGTGGGTTGGTGGAGTCATGGGGCAGTATCTATTTATTATTTGTCCGCAGATGGCGCAGATGAACGCAGTAACCGTGCTGCCGTTATCACGTGTGGGTGACAGAAGGCGAACCGAGAAGCTATCAAGTAGAACGCGAAGTGGTCACGAGAACATTGTTGTTCCCATATCAGTTCAGCCCTACAAACTCAGTCAGGCAACTTACACGGATGACAATTCGTAGCCTGCGGATAAGACGCGTGCTGTGGTCCGTGCTGGGATTATCGCTCACCCGCACGGATCTAACCGCTTGATCTAAGAAGGCACGAACCGTGCAATTTCGAAAACGCACGTTCCCACCCAGTTTGCCCAAAAGAGCCAGCGGTGGGAGTCGAACCCACAACCCCCGCATTACGAATGCGGTGCTCTGCCAATTGAAGCTACGCTGGCGATTCCCGGCCCACGCCGACGAATCGCACATTGTATCGACTGCCAGCCCCCCCATCAATCGCGCCGCCGCGGCCATAAGCTAAATAGCCGAGCCATCTTGGGGCGACCAGAACGCGGGCCGATGATGGAGGCTGTAGGGCAACGCGATATGGCTAAAGTGGACGGCGTACACCATCACCGCCGAACTCTCGGGGGCGGCGGGCCGCGGAGCCATGCTCTCCGCGACTTCCGCCGGCCCGAGTTCCCGATGGCATCGCAAGCACTGCGGCCGATCGGACGAGGTCGAAATGATCATTCCGCATTGGCAGTCGTAAACGGCCATGGCAATTCACTCCTTCGAAAAGTCGCCGACCGACGGCGCCGCGTCAATCGCGATCTGCGGGATGCGGGTAGTGAGAGTCGAACAGAGTTTCCGGCAGCGCGCGTTGTTCGAGGGCCGAAATGTCGTCGGTGGAACGCCGCTTGCCGACGATCGGCCACGAATCGACGCTGGCCAACTCCGGCATCAGTTCCAACAATTGCGATTCCAGCCGCTGCACGAGCAGCTCGACCGAGGCGGCGTTTTCTAGCCGCTGCAAGGAACGGACCGTTTTCATCACCTTCACCAGCAAGGCGCGGCGGCGAACGTCGGTCGAAAGTTCCGGCCCCGGCTCCGCGATCAGATCGGTGACCGGTACCTCCAGCGCCTCATGCCATTCAATCAATTCGGAAAGGAGTAGATCGCAGGTCGGCGACGACTGGCGATCGACTTCGGAGACCGATGCACCGAGCCGCGAGGCCATTGCCCGGGTCGAGACACCTTGCTCCTGCATGACTTCGGCAATTCGGTGCAGGCGTGAAACGGCCTCGGTCGGCACCACCGGCACTTCGCCTAATTGATCCTGCAAGTTGCAGTTGCATGGGATACTTTCCATGAGATTCTCCGATTCACGGCGGGCTGGGTGCAACAGTTCGCTGCCTGCTGCCCGCCAAGGCCCGGTCGCGAAGAAAGCGGAAGAGATCTAAGAGCGGCGGCTAACTGCCACCGCTTGGAATTCCCCGTTCAAGGCAATACGCAACATTGGGAGGCCAACCCCGCCAAGAAATCGCCCAAAATCTGTGCCAACCCACGTTTTCAGGGGTTTTAGGCACAAATCGAAGGTGCAAAGAGTCGGCGGGCAACTTAGAATCAGTGCTGAACTCGTCGGCAGAATTTCAGCGTTTTTCGGGCAGCACGATGTCTCAAGATGCCAATAACTTGCTTGCGGCAGTTCGCGATGGGGACCGATCCAAGATGCCTCAACTGGCCGAACTGGTTTACGACGACCTCCGTCGGCTGGCACACCATTACATGGACCACGAGCGCCCTGCCCACACGCTGCAACCGACGGCCCTGGTTCACGAGGCGTTCTTGAAGCTGATCGATCAGGCGAAGGTCGATTGGCGCGGCCGTTCTCACTTCTTTGCTGTGGGGGCGGAGGCGATGCGCCGCATCCTGGTCAACCATGCCAAGGGGCGGGGGCGCTTGAAGCGCGGCGGCGGCCAGCGGCAGATTCCGCTGGATGAGGCACTGACTATTTCGTTAGATGAGGATGACGATGTGATCGCGGTCGATGAAGCGCTGGAGAAGCTCGCCGCCGTAGATGAACAGCAGGCGAAGATTGTCGAGCTTCGTTTCTTCGGCGGTCTGACGATCGAAGAGACCGCCGAGGCGCTCGGCCTTTCGAAGCGGACCATCGAGCGCGAGTGGACTGCGTGCCGGGCCTGGTTGCGACGCGAACTGGCGAGCGAAAACGGATCGTGAATTCGGAACGTCATCATCGCGTCATGCGGATCTTCCAGTCAGCGCTGGATAAGAGTGGTCAGCTGCGCGAATCGTATCTGCGCGGGGCCTGCGGCAACGATCGCGAGCTGCGCGCGGAGGTCGATTCGCTCCTCAGTCATCACGATCCGCGGACCATCGCACCGGTGAGGAAGCTGGAACGCGCGTTGACCGGGCAGCAAAAAAGAGGTGGAAAGCAAGGTCGCTTTTCCTTCGCCTCCCCTGATCCAGACCGCTTGCGGGCCGCTCTGATTGCCATTGTGCTGGCGGTGCTGTTGGCGGCGTTAGGCTATTTGTTGAACGCGGGCATCGAGAGCCGCTTGCGGAGGAACCTGGGCGCGCAGCTCCAGGCGACGCTTGATTCCAATGTGGCTGCCGTCACGAATTGGCTCGAATTGCAACGGAGCGAAGTCCGCAATTGGGCCACCCATCCCCACTTGGAAGAGAGATTTCCTGCCCTCGTCGCGCTGGCTCAATCGCCCGACCAATCTTTGGATGATCTGCGGAAAACGGAAATCCACGAAGAGATGTTGGAACTGGTGACACCCTTTGTGGCCCGGGAAGATGTGCGTGCCGTCAATGCCACGGATCGGAACGGCCTGCTGGTGTTCACCTCACGCCCCGAGATCCGCGAGCGATTTCAACTCTCCCGTGCCGGCAAGAAACTGATCTCGCCCGTCTTCATTGGTCAGTCGATACTGCTGCCGCCTACCCGCGGTCAAACCTTGGTTCAGGAAGAAGTCTCGGCCGCGATCAATGAGCCTATCATCTTGATTGGCAGCCCGATCCGGGACGATAAAGACCACACGATTGGAGGGCTCTTCATCAGCATCGAATCCGGCAAGGATTTTACCCATCTGCTTGATCTGGGCCGAGCCGGCGACCTGGGCGATACGTATGCTTTCGGGCCGCAGGGCCAATTGCTCTCCGCCAGCCGATACGAGCAACAACTGAAAGCGATTGGGCTCCTCGAAAGTGATGAGAAGGGGGCTTCAGTGCTGCGGATTGAGCTCCGCGATCCGGGCGTCGATCTGACGACTGGCCAAAAGAGTCCCTCGCCATTGGCGCAGCGACCTCTCACATACATGGCGTCCTCCGCGGTCAGTGGTATAGATGGCATGAACCTGGACGGTTATCGCGACTACCGCGGGGTGAAGGTCGTCGGCGCGTGGAAGTGGCTGGAGAAATATGGCTTCGGAGTCGCTACGGAAATCGAGTTTAACGAAGCCTATTCCGTGCTGGAGTATGTCCGCCGGATTCTAGGCACGGTGTTTAGCCTGTTAGTCCTCACAGCGGGAGTGGCGTACGTCTCTTCGCTCTCTGCGGTTCGATTGAAGCGCGCTGTGGGCGAAGCGCGGCAGCTCGGACAGTACACGCTGGAAAAGCTTATCGGCGAGGGAGGAATGGGCAAAGTCTATAAAGCCCGGCATGCGCTGCTGCGGCGACCGACGGCGGTAAAAGTGCTCGATGGCCAAGAAGCGGATGAAGCGACCATCGCGCGATTTGAGCGCGAAGTTCAGTTGGCCAGCTCGCTCACGCATCCGAACACGGTCGAGATTTTCGATTACGGTCGAACGCCAGACGATGTCTTCTACTTCGCGATGGAGTATCTGCCCGGTATCACGCTCGATGGCTTGGTCCGCCGCGACGGGGCGATTGGCGCGTCGCGCGTGCTGTACATTTTGCGTCAACTGCTGGCCTCGCTGGCGGAGGCGCATGGGCGAGGGATGATTCATCGCGATATCAAGCCGGCCAACGTGATTCTCTGCGAGCGGGGCGGCGAGGCCGACTTTGTGAAGGTGGTGGATTTTGGTTTGGCGAAAGATCTGTCGTTCAATATCGCGCCGCAGATCACGCAGACCGGTCTCATCAGCGGTACACCGTTATATATCGCACCGGAGTGCCTCGACGATCCCAGCAAAAGTTCGCCCCGTTCCGATATCTACTCCGTCGGCGTGGTGACATTTTATCTGCTGACGGGTCGCGATTTGTTTAGTGGCGCGAACGCCTTGGCGGTGCTGCAAAAGGTGGCCCACGACCAGCCGCCCCGCGCGAGCGAGTTCATCCACGAGGGGATTCCGCCCGAACTGGACGATTTGGTGTTTCGCTGCGTGGCCAAAGACCCGGTCGAGCGCCCCGCATCAGTGACTGAAATGCTGGAAATTGTCCAGTCGCTGACGAAGACTCACATCTGGACGCAAGAGGATGCACGCCGCTGGTGGCGTGCGTTCGAGAAGGAGCCCGGGGATTCCAGCGATCACGCCCGGTCGTAGCAGGGTTGCCGCGCGTCAATTACAATGTGGGCCACAGCATCAGTGCTAATCCACCCATTCTTCTTGAATCATCCGGAGATCAGGCACGTGAATTTACGAGTTAATTTTGTCTACGCGGCGCTGTTGGTCTTGATCGTAGCGAATGGTGCGACTGCCGCCGTCAACGAAGCGCCGCTGACGGTGAAAGTGGTGCCCGCGTTTCCGCAATTGCAATGGCCAGACATCGTGACGGGGGCCGACGAAGGCCGTACCCAGGAGCCGAGGCCGATTGTGTTGACCGGTGCCGGCGCTGTCT
>CXWJ01004868.1_pt1 | contig 19604 bp, 13 predicted proteins | sample 590841 | NCBI WGS metagenome assembly CXWJ01 (sample SAMEA3498367, study PRJEB10139) | wastewater metagenome | biome: wastewater treatment plant; material: activated sludge | place: Austria | collected 2015-01-21 | reverse complement strand
CCGGGCTGGGAAGCCAACAATGACCTGTGGCTGCTGGCGCTGCCGGCGGTTGGCGAACAGGCCGCGCCGGTGCGCCTCGTCGAGACTTACCCGGCGACTTTCGGCTGGTGGGGCGGCGACTATGCCTGGTCGCCCGACGGCACGCGGCTGGCCTATGCGTTAGCCGACGAGGTCGGCCTGTTGGCGATGCCCACCGCCGAAGCCCTCACCGGCCCGCAGGCCACCACCCCGACCGAACCGGCGCGGACGGTGCTGCACTCCTTCACGGCCTACGACAGCGGCGGCGATTGGGCCTGGTTGCCGGGCTTGAGCTGGTCGGCCGACGGGCGCTTCCTGGCCTTCACCGCTTACGTGGCCGAGAGCGACCGCTTCGACCTGCGTCTGATCGACACAACGACTGGCGAGGACACGCCCATCATCGAAGATGTGGGCATCTGGTCGGCCGCCGCGTGGTCGCCGCCGGCTGCCGCCGCCGTCCAACTGGCAACCCTGCGGGCACTTGACCCCGGCGCCGGCGAAAGCGCCGGTTACGCCCTCTGGTTGGCCGACCCACAAAGCGACAACGCCCAGCGCCTCTTTCCGCCGGCAGGCGAATCAGGCGATTTCGCGCGCGCCGCGACCTATTTGGCCTGGGGGCCGGATGGCGACACGCTGGCTTTCATCTTCGACGACGCGCTCCACGTCCTCGATCTGGTCGGTGGTGACGCCTTCCGCGCCGGCCTCGACGATACGACCAGCAGCCGCCCCACCTGGTCGCCCTACGGCGCGGCCACCACGCCGGCCACGACGCCATGATTCCCAGCGATACCGGCACGACTAGACATAATGCTCTCTCTTCGACCGCGAAGTGGCGAGCGATCAGCCTCATATGTCTCGCGATGGCGACGCTAGCCCTGCTTGCCATCGGCGCACTGGCGGCCCGCGATGCCTACCTGACGCGCGGTATCCCCGAAGGCCTGCCCGCGCCTATCCCGGAAGGCGGCGCGCGCCTGGGGGTCAACGTGGCTCTGGAGCGGTATGGCGACCAACTGCCGGCCGCCATGGAAGCAATTCGGCAGAGCAATATTGCTTATGTCAAGCAGTCGTTCTACTTCAGCGATGACTTCGACTGGGCCGCCGCCGACCGGCTGATCAACGCGACCACGGCCGCCGGTCTGACGCTCGTCCCGCTGCTCGACGGCGACCCGGCGACCGGCTTCGCGCCGCCCGCTCCCGCCGCCTATGCCGCCTGGGCCGGCGAATTTGCCCGCCGTTACGGCGACCGCCTGAGCCACTACATCATCTGGGATGAGCCGAATCTGGCGAACCATTGGGGCGGCAACGGGGTGAACCCCAGTGACTATGCCGCCTTGCTGTCGGCCGCCGCCGCGGCCATTCGCGCCGCCGACCCCGATGCCATCATCGTCGCCGGGCCGCTGGCCCCCACGACCGAGACCGGGCCGGAGAACCTGGCCGAGCCGCTCTTCCTGGCGGCGCTCTACGAGGCGGGCGCGGACTCGGCCTTCGACGTGGTGGCCGCCAAGCCCTACGGCTTCGACGACGGTCCGGAAGATCGCACGGTGAACATCGATCATCTGAACTTCAGCCGCCCCATCCTGTTGCGTGAGGTGATGCTGGCCCACGGCGACGGCCACAAGGCCATCTGGGCCGGCAACTGGGGCTGGAANNGTGGCCGCCCTGGAGCGCGCCCGCCGCGAGTGGCCGTGGATGGGTCTGATGTTTCTGGAGAATTGGGAGCCGGGCGGCGCGGCCGATGATCCGCGCTGGGGTTTCAGCATCGCCGGGCGGCCCACGGCCAACGCGCTGGCCGCCTACCTCGCCGCCCAGCCGCTCGACCTAGCCATGCCCGGCTTTCGCCCGGCCGACCCGGCCGACCCGGCGCAACAATTTAGCGGCGCGTGGGAATTCTCGCCCGCCTTCGGGGCCGACATCGGCCAATCGGGCGACACGGCGCGCTTCACCTTCTGGGGAACCGCCGTCGGCGTGCGCGTGCGTCGCGCCGACTTCCGCGCCCGGCTGTATGCCATGGTGGACGGCCGCCCGGCCAACGCCCTGCCGCGTGACGAGAACGGGGCCATGCTCATCCTGACCGCGCCCGACCCGGCCGAGGACGTGCTGGCGCTGGAAGTCATCGCCCGCGATCTGCCGCCCGGCCCGCACGTGCTGGAGTTGACCGCCGCGCGGGGCTGGGATCAGTGGGCGCTCAACGGCTTCAGCGCCGGCTATCGGCCGGAGGGTGTCGCGCGGCCGTGGCACAGGCTGGCCCTGGGCGCGTTGGCGCTGGCCGCTCTGGGGGGGGCATTGTGGGCAGGACGACGGGCGGCATGGGGCGCGGCCGGGCGCTCCGTGGCCCGCGCCTACGAGCGGCTCAGCGATCGGGCGCAACTGGGGCTGACCGCGCTGGCCGCCGCCCTGGCCGGGCTAACCGGCTGGCTCACCTGGGGTCAGGATGCCTTGGGCCTTTACCGGCGGCTAGGCGACGGCGGGCAACTGGCGGCTACGGCCGCGGCGGCCACCGTCTTCTACGTTACGCCCTCCTTCATCCTGTTTTCGCTGGCTCTGGCCGCTCTTTTCGTGCTGCTGCTGTTACGCCCGGCGTGGGGTCTGGCCCTTATCGCCCTGACCATACCCTTCTACGTGCCGCCGCTGCCCAAGGCCATCCTCGGCTACCGCTTTTCGCCGGTGGAGATATTTACCTGGGTGACGGCCGCCGCCTGGTTGGCCCGTTCCACGCTGGATGCCGGGCTGCCCGCCCGCCGGTTGGCGTTGGCCCGGCCACGGCTGGCGCGGGCCGATGTCGCCGTGCTGGCCTTCATGCTGATAGCCACGCTCTCCCTGCTCTTCACCGAACGGCGCGACGTGGCCCTGAGCGAATGGCGGGTGGTCATCCTGGAACCCATCCTCTTCTACCTGTTGCTGCGGGCCATCCGGCCCAGCGCCAAAGAGTGGTGGGTCATCCTCGACGCCTTCGTCCTCAGCGGGCTGCTCGTCGCCGGCTACGGCCTGTGGCAATACGCCACCGGGCAGAACCTGATTACGGCCGAGGGCGGCCTCATGCGGCTGCGTTCGATCTACGGTTCGCCCAACAACGTGGCCCTCTACCTCGACCGCTTGCTGCCGCTGCTACTGGCGATGGCGCTGCTGGGCAAGCAAGCCGTCCACGGCCGCCGCCGACTCATCTATACGCTGGCGCTGCTGCCCATCGGTCTGACCATCCTGCTGACCTTCAGCAAGGGGGCGCTCTTCCTGGGGGTTCCGGCGGCGGTGGTCGTGGTGTTTTGGGTCTGGCAGCGGCGGGCCGGGCGGCGTACCTGGCCGTGGGTGGTCGCCGCCACGCTATTGGGCATGGCGGCCATCATCATCGCCGGGCGCGTCCCGGCCCTGGCCGCCCGCCTCGATCTGTTCGGCACGACCGGCGTCTTTCGCCTCAACCTGTGGCGCGCGGCGATCAATATGATCGCCGATCACCCCTGGTTCGGCGTGGGGCTGGATAACTTTCTCTATGCCTATCGCGGCCGTTACATCCTCGATGCCGCCTGGCAAGAGCCGAACCTCAGCCACCCGCATAACGTCATCCTCGATTTCGCCACGCGCCTGGGGCTGCTGGGGCTATTGGCGGGGGGCTGGCTGATCTGGGAAGCGGGCCGGGCCACCGTGAAAGCTATTCGTCGTGCCGACGAGACGTGGCTGCCGGTGGCGACGGGCATTGGCGGGCTGTTGGCGGCCATGTTGGCCCACGGCCTGGTCGACCATAGCTTTTTCCTGGTCGATCTGGCGTTTGTCTTCTTCCTGGCCTTGGGCGCGGCTGTCTGGCTGGGCGAACCTACGGCTGTCAGCCGAGCAGAATTCGCTCCTCCGGAACGGTGACCGCCGCCGGAACCAGCGGCCGGGCCAGCGCGACGATGATGGTCAGCGTGCCCACGCGGCCGAAGAACATCAGCCCGGCAATGAGTAGCTGCCCAAATAGATCGAGACGCGGTGTCAGCCCCACTGAGAAGCCACAGGTGGCAAACGCCGATATGGCCTCGATCAACGCCGCGCTCAGGGTGACATTTTCCTGGGTATAGAGCAATAGCCAGGTGACGACCAGGATAGCCGCCGACGCGGCCGTCACGATGGCCGTGGCCTTGAATAACAACTCCATCGGCAGCGCCCGCCGCCCGACGACGATGGCGCTCCGCCCGCGCGCGAAATTCCAGAGGGCCAACACCAGGATGGCGAAGGTGCTGGTGGTGATGCCGCCGCCAGTGGACGCCGGCGACGCGCCGATGAACATCAGGATCATCAGCAGAAAACTGTTGCCCGGCTCCAACTGACTGAAATTGGCGGAAACCACAAAGCCGCTGGTGCGGCTGGCGACGGAGTGAAAGAAAGACAAAAGGAGCAAACGCGGGGCGCTCTCGCTGGCGAAGACGTTACGATAGCGATACTCCATCAGAAAAAACAGGAGCGTGCCGGCCACGATGAGCACGGCGGCCGTCGTCAAGGTGATCCGCGTATGCAGCGATAAGCGGCGCGTCCGCCGATAGCGCAACAGATCGCTGATGACCGGGATGCCGATTCCACCCAGGAAGATCAGCGCCGACAGGGTCAGCAGGGTCACCGTATCGGTTGGAAAGCCGGCCGCCGCCGTGGGCGATCCGGAGAACAGATCGAAACTGGCATTGGTAAAGGCTGATACCGAATGGAAGACGGCATAGTAGGCCGCCGGCCCCACGCCGTAAATGGGCCACCAGGCCAGCCACAGGACGAACGCGCCGATCAGTTCGATGACAACAACGGCGATCAATATGAGCGTACTGAGTTTCAAAATCTGGCCGGATGAGATCAGGCCCAGCGAATCGCGCAGGGTCAATCTTTCGGCGAATGTCACCGGCTTGCCCACCAGGCGAAAGACGGTGACGGCGGCGATCATGAAGCCCAGGCCGCCCAGTTGCATGAGCACCATGAGAACGATCTGGCCGAAGACAGATAGATCGAGGCCGGGGGTGATGATCGACAGGCCGGTTGTCGCCACGGCCGATACCGCCGTAAAAAAGGCCTCGTTCAAGGCCAATGGCTCATTGGCCGCGCTGATCGGCAGCCACAGGAAGAACGTGCCGATCAGCACGAGCAACCCCAGGCCCATAATCAGGCCCAAACTTCGCTCGGCCTGGCTCAGCCGCGGCGGTCGTCGCGACAGGGGAAGGATGCGCGTGATCGGCCGTAGCGGGCGCAAGCCCGCCTGCCTGTCGGCAGGCTTGCCATCAGGTTCAGCCATCAGTTCGCCCGCCCGCCTGTAGCGCGGCTATAGACTCTTCGTGGCCGACAACCAGCAGTTCGTCGCCGTACGTTACCGTATACGCCGGGCCGGGATTAATGATCAGCTCGCGCCCACTCAGCAGAACAATTTCCACATCGGCATGCGACGCCTGCAACTCCCCGATTGTGCCGGTAAACGAGCGTGGCGGTCGCCATTTCACCGCCAGATAATTGCCGAAGCGCAGGTGGGCGCTTTGGCCGGCGCGGCCGGTCAGATGATAGGCAATGGCGCGCGCCGACTCGATGGTCGGGGCCACCACCTCATCCGCGCCGATTCGCAGCAGCACGCGCCGGTCGCGATCCGACTGGGCCTCGCACACCACCCGCTTAACGCCCAACTCCTTGAGCGCCAAGGTGACCAGCACAGCCTGGGCCAGATCGCCGCCGATGGCGACGACGGCCGTCTCGAACGCCTCGATGCCCAGGGCGCGCAACGTTTCATAGTCGGTGGCGTCGAGGGCCATGATATCCTGGATGTTATCGGCCAACCGCTGTACGATAGCCGGATCGCGGTCGATGGCTAACACCTCATTGCCCAAATCCAGCAGCGCCAGCGCCAGATTTTCGCCGAAACTATCCAGACCGATGATGATGAAATCGCGCCTGACCTGCTTTCGCGCCATGAAATGCCTCGTTATGCGCCTTTTCTCGGCGGCTGAACAACAACGCTTGGCGTTAGAAGATGCTGAACCAATCCCCGCCGCGCTTCCAACGCGCCGCCATGTGGGTTACAATCCGGCCCGGTCGGGCGCCGCAAACCGTCCGTCGAAGCTATGCGAAGAAAAAAGCCGCTCCTGATCGTGGGCCTGCTGCTGGCAGGAATTATAGCTGTTGGGCTGGCCCCGTCCATATTACGGAAGCTGCCCACGCGCTACGCCATGCGCCTGCCCGCCCCGCTGCAAGCGCTGGCGCTGCCGGCCGATACGACGCCGATCTTACCGACGGCCGTCGCGCCGGTGGCCGCCGCCGGGTTGCTGGCCGATGGGTTGCCGCCGCCGGCCGTGGTCACCGCCGCGCCGCCGCCCAGCCCCACGCCCCAACCGCCGGCCGCTGGGGCCGAGGCGACGCCCACCATCGCCCCTACCATGACGCCGACCGTCCTGCCCACGCCCACCCCCTGGCCCGTGCCGCCCGCCGTGCGCCTGACCGGCGTCAGCCACGTCTTTCAGGAATGGAATAATTGCGGACCGGCCACGATGGTCATGGCCCTGACCTATTTCGGCCGCGTCCACAGCCAGCGCGACACGGCGGCCATCCTGCGGCCCAACCCCGAAGATCGCAACGTGACTCCCCAGGAGATGGCCGCCTTCGTCAACACCCAGGACGGCCTGCGGGCCACGGCGCGCCTGAACGGCGACCTTGACCTGCTGAAGCGCCTGATGGCCAATGACATCCCGGTCATCATCGAGATCGGCTTCGACCCGCCGGGCGAATACCAATGGCTGGGCTGGTACGGCCACTACCTGCTGCCGGTGGCCTACGACGACGCCGCCCGGCAGATCTGGGTCTATGATTCGTGGCTGGGCACGAGCGACGTGCCCCAGACCAACGCCGACCCCAACGGGCGGGATTTGAGCTACGACGATCTGGATGCCTATTGGGCCCAGTTCAACCGCTCCTACGTGGCCCTCTACCGGCCGGAGCAGGCGGAACTGGTGGCACAGTTGATCGGCGAGGCAACGGCCGACGAAGCCATGTGGCAGGCCAGCCTCGACCGCGCCCAGGCCGAGGCCCAGACCGACGCCGGCAACCCGTTCTACTGGTTCAATCTGGGCACGAGCTACAATGCGCTGGGCGAGTATGACAAGGCGGCGCTGGCCTTCGATCAGGCGCGGGCCATTGGCCTGCCGTGGCGCATGTTGTGGTATCAGTTCGGTCCCTACGAGGCGTATTACCACGCCGGCCGCTACGACGATGTGGTGCTGCTGGCCGAGACGACCCTCCAGGATCGGCCGTATTTCGAGGAATCATACTACTACCTGGGGCTGGCGCAGGCCGCCCTGGGGGATCAACAAGCCGCCCGCCAAAATCTCGAACTGGCCGCGGCCTTTAACCCCAACTTCGCCCCGGCCCAGGAGGCCCTGACGGAGTTGGCCGCGCCCGGCGGCTAAGTCCGGCCGCGATGGATAATAAAAAAATCATGCGTAAACGAACGAAAACAATCATCCTGCTCATCGCTGTGGGGCAGATGCTCATCATTCTGGGGCTGCTGGCTCTGCCCACGATTGTGCAGGCTATTCCCGGCCGCTACCGGGTGTGGCTCCAGGAAAACCAGCCGGCCCTCAGCAATATCACCGAGGGGGTGATCGATCAGGTCGCCCCGGTGGCCGAAGCCCTGCCCGCGGCCCAGCAGCCGGCGGCCGATGCGGTGGACATCGCCTCGCTCGTCGCCGCTCAGCCGGTGGGCACGACCGGCGACGCGCCGTCGGATGAGCTGATCGCCGTGCCCCAGGCGGCCACGGCCACCCCGGCCGTCGCCGAACCCACGGCCGCGCCGACGTTGGCCGCCGACACGCCCACTCCGGCGGCCACTAACACCCCCGCCCCCACCCCGACGCCCATGCCCCTGCCCGAGCGGGTGGTACTGGAAGGGATGAGCGTGGTCAAGCAATCCTTCAACAATTGCGGCCCGGCCAATCTGACCCAGGTGCTGAACTGGTACGGCTCGACGATTACCCAGGAAGACGTGGCTTCCTATCTGAAGCCCAACCCCGAAGACCGCAACGTCAGCCCGTGGCAAATCTCGGATTATGTCAATGAGCAGGTGCCGGGCTACAAGGCCATCACCCGCAGCGGCGGCGATCTGGAGATGATCAAGCGCTTCCTGGCCGCCGGCTTCCCGGTGGTCATCGAGAAGGGGTACGAGTTGCCGGATTCAGGCTGGTGGGGACATTATCTGACCCTCTACGGCTACGATGACGAACTGGAAGAGCTGTATAGCCAGGACTCCTACCTGGGCCCGTTCGACGGCAGCGGCCGAACCGATGCCTACCGCGATTTTCTGCCTTTCTGGCAGCAGTTCAACAACACCTTCTACATCGTCTATCGGCCGGAGCAGGAAGAGACCGTGGCCGCGCTGATGGGCGCGGATATGTTCGACGACCTCAAGATGTGGCAGAAGGTGGCCGCCATCGCCGAAGAGGAGACCACCGAGCGGCCGAATGATGTCTTCTCCTGGTTCAATCTGGGCACGGCCCTGACACGCATGGGCGGCCTGACGGGCGAGGCGCAATATTACCAGGGTGGCGCGCAAGCCTTCGACAAGGCCCGCGAGCTGGGCCTGCCGCCGCGCATGTTGTGGTACCAGTTTGAGCCGTATCTGGCCTATCTGCGCGCCGACCGCTACCAGGATGTGATCGACCTGGCCGACGCCACGCTGGAGACGCAGGGCGGCCGCAACGTCGAGGAGACCTTCTGGTACAAGGGACACGCCCTGGCCTATCTGGGCGACATCAGCGGGGCCATCACCGCCTATCAAACCTCGCTGTCGGTCAACGCCAATTTCTATCCGGCGCAGTGGTCGCTCGATTCGTTGCAGGGCACGGGCGGCTAGTATTCCCTCTAACCATCGCCCATAACCGGGCCAGACCTGTCAGGTCTTCGAAGACCTGACAGGTCTGGCCCTTTTTATTATCCTTTGGCAGATCGCCCCCCACTCGCGCTATAATACGAGGCAGCGGCAACATGAATCGTCCCGCGCCCAGGCATCCGCCTGTTCGTTTCCACCCAATCCCACCATACCATCTGAGGAGTTTTCGATGACCCAGGAACAACGATTTAAGGTTACGTATTCGACGCTGGCAAGCCCCGACCCTGAATTGCATCGTCGCTACGACGAGGCTGTGGCCGACTTTCGCCGGAATGCGGGTGAAACCTTTCCCATGTTGATCAACGGCGAAAAGCGCTTCGCCGCCGAGACCTATGCCAAAGTCAGCCCGACCGACACCAGCATGATCATGGGCTACTTCCAGAAAGGCACGTCACAGGACGCCAACGATGCCGTGGCCGCGGCCAAGGCCGCTTTCCCCGCCTGGCGCGATACACCGTGGCAGGAGCGGGTGACGATTTTGCGCCGCGCCGCCGATTTGCTAAGCGACCGCCTGTTCAAGATGGGCGCGATTATGAGCCTGGAGGTCGGCAAGAACCGGCTGGAGGCGATGGGCGACGTGGAGGAGACGGCCGACCTCATCCGCTACAATTGCGACGCGATGGAGGCCAACAACGGCTTCACCCGCCCGCTGAAAAACGAGAGCGAGAAGCACCACAACACGAGCGTCCTCAAGCCCTATGGCGTCTGGGTGGTCATCGCCCCCTTCAACTTCCCCGGCGCACTGGCCGGCGGCCCCAGCGGCGCGGCCCTGGTGGCCGGCAACACGGTCGTTTTTAAGCCCGCCACCGATACGTCCTACACCGGCTGGCTGCTGGCCGAGGCTTTGCACGAAGCGGGCATCCCGGCCGGCGTGTTCAACTTCGTCACCGGCGGCGGCCGTAGCGTGGGCCAGACGCTGGTCGACCATCCCGATGTGGCCGGTATCACCTTCACCGGCAGCTACGACGTCGGCATGAGTATCCTGCGCTCCTTCACCACCGGCCGGTACCCGCGGCCGTGCGTGGCCGAGATGGGCGGCAAGAACCCGGTCATCATCAGCAACAAGGCCGACCTGGACAAGGCGGCCATGGGCTGTATGCGTTCGGCCTTCGGCCTGCAGGGTCAAAAATGTTCGGCCCTGTCGCGCATCTACGTCCACAAGGATGTGAAGGACGCCTTCATGGAGAAGTTCCTCGATCTGACGTCGAAGATCAACGTCGGCGACCCGACCAACCAGCAAAACTGGATGGGGCCGGTCATCAACAAGAACGCCCTCGATGATTACATGGGCTTTGTCGATGACCTGCGCCAACACGGCGACATCGTCTTCGGCGGCAAGCGGGTGGATGAGAGCGGCTACTACGTCGCCCCGACCATTGCCGACAACGTGCCGGACGATCACCCCCTCTGGAAGCAGGAGATGTTCCTGCCTATCGTCATGGTCCAGCCGTTCGAGGATTTCGACGAGGCCATGAAGAAGGCTAACGATGTGGAATACGGCCTGACCGCCGGCTTCTTCAGCGAGGACGAAGACGAAATCCAATGGTTCCTGGACAACACCGAGGCCGGCGTGCTCTACGTCAACCGCAGCAGCGGCGCGACCACCGGTGCCTGGCCGGGCTACCAATCCTTCGGCGGCTGGAAGGGCAGCGGCTCCACCGGCAAGGCCGCCGGCAGCTTCTATTACGTCCAGCAGTACATGAAGGAACAGAGTCAGACGATTGTTGATTAGTGTGTAGTGGGTAGTGGGCAGTGGGCAGTTTTACTGTCCACTGCCCACTACCCACTGTCCACTCTCCCCCCCATGACAAATACCGGCAAATTAATGTCCATGCGCGAGGCCGTCGGCCGTTTCGTTGACGACGGCGCGACGCTCGCCATCGAGGGCTTTACGGCCTTCATCTGCTTCGCCGCCGCCCACGAGATCATCCGCCAGCGCAAGCGCGATCTGGTGCTCTGTCGCCTGACGCCCGATCTAATCTATGACCAGATGATCGCCGCCGGCGTGGCGTCGAAGCTCGTCTTCAGCTATCTGGGCAATCCCGGCGTGGGCAGCCTGCACTGCATCCGCCGCGCCATCGAGCAAAGCGTCCCCCGGCCGCTGGCGATTGAGGAGTATTCTCATTTCGGCATGGTCGGCCGCTACATGGCCGGCGCGGCCGATTTGCCCTTTTTCCCCCTGCGCAGCTATCTGGGCAGCGACATGCCGGCCGCCAACGAGCGCATCCAGTTCGTCGATAGCCCCTATGGCGACGGGCCGATTGCCGTCGTGCCGCCGCTGAAGCCGGACGTGACCTTTGTCCACGCCCAGCGCGCCGACGCCCACGGCAACACCCATCTGTGGGGGCTATTGGGCACGCAGAAGGAAGTGGCCTTTGCGTCCCAGAAGGTGGTCGTCGTGGTCGAGGAGATCGTTGACGAGGACGTCATCCGCCGCGACCCCAACCGCACCCTCATCCCCGGTCTGATCGTCGATGCCGTCGTCCATGAGCCGTATGGCGCGCATCCCAGCTATGTGCAGGGTTACTACGACCGCGACAACGACTTCTATTTGAAATGGGACGAATGGTCGCGCGACCAGGCGACGACGGAAACGTGGCTTGACGAGTGGGTCTATGGCNNGACCATGACCCAGCTTGACGCCTTCGGGCGGGATTATCTGCGCCTGGTGCTGGAAATCCACGCCCACCACATTGACGGCTACGTGGATGCTTACGTTGGCCCGGCCGAGTTGAAGGCCGAGATAGACGCCGCCCCGCCCCAAACGCCGGCCGACCTGTTGGCCGCGGTCAGCGACCTGCAAGACCGCATCCCCGACGGCAACCCGGCGCGCACGGCCTATCTGGCCGCCGCCCTACGCGGCATCGACTGCACGGTGCGGATGCTCAACGGCCAGACGTTCGATTACCTCGACGAAGTGCATCGCATCTACGACATCCGGCCGGAACTGGTAGCGGAAGCGCGCTTCGAGGAAGCGCATCGCCAACTGGATCAGGTATTGCCGCCCGGCGACGGCGATTTGTCCGGCCGTCTGCTGGCCCACCATCACACTTACGAGATCGACGCCGCGCGGGCGCTGCCCTTGCTGGAATTGGCCCGCGCCGAGACGCGCCGGCGCACCGCGGCCCTGTTCGCGCTGCCGGACGACGAGAGCGTGGAAGTGCGGCTGGTCGGCGGCCAACCGTGGAGCGCCTATAACTGGTACCTGGGCCATGGCCGCTCGTTGATCGAATTCAACACCGACATGCCCATGCGGGCCACCACGCTGCTGGGCACCTTTGCCCACGAAGGCTACCCCGGCCACCACACCGAGCAACTTCTGAAAGAGCCTCTCTATCAGGAACGAGGTTACGCCGAACAGGCGGCCATGCTGCTCCATTCGCCGGCGGCGGTCATCGCCGAGGGCATCGCCACGACGGCCACCGAAATGATCTTTCCCAACGGCAGCCACCACGACTGGAACGTCGCGGTCTTGTTGCCGGCGGCGGGCATCGTCCATGATACGACCGCCGACATGATGCGGCGCGTGGCCGCGGCCGGCGAAGCGCTGGCTTACGTGACGGGCAACGCCGCGATCCTCTACCACACCGGGCAACTCGACCGCGACCAGACTATCGACTACATCCGCGCCTATGGCCTTGTGCCGCAAAATCGGGCCGAGAAGAGCTTCAGCTTCCTCAGCCACCCGCTGTACCGCTCCTACATCTTCACCTACTCCGTCGGCCACGATTTGATCAAGGCCACGGCCGATCCGGCGGCGACCTTCCGCCGCTGCCTGACGGAACAGGTTTTGCCTTCCGCCCTTCGCGCCAACCATTAAGAGGCAACCTATGGACATTTCCCCCTCTGAACTGATGATCGTCTCGGCCTCGCGCGCGCTGGCCGGCAACCGCACCGTCTTCGTCGGCGTCGGCCTGCCCAACATCGCCTGCAATCTGGCCCGCCGCAGCCATTCGCCCAACATGGAGCTGGTCTACGAAAGCGGTGTCTTCGGGGCGCAACCGGCCCGCCTGCCGCTTTCCATCGGCGATCCGACGCTGGTCAGCGGCGCGACCTCGGTGGTCAGCATGGCCGACCTGTTCATGCTCTACCTGCAACGGGGGCTGATCGACGTGGCCCTGCTGGGCGGGGCGCAGATCGACCGCTACGGCAATCTCAACACCACCGTCATCGGCGACTACGCCACGCCCAAAACCCGCCTGCCCGGCTCCGGCGGCGCGTGCGAGATCGCCATCAACGCCCGGCGCATCTTCATGATCATGCGCCTCTCCAAGCGCGCTTTCGTATCCAAGATCGACTTCCTGACCAGCCCCGGCCATCTGGATGGCGGCGACGCGCGGCAGCGGCTGGGCATGCCCGGCTACGGCCCGGACAAGGTCATCACCGACAAGGCGCTGTTCACCTTCGACAATCCGGANNCAGGCCGCCGTGGGCTGGCCGTTGCGCGTGGCCGACGAATTGCACGAGATGACCCCGCCCGCGGCCGACGAGTTGGCGATTATCCGCGAGCAACTCGATCCGCAAGGACTATACAGGTAAACCCTGTTATGCGTATCATCCGCATCACCCTCATCATCGTCGCCGTGCTCCTGGTCGCCGTCACGATTACCGCGACCATCGCCTTTGTGTCGCTCAATAGCCGCAACAGCGCCCAGCCCGAAGCCGTGGCCGCCCCGATCTCGGACGAGGTGGTCACCTTTACGCAACCGGACGGCGAAGATTGGCTCCTGTTTGCGCCCGCCGCCACGACGCCGGCGACCGGCTTCATCATCTATCCCGGCGGGTTTGTCGATCCGGCGGCCTACGCGCCAATCGCCCGCGACATCGCCCAGCGCGGCTATCTGGTCGTCATCGATCCGATGCCCTTGAATCTGGCCGTCCTCGGCATAGAGGGGGCCGACAGTATCATCGCCGCCTTCCCCAACATCACCACCTGGGCCATCGGCGGGCATTCGTTGGGTGGGGCGATGGCCGCCGAGTACATCGCCCGCAACCCGGCGGCCACCGGCGGCCTGGCCCTCTGGGCGGCCTATCCGGCGGCCAATACCAGTTTGCGCGCGTTTGACATCGCAGCCGTTTCAATCTATGGCGACGCCGACGGCGTGGCTTCGGTTGACGACGTGCGCGACGGCGCCAACCGCTTGCCGGCCGACACCCCCTTTATCCTCATTCCCGGCGGCAACCACACCCAGTTCGGCCGCTACGGCACCGGCCTGCAGCGCGGCGATAACCCGGCCGGCATCAGCGCCGATGAACAGCAGGCGATCATTGTCGACGGGACGGTCGAGATGATCTCGAATGTCCGGCCGATGAATTAATGTTAATTCGTAGTCAGGCGCTTTAGCGCCGTTGGCGGATAAGAGTCCGCGCGAAGAACGCAACTCAAGTCGTCGATTATGAACGGCGAAGAACGCAACTAAAGTTGCTGACTACGAACGGTTGGAGTTGATACAATGAACTATTCCCACCCCCACGGCAACGTTTTCTACCGCACCATGAATCACCCCCGGCCGAAAATCGCCTACGGTCAGGGCATCTATCTGTATGACGAGAGCGGCAAGCGCTACATCGACGGCAGCGGCGGCCCGCTGGTGGTCAACGTCGGCCACGGCCGGGCGGAGATCGTCGAGGCCATGACCCGGCAAGCGCAGGCCGCCGCCTACGTCCACGCCATCATGTTCACCAGCGAGCCGCTGGAGCAGTACGCCGCCGAACTGGCCGCCGTCGTGCCCCTGCCGCAGCCGCGCTTCTACTTCCTCAGCAGCGGCTCCGAAGTCGTCGAGGGGGCGATCAAGCTGGCCCGCCAGATACAGATGGCCCGCGGCCAGGAGAAGCGCCACATCATCCTAAGCCGTTGGCAGAGCTACCACGGCATGACTCTCGGCGCGCTGGCCGTCAGCGGCCGGGCCGGACTGCGCGCTCCCTACCTGGACATGCTCCACGATGTGCCCCACATCCCCACCCCCTACCTCTACCGCCACCCGGCGAGCGGCGAGGCGCTGGCCGCCCGGCTGGAAGAGACGATCCAGGCCTACGGCCCGGAGAACATCGCCGGCTTCATCGCCGAGCCGATCAGCGGCGCGTCGCTGGGCGCAGCCGCCCCGCCGGATGATTACTGGCCGCGCATCCGCGCCATCTGCGACCGCTACGGCGTGATATTGATCGCCGATGAAGTATTGGTGGGACTGGGCCGCACGGGAACGTGGTGGGCGCTCGATCATTGGGGCGTGACGCCCGACATCCTGATCACGTCGAAGGGCACGGCCGGCGGCTACTTCCCGCTGGGCTTCATCGCCGCCCGCGGCGAAGACGTGGAACTGATTCGCCATAAGCTGGGCGACTTCAACCACGGCGGCACGTTCAGCCACCACGCCGTGGGCGCGGCGGCCGGTCTGGCGACGCTCCACATCCTGCAACGCGAGAACCTGATCGCTAACTCGGCCGCCGTGGGCGAATGCCTCGGCCGCCTGCTGCGCGAGCAGTTGGGCGACCACCCCAACGTGGGTGACATACGCGGCCGGGGTCTGTTCTGGGGTATCGAACTGGTCAAGGATCGGGCCACGAAAACCCCCTTCCCCGTCGCCGATGGGTTGGCGCGCCGCATCTGGAACCGGGCGTTTGAGCTGGGGCTGGTGGTTTACTATTCGACCGGCAGCGCCGATAGCAAGAACGGCGATGTGATTATGTTAGGGCCGCCGTTGATCATTGATGAGGCGCAGGTGGGGGAGATGGTTGGGTTGTTACGGGAAGCGATCTACGCTGAGTTAGGGGGCTAAGAACAGAAACTGAGTTTTCGGGAAAAAACTCGGTTTCTAGGTTGGTCGCAGCAGGATTTTGCGCGCGGCGGGCCGGGCGGCGTGGTCGAAGGCGCGCAGACCGTCGCGCAGGGGGTATGAGGCGTCAATCAGCGGGCGCACCTGCACGCCCAGCCGCGCGGCCGCGTCGCCGGCCGCGCTTGCTTCCAGCAGCCGCAACGCCGGCGCAAACGGCCCGCAGCGCGACCCCCGCACGGCGATCTCGCCCACGACCAGCTTGGTCAGATTGACGTCGGCGTTGCCGTGGAAGGTGCTTTTGAGCACCAGCGTGCCCTGCGGCCGGACGATGCGCAGCGAATGGGCGAACCCGGCGTCGTTGCCCGTCGCCTCAACCACCAGATCGGCCGAATCGTCCGGCTGATCGTCGACCAGCCCCGTCCGCAAGCCCAGNNACGCCGAGGGCCAGCACCTGGGCCACCAGCAAGCCCAACCGGCCCGGCCCGACGACGGCGATGCGGTCTGTCGGCCGCAGTTTGATCTGCTCACGAATGCGCAGCGCGGCGGCCAATGGCTCGGTGAAGACAGCTTCCTCGTCGGCCACGCTCTCCGGCACGGGCAGCAGATTGACAATCGGCAATGTCACCAGATCGGCAAAGACGCCATCCCAGTTGTGGATGCCCAGTGTCGTGCGGTTGGGGCAATGTTCCGGCCCCTGGCCCAGACAGACCCGGCAGCGTCGGCAGCCGATGTTGATCGAGCCGACAACGCGCTGCCCAATCCATTCCGCCGTCTCGGCCGCGCCGGTGCTCTCCACAACGCCGACGAATTCGTGGCCCAACACGCCGCTGAACCCGGCCACGTACCCCTTGACCATCTCCAGATCGGTCGAGCAGATGCCGGCCAGCGTGACGCGGATGAGCGCCTCGTCGGGGCCGGGGGTGGGCGCGGGCCAATCGGCCTGATAGGCCAGACAACCGTCGCGGAGCGTCAGAGCTTGCATACTAGCTGGACGCCTGAGCCAACCGCGCCCGGCCGGCGACGCGCTCTTCCCAGGTCACCAGCAGCGGCACGGCGATAAAGATCGAGCTATACGTACCCAGCAGCAGGCCGATGAACAGCGTGGCGATGAACGGCCGGATGGAGACGCCACCAAAGAGCAGGATGGCGACCATCACGAACATGGCGTTGAGTTGCGTCACCAGCGAGCGGTGGATAGTCTCGACGATGGAACGATTGGCGATCATCTCGATCTTCTCGAACGGCCGGCGGGCGATGTTCTCGCGCATCCGGTCGAACAGGACGATGGTGTCCTGCAACGAAAAGCCGGCGATGGTCAGCACGGCGGTCAGGAACAGCGCGTCCACCTCCCAGCCCAGCAGCAGGCCGGTGACGGCGGCAAAGCCCAGCACGATCAACAGGTCGTGGAGCAGGGCGATCACCGCCGCCGTCCCATAGCGGAAGGTGTTGGGAACCTGGCGAAAGACGATGACGATGTAGAACAGGATGACGACGGCTGAGAACAGGACAGCGATGATCGCCGCCCGCGTCACCTCGTTGCCGATGGCCGCGCTGACGCTGGTCACCTGGCTGGCCCCCGGCCGCAGCGGGGCCACCTCACCCAGCGCGTCGAGGATCTCCTGGGCCTCCTCCGGCGAGACGAACTCACCGCGAATCTGCCAGGCGTTCTCCAGCCCCTCGCCGCGCAGGGCGATGACCGATGGGCTGGTGAGGCCGAAGCGGCCGAATACCTCGCGGATGGCGTTCTCATCCACCGGCTCCTGGAACTGCACCTCGAAGCGCGTGCCGCTGCGGAAATCGACGCCGACACGGAAAGGCGCGCCGGTGAGGGCCATCGAGACGATCATCGCCAGCAGGCCCAGCGCCAGCAGGATGCCGGAGAAGATGAAGTAGCGGCGGCGGTTTTCGATGATGCGAAAGACGAACGACGACACGGATTTGCCGCTGCCGGTGTAGACGCCCATGAGCCAGTTGCGCCCCTGCAGGCGGTTGGCGTTGCGGCCCAGGAAGACGTGCACCAGGGTGCGGGTCACCAGGACGGCGGTGAACATGCTGATGAAGACGCCGATAGCCAGGGTGACGGCGAAGCCCTCCACGGCGCTGGCCCCAAAGTTGCGGCCGAACGTCCACAGGATGAAGCAGATGACCAGCGTGGCGACGTTGGAGTCGCGGATCGAGTTCCAGGCGCGGGAGAAGCCGGTGTCTATGGCGTCCTCCAGATGCGCGCCGCGCCGCACCTCTTCCTTGATGCGCTCGAACACCAGCACGTTGGCATCGACGGCCATGCCGGTGGACAGCAGGAAACCGGTGATGGCCGGCAAGGTCAGGGTGACGCCCACGTACTTGAACACGGCGAAACTCAACAGCACGTAGACGATCAGGGCGATATCGGCCAACACGCCCGGCAGGCGATAGTAAATGAGCATGAACAGCAGCACGACGATGACGCCGATGATGCCGGCCTGGATGCTGGCGGCGATGGACTGCTCGCCCAGCGTCGCCCCTACCTGGCGCGTACTCTCGACGCGCAGCGGCACGGGCAGGCTGCCGAAGCGCAATTGGGTCGCCAGTTCCTGGGCCTCCTCCAGCGTAAATGCGCCGCTGATCGTGCCCGAACCAGTGATGACGGCGTTGATGCTGGGGCTGGAGATGACTTCCTTATCGAGGACGATGGTCAGATAACGGCCCTGATTGGCGCGGGTATGCTCCTCGAAGACGAGGCTGCCTTCCTCGGTGAGGACGAAATCGACGAAGTATTGGTTTAACTGATCGGCGTTGACACTGGCCTCGCGCATCCCCTCGCCGGTCAGAATCGTGGTAAAGGTCGGCGGTTCCTCACCTGTCGGGTTGCCGGCTGCGTCCAGTTCGCAGCGCGACGGTCCATCATTGAGCGAGGTGCGAATGCACATACCTTCCGGCAGGGAGAATTCGCCCGTATCGACAAATTCGAGCAGCGCCGTCTCCTGGATGAGCGACAGCGCCTCTTGCGGGTCGTCGATACCCGGCAACTCGACCAGGATGCGCCGCGCGCCTTCCACCTGCACCAGCGGCTCAATCACGCCGATGGCATTGACGCGGCGGTCGATGATCTGCCGCGCGGTGTTCATCGCCTCCGCATCGACTGTTTCATCTTCCGGTAGGTCGGCTTCCAGCAGCACTTGCAGGCCGCCCTGCAAATCCAGCCCCAGACGAATCGGGAAGCGGTCACTGGTGATTATCCAAACGGCCCCGGCGACGATCAGAATGATCACCGCCAACCATAATATATCGCTACGTTGTCTCATAATACCTCAGCGCCCCGGACGCCCGGCGGCAAACTAGAGGATTATAGCAGTGACGGCCGGCAGGGCAACCGGGCACAATCAGCCGAGCGGCAGTTCCTCGGCCGTGTGCACCGCGCAATCCTCCAGCGCCGTGCAAAAATCATGGCAGGTGGTATAGGTCGAGGCGGCATAGACGACGTAGAATGTGCCATCGTCATTCACCAGCGTAAAGGCGGCGGCGCATGGCTCGATGACCATCTCTTCCGCACCCTCCAGGCTGAGCGCCGCCGGCGTCACGCAGCGAAACAGGTTGTCGGGGTCGTTGATGCGGGCCTCATCGACGATGGCGACCAGCCCGGCCTCCAGCGGCCGTTCGGCGTGGCTATAGACCCGCGCCCTCACCCCGCCGACTTCCTGGTAGCAGCCGATCACCCCGTCGAGCGCGCCGACGGTCAGCGCCAATTGCGGCTGCCCGGCCAGCAGCGCCGCGCCTTCGCTCAACGCGCCGATGTAGGTGGTGATCGTCTGCCCCTCTACCTGGCGATAGGCCGGCAAATCGGGCAGCAGGCGCGCCGCCGGCGGTTCACCGCCCGGCCGCAGCTCATCGACAAACAGTAATCCCAGGGCTAATAAGGCCAGCAGAAAAATGCCCGCCCGCGCTAGGCGACGCAGCCGCTT
>CXWJ01014955.1_pt1 | contig 19614 bp, 21 predicted proteins | sample 590841 | NCBI WGS metagenome assembly CXWJ01 (sample SAMEA3498367, study PRJEB10139) | wastewater metagenome | biome: wastewater treatment plant; material: activated sludge | place: Austria | collected 2015-01-21 | reverse complement strand
GCGCAGAGCCGTGCCGACGCGCTGATCGTCCTGGGCGATCCGATGTTCAGCGCCGAACCCGAAAGGCTGGCCGCGCTCGAGCGCACGCACCGGCTGCCGACGATGCACACCACGCGCAGGAACTTCGAGGCCGGCGGGCTGCTGTTGTACGCGCCGGATCTGGTGTTCCAGGTGCGCCAGGCCGCGGCCTACGTCGACAAGATCCTGAAGGGCGCCAAGCCCGGCGATCTGCCGTTCGAGCAGCCGACGAAGTTCCGGCTGGTGATCAACCTGAAGACCGCGCAGGCGCTGGGCCTGACGCTGCCGCGGACGCTGCTGCTGCGCGCCGACGAGTTGATCGAGTGATCGCCAAGCTCGATCGCTGACGACTCGCCCGCGCCACCACCGCGCCGCCCTCGGTGCGCCGGCGCAGCCCAGCCACCGGCTAAACTTCGAGCTTGCTGCAGCGCAGCATGGCCGCAGGTCGATCGCGAGCCTGCTGCAGCGCCGCGCATGAACCGGACGAGACCGTGGAACAGGACATCGACGACGCCTTCGCCGAGCTGGGCTTGACTCCCGACGCGACGGAACTCGAGTTCAAGGCGGCATGGCGCCGATTGGTCTCGCAGTGGCATCCCGACCGCAACGACAGCGCCGCCGCCCACGCCAAGATGCAGCGCATCAATCGCGCGGTCGAGGCGATTCGCCAGGCCGGCTTCCGCGCCTCCGAACCCGCGGCCGGCACGGCCGGCGCCAAGCCGGCGCGATCGAAGGGACCTCGACGCCGCGGCGGCAGCGAGCGCAACGACCCTCCTGCCGGCGACGCCGGGCAGGCGCGCCCGAGCCAGCCCGCCGACAGCGAAGCGGCGGCCCGAACGATCCACCGCAGAGTCCGGCTGACGCTCGCGGAGGCTGCCTTCGGCTGCACCAAGGAGTTGCGCGGCAAGTTCACGCAGCCTTGCGCGGCCTGCGCGGCGGCGGGCTATCGCGTGCTGGGCGGGCATTGCCCCAAATGCCGCGGTTCGGGCGCGATTCGGCAGCGCCCTTGGTTCGGTTGGATCGGCACGCAGACCGAGTGCGATGCCTGCCATGGCGGCGGCATCGCCAGGCAGCCTTGCACGGCCTGTGCCGGCAGCGGAACCTCGAGCCAGCCCTACAAGGTCACAGTGCGCTTCCCGCATGGCGTGCGCGATGGCGACCTGCTCGGCGTGGACGGCGGTCGCGGCAGTCCCGGCTCGCCGCCCGCCGACCTGAGCATCCGCATCGACGTGGCGGCGCATGAGCTGCTCGAACTCGACCAGGACGGCACGGTGCGCTGCGACATGCCGGTGGACGGCTTCGCCTGGATCGCGAACTGGCCGGTCGAGGTGCCCACCCTCGGCGGACCGCAGACGATCCAACTGCAGCGCGAGCAACTCAGCTACCGGCTCAGCGGTCAGGGCTTTCCCGTCGCACGCCGCGGTCCGCGCGGCGACCAGGTGGTCACCATCACGCCGGTCTTTCCGCAACGCATGAGCGCGGACCAGCAGATCCTGCTCGACCAGCTGATCGCCACCACCTCCGGCCCGGATGCCAAGCCGTCGGACGAGCGGCTGCGCGAGTGGCAGCAGGGCCTGCGCGCGTGGAAAGCGGGCGCGCGCGGTCGCCGCTGACGGCGTGGCGCCGAGGCGGCCGCATCGACTTCTACGCCGACATGCCGAGCCGGCTGCCAGCGAGCGCCACCGCGGCATAGGCCGCCGCCGCGGCGAGCATCACCGCGCCGAAGCCGAGTTCGAGCGCAAGCAGCGTCGCACCGGCGGTGGCCGCGACCGACAGGCTGTGGTCGATGCGGTGGCGCGGCACCTGGCGCAGCGCCGCGAGCGTGGCGCCGATGGCGCACGACGCGCCGAGCGGCGCCCGCAGCCAACGCTTCAGGGCTGGCAGCGAGCGCATGCGCGGCCCGGCGCCGATGCCGCTGCCGACCGCGACCGCTACTCGCCCGCGCCCTGCGCCGCGCCGCCCTCGGCGCGCCAGCGCAGCATGCCGCCGTTCAGGTTGGCGACTTCGGCGAAGCCGGCCTTGCCGAGCATCGCGGCGGCGCGTGCCGAACGCGCACCGGAACGGCAGACGGTGACGATCGGCTTGTCGCGCGGCAGTTCGCCGAGTCGCGATTCCAGGTCGCCCAGCGGCAGCAGCAGCGCACCGTCGATGTGGCCGAGGCCATGGCTGAATTCTTCGGGTTCGCGCACATCGACCACCTGCACCTTGCGCAACAGTTCGGCCAGTGTGTGCGGCGCGATCTCCCACAGCCCGGCGATGGTGAAGCTCAGGGGCGCCCACTGCGGATCGGCCGGCGGCACGACGTCGCCTTCCGGGCGGCCGCAGCGCAGGTTGGCCGGCACCGCCAGGTCCATCTTCTTCGGATGCGGCAGGCCGAGGTGCTGCATGAAGCCGGCGAAGTCGGCCTCGGCGACATCGCCGCCGAGGCGCGGGTTGAAGCGCCGTTCCTCGTCGATGCTGCTCACGCCCATGCCGTTGTAGTCGTGCCCCGGGTGCACCAGGCAGTCGCCGGGCAGCGTGAACAGCTGCATGTGCACCGAGCGGTACAGCAGCGTGGCGCTGCCCTGCTGGAAGTCGGTGCGTCCGCAGCCGCGGATCAGCAGGCAGTCGCCGGTGAAGACGCGCGACTCGTCGTCGAGCACGTAGCTCAGGCAGCCGCTGGTGTGCCCCGGTGTCGCGCGCACCCTCAGCTGGCGCGTGCCGAACGCGATGTGCTCGCCGTCGCGCAGCAGCCGGTCGGCGCCGATGGCGCCAGCGTCGACCGACAGCGCGATGCGGCTGCCCAGGCGCTGGCGCAGCAGCCAGGCGCCGGTGACGTGGTCGGCATGGACATGCGTCTCCAGCGTCCACCTCAGCTGCAGGCCGAGCTCGCGGATCAGTGTCTCGTCGCGGCGCAGCTGCTCGAATACCGGATCGATCAGCACCGCCTCGCCGCCGGCGCGGTCGGCCAGCAGGTAGCTCCAGGTCGACGAACTCGGGTCGAACAGCGGGCGGAAGATCAGCATGCGGCCTCCAGCAGCGTGCCGCTTCGCATCGCGGCGCCGGCATGCTACGCCTGCCGGTCGCGTCGGCGACGACGCGGCGCCGCCCGGCACCGGACAATCACCGCATGAGCAGAACCTTCCAAGCCGTCCTCTGGGACTTCGGCGGCGTGATCCTGACCAGCCCCTTCGAGGCCTTCAACCGCTACGAGGCCGAGCTCGGCCTGCCGCGCGACTTCATCCGCCGCGTCAACGCCGTCGACCCCGACCACAACGCCTGGGCGAAGATGGAGCGCGCCGAGATCGACCTGGAGCGCTTCGCCGAACTCTTCGAGGCCGAAGCGCGCGCGCTGGGCGGCGAGCTGTCCGGCCGCAAGGTGATCGAGCTGATCAGCGGCGAAGTGCGCCCCGAGATGGTCGAGGCGCTGAAGCGCGTGCGCCAGCGCTACCGCATCGCCTGCATCACCAACAACATGCCGGCGGGCCACGGCCCGTCGATGACGCGCTCGGCCGACACCGCACGTCAGGTGGCCGGGATCATGCAGCTGTTCGAGCACGTGATCGAATCCAGCAAGCTGAACATGCGCAAGCCCGACCCGCGCATCTACCGCCATGCCTGCGACCTGCTCGGCGTGGCACCCGAGGCCTGCGTCTACCTCGACGACCTGGGCATCAACTGCAAGCCGGCGCGCGCCATGGGCATGGCGACGATCAAGGTCGACAGCGCCGCGCAGGCGCTGGACGAGCTGCAGGCGCTGCTTGGCTTGCCGCTGCGCTGAAGGCCGCGGCCGTGGCATGCTCGCGGCATGAAGCTGTCAGTCCTTGACCAATCGATCTCGCTGGCCGGCGCCAGCGAGGATGCGGCGATCCGCGACACGCTCGACCTGGCGGCGCACTGCGAGCGACTCGGCTACCACCGCTTCTGGCTCAGCGAACACCACAGCCTGCCGACCATCGTCGGCAGCGCGCCCGAGATCCTGATGGCCGCGGTGGCCGCGCGCACCACGCGCATGCGCATCGGCAGCGCCGGCGTGATGCTGCCGCACTACTCGGCGCTGAAGGTGGCCGAGCAGTTCCGCGTGCTCGAGGCGCTGGCGCCGGGGCGCATCGACCTCGGCGTGGGCCGCGCGCCGGGTGCCGACATGCGCACCGCGCAGCTGCTCAACCCCGACGCCTACCGTGCCGCCGAACAGTTTCCGCAGCAGATCCGCGACCTGCAATGGTGGACCGCCGGCGAGGCGCACCACGGCGTGGTCGCCCACCCGCGCGGGCCGCATCTGCCGCAGATCTGGGTGCTGGGCAGTTCGGACTACGGCGCACAGCTGGCGGCGCACTTCGGCCTGCCCTATGCCTTCGCCTACTTCTTCGCCGACGGCCAGGGGGTCGAGCAGGCGCTGCACCTGTACCGCACGCTGTACAAGCCGAGCGAGCGCCACCCGACGCCGCAGGCGACGATCTGCGTCTGGGCGCTGGCCGCCGACAGCGAGGCCGAGGCGCAGCACCACAGCCTGAGCCGCGAGCGCTGGCGCATCGACCGCATGCGCGGGCAGCTCGGGCCGCTGCAGCGGCCGGACGACATCGCGGCGCGCGGCTTCAGCGCCGACGAGCAGGCCATCGTCGATGCCGCGCGCAGCAAGGCGCTGGTCGGCAGCGCCGCCCAGGTGGGGGCGCAGATGCGCGCGCTGGCCGCCTCGCTCGGCCTGGACGAGCTGGTGGTCAACACCTGGGCGCACGACCCGGCGGTGCGGCGCCGCTCCTACGCGCTGTTGGCACAGGAGTTCGCGCTGGCGTGACGCAGATCGACTTCGCGCTGCGCGGCGACTTCATCCCGCTGGACGCACTGCTGAAGGCCACCGGCCTGGCCGACAGCGGCGGCCGCGCCAAGGCGATGGTCGCGGCCGGCCAGGTGCAGGTGGACGGCCGGCAGGAGCTGCGCAAGACATGCAAGCTGCGCGCCGGACAGGTGGTGCAGTGCGGCGCGGCGCGCGTGCGCATCGTCGCCGCAGCGCCTTGAACACCTGCGCCACGCCAGCCCGGAACTTCGTGCACTGGCACAATTCAAAGACGCAGCCCCGCCCCCCGCGGGCTGTACGAAACGAGGAATCACGATGAAGAACCTGGTTTTCGCTGTTGCGGTGGCCGTCGCCTCGGTGCTGGCCGTGGCGCCGTCGGTGTCCGACGCCAAGCGCTTCGGCGGTGGATCGTCCAGCGGCATGCAGCGCAGCATGCCGCAGTCGACGCCCGCCCGGCCGGCAACGCCGCCCCAGCAGGCCGCCCCCGCCGCCGCGCCGGCGGCCGCTGCAGCACCGGCCGCGGCGGCCGCCAAGCGCAGCTGGATGGGCCCGATCGCCGGCCTGGCGGCGGGCCTGGGCATCGCCGCGCTGATGAGCCACCTGGGCCTGGGCGAAGCCTTCGGCAACTTCCTGATGATCGCGTTGCTGGCGCTGGTGGCGGTGGTGGCCGTGCGCTGGCTGATGCGCCGCGGCAGCGCTGCCACGGCGCAGCGCGGTGGCTTGGCCACGGCCGGCGCGCCGCCGGTGACACCCGACTGGACCCAGCCCGCCGCAGCACCGGTGATGGCACGCAGCCAGCCGGCCGATGGCGCGGTGCTGTCGGCCGACGGCTCGACGCGGCTTNNCTTCTCGCGGCTGGCGAAGATGATCTTCATCCGCATGCAGGCGGCGCACGACAGCGGCGACCTGAACGACCTGCGCAGCTTCACCACGCCGGAGATGTTCGCGGTGGCCAAGCTCGACCTGCAGGAGCGTGGCGGCAAGGCGCAGACCACCGACGTCGTGAAGGTCGACGCCGAGGTGCTGGACCTGGCGAAGGAAGGCGAGCGCCAGGTGGTCAGCGTGCGCTTCCACGGCCAGATCCGCGAGGAAGCGTCCGGCCCGGTCGAGGATTTCGACGAGATCTGGCACCTGACGCGCTTCGGCGACAACCCCGGCTGGTCGATCGCCGGCATCCAGCAGCGCCACTGAGCTGCATGTGCCTCGCGAAGCCCCGCCGCCGGCGGGGCTTTTTTGCGCCACGGCCCGCGCCAAGCCCTGCGAGGTTGGCGCAACAGCCAGGCCAGCGCCGTACGAGAATGCCGCGGTGAGCACGGACGTCCCCATCGAATTGCAGGCGCCGGAGCTGTCGCGCTGGGCCGCCGGCAACACCGGCACACCCTATGTCTGGCGCTTCGACTCCGGCCGGCCCGGCCCGCGTGCGATGGTGCAGGCGCTGACGCACGGCAACGAGATCTGCGGCGCGATCGCGCTCGACGAACTGCTGGCCAGCCAGCCGCACTGGCAGCCGCAGCGCGGCAGCCTGACGCTGGCCTTCGGCAACATCGACGCCTACGCGCGCTGGAACCCGGACGACCCGCAGCGCAGCCGCTTCGTCGACGAGGACCTCAACCGCGTCTGGGCCGACGACGCGCTCCTCGGCCCGCGCGACTCGCTGGAGCTGCGCCGCGCGCGGGCGCTGCGGCCCTTCGTCGACGACGCCGACCTGCTGCTGGACATCCACTCGATGGGCGAGCCCTGCGTGCCGCTGATGGTCTGCGGCGCCGCCGACCGCGGTGGCGACAAGGGCGCGGCGCTGTCGCGGCGGCTGCAGGCGCCGCAAGTGCTGCTGATCGACACCGGCCACCCTGCCGGGCTGCGCATGATCGAGCGCGGCGGCTTTGCCGACCCGCGGAACCCGCGCTGCGCGGTGCTGATCGAGTGCGGCCAGCACTGGGAGCGTGCGGCGGCCGACGTCGCACGCGACACGCTGTGGCGCTTCCTCGGCGCCAGCGGCGTGCTGGCCGACAGCCTCGTCGCCGCGCGGCTGCAGGCGCTGGGCGGCGCGAGCGCGGCGCCGCAGCGGCTGCTGCGCGTCAGCGAAGCGGTGGTCGCGCGCAGCATGGACTTCCGCTTCGTGCGCGGCTTCCGCGGCCTGGAAGTGATCGCGCAGGCCGGCGAGCTCATCGCCACCGACGGCACGCACGAGTTCCGCGCGCCCTACGACGACACGGTGCTGGTGATGCCGGGCACGGCGCACCTGCGCCCCGGCGCGACGATGGTGCGGCTGGGGCGCTACGCGGACGCGTAGAGCGGCAGCTGCAGGCTGGCCTCGAGGCCCGGCTGCGCGTTGCGCAACTGCAGCGTGCCGCCGTGCGCCTGCGCCACCAGCCGGCACAGGTACAGCCCGAGGCCGACGCCGCCGGTGCTGCGCTGGCGCGCGGCGTCGCTGCGAAAGAACGGTTCGCTCAGCCGGGCCAGGTGCGTGTCGGCCACACCGGGGCCGAAGTCGCGCACGTCGATGCGCAGCATGCCGTCGGACTGCAGCGTGCTGACGCGCGGCGGCATGGCCGCCGTCGCGCCGTGCCGCAGCGCGTTGTCGATCAGGTTGCGCAGCGCCAGCCGCAGCCGCAGCGGGTCCAGCTCGGCCGGCGGCAGCGTTTCGGCCAGCTCCAGCTGCAGCGCCGAGGCGGCGAAGTGCTCGGCAACCACCTCGCGTACCAGCGCGTTCGCATCGACACGCTCGCGCTGCAGGGCCGCGTGGCCGGCACGCAGCCGTTCGCCTTCCAGCAGGTCGGCGACCAGGTCGCGCATCGTCGCCAGGTCGCGCAGCAGCGCCTCGCGCTCGGGCCCATCGGCCACCAGCTCGGCGTGCAGCCGCGCGCGCGTCAGCGGCGAGCGCAGCTCGTGGCTGACGGCCAGCAGCAACCCGCGCTGCGCTTCGAGCATCGACCGCAGGCCCTGCGCCATGGTGTTCAGCTGGCGCGCCAGATCGCCGAGCTCGTCTGCGCGACGCAGCGGTATCGGCGCATCGAAGCGTCCCTGGCCGAAACGCTGCGCGCCGCTGCGGATGTCGTCCAGCGGCTTGAACAGGTGGCGCACGTAGGCATAGGTCGCGGCCGTCAGCAGCAACAGCGCAGCCAGCGTGAAGCCGCCGATCGTGCGCGGCCTTTGCGCCCAGCCGTGGCCGTCCAGACCGAAGCTGATGCGATGGCCGTCGGCGGTCTGCCGCAGCAGCAGCCAACGGCCGTCGTCGTCGTCGGGCCCGTGCTGCCAGGCGCGGCGCTGCGGATGCGAGTCCCACTGCAGCGCCGGCCCTTCGATGCGCACCGACAACGGCAGCCGCTGCACCAGCGCCTGGGCGCGCGCGACTTCCGGCGGCGAGCCGATCTCGGCGGCCAGCCGGTCGACGTAGTCACTGATCCGCGGGCGCAGCACGCTGCTCCAGCCGGCGGCCAGCGCGCGCTGCATGCCGGCGACGAAGATGCCGGTGGTTGCCAGCGCCAGCAGCACGAACAGCAGCACCAGCCGCATGCGCAGCGAGCGCCGCAGACGCTGGTGCCAGCGCGGCGGCGCGCTCAAACCGGCGCTCCGGCGAAGGCGTAGCCGGCGTTGCGCAGCGTCTTGATGCAGTCCAGCGGTTCGAGCTTGCGCCGCAGGCGGCTGATCAGGATGTCGACCGCGCGCGTGTGCAGCTCGGCCTCGTGGCCGCGCAGCCGATGGAGGATCTGGTCGCGGTCGAAGACCTTCTGCGGCTCGCGCGCCAGCAGCGCCAGCAACTCGAACTCGGTGCCGGTCAGCTCCACCGGTTCGCCGAGCCGCAGCACGCGGCGTCGCGCCAGGTCGATCTGCAGCCCGTCGAAGGTCAGTGCCGTCGGCGCTGCGGCTGGCGCACTGCGCGCGCGGCGCAGGATCGCCTGCAGGCGCACCGCCAGTTCGCGTGGTTCGAAGGGCTTGGCGAGATAGTCGTCGGCGCCGAGCTCGAGGCCGACGATGCGGTCCATGACCTCGCCGCGTGCGGTCAGCATCAGGATCGGCAGGCTGCTGCGCTTGCGGATCGTGCGGCACAGCTCGAAGCCGTCCATCTCCGGCAGCATCACGTCCAGGATTGCGGCGTCGTAGCGAGCGGCCTGCAGTTTGGCCAGGCCCTCGCTCGGCCGCGTCGCGCTGTCCAGCTGCATGTCGAAGCGGCGCAGGTAGGTAGCCAGCGGCGGCGCCAGCAGTTCGTCGTCGTCGATCAGCAGGATGCGGTGCATGGCCGCGATGCTCCCATGCGGCGCCAGGCGCCGCAACGCTTCACACGGAATCGCGCTCGAACGTCAGAAAGTCAACGACAGGTTGCGGCGCAAAGCAGCCGCAACACGAACAGCCTTCACCGCAGAGACGCGGAGTACGCAGAGGTTNNGCCCCGCACAGGCCGCTCCTACAGCGGACCGTGAAGTTCGGCTATGCGCCGCGAGCGGGCGTCAGCCGCCGGCACGCGCTGTGGCAAGCGCAAGCGCGAAGGAATAATGGCTGCCGGCTGCCATGCACAACGACGATCGCCCCGCCACCCAGCAGGTTCTGCGCGCGTTCAGCTCGTGCCTGCTTGCGCTCGGCGACGTGACCCACGGCACGAGCGTCGACCAGATCGTGGCCGACGCGATGCGCACGTTCCAGCCGCTGGTGCGTTTCGAACGCGCGTGGTGGGGCCAGGTGGCCTCGGACAGCGGCGAGCCGCGCAACTGGTTGCAGGGCCACATCGGCCTGAGCCCGCACTTCGGCGCCGAGTGGAACCGCATCGCCGCCGACGACATGTTCGCCCACGGCTCGATGCGACAGCTCGGGCGCGTGATCCGCTCGGTGGACGAGGACGACGTGGGGATGCCGGCCGAGATCTTCGCGTTCTGCGAACGCTGGCAACTGGGCCACGCGATGGCGATCACGGTCGAGCTGCCGGGCAGCGGCCAGCTGTTCTTCATCTCGGTGTACCGCCATCCCGACGCCAAAGCCTTCAGCGAGGAAGACGCGGGCCTCTTCGCCGCGTTCAGCGCCCACCTGCTGCAAGGCTGGAGGCAGCGGCTCGCGGCCATCCGCACCCGGCTGGCGATGAGTTCGTGGGACAGCTTCGCGGTGGCCGACGCGGCCGGCCACCTGCTCTACCTCGGCCGGCGTGTGGCGGCCGAGCTGAAGCGCGCCTTTCCCGAGTGGTCCGGCTGGTCGCTGCCGGCGGCGCTGAGCGCGGCCCTGGCCGAACCCGCGGCGCCAGCGCGCGTGCCGCCGTCGATCACCGTGCAGCGTGTGGGCACGCTGGTGGCGATCGCCTGCTCGCGCAAAGCCGCGCGCCGCGCCGGCCTGACGCCCTCGCAATGGAACGCTGCCGTGCTCTACGCCCAGGGCCAGCCGCACACGGCCATCGCGCAGCGGCTCGGGCTGACTTCGGCCACGGTGCGCACCTACCTGCGCGACGCCTACGCCCAGCTCGGCGTGTGCAACAAGATCGAGCTGCTCGCGGCGCTCAACGACGCCGCGCCCGATCGGTAGATTCCCGCCCCCTCTGCAACTGCGGAGGGCTGCGCCGGGAGCCGCTCGCTATCGTGCGCCGCGCACCCGGTGCCCGTGGTGCGATCGACAAGCAACCCCCAGGAGCAGCGAATGACAGTGTCCATCCGCCAGCCGGCCACCGGCAGGCCCGAACGTGCTGCGCGCCGCGCCCGACGCATTCCACCCGTCCTCGGGCTGGCCGCGGCGGCGCTGCTGGGCGCCTGCAGCGACGACGAGCTCGACCCGCCCGCGTCGAAGCCGCTGGCCGAGGCCTGCCCGGCCTTCGCCCCGGCCGGCCTGCCCCACGACGCCAAGCTGTTGAAGACGGAACTGCGCGAAGCGGCCGACGGCAAACCCAGGGCGTGCATCGTGCGCGGCGAGATCAAGTCTTCCGAGGTGTCGACCATCACCTGGGCAGTCGAACTTCCCGAAGGGGCCGACTGGAACGGCAAGACGCTCACCGTCGGCGGCGGCGGCATGGACGGCTTCATCCCCACCGACGATCCCTGGTACCACATGGCGGTCATGGGCCCGTCATCGGCGCCGTTCGTGCGCATCAGCTCGAACTCCGGCCACTGGTTCTCGCCGGACGTCAACTGGATCCTCGACGACGCCGCGCTGAAGAACCATGCCTACGAAGCCAACCACAAGGTGCTGGAGGTGGGCGTGCGGCTGGCGAGGATGTTCTACGGCAAGGAGCCGACGCGCCGCTACATGATCGGCCAGTCCAACGNNGTCCAACGGCGGGCGCTCGGGCCTGATGGCCGCCAGCCGCTATCCGAACGACTACCACGGCATCGTCGCCTTCGCGCCGGCCATCAGCCAGCAGGCGCACCAGGTCAACCTGGGGCCGAACAACCGTTGGGTCTATGGCGCCCGGGATAACTGGATGAGCCCGGGCAAGACGGCGCTGTTCGCCGCGGCCGAGATCCGCGCCTGCGACACGCTCGACGGGCTGGCCGACGGCGTCATCGGCAATGCCGAGGCCTGCACCTACGTGCCCAACGACCTGAAGTGTGCTGACGACGCCGTCGGGGCCAGCGACGACCGCTGCCTGACCAGCGGCCAGATCGAGGCCATCCGGCTGAACCACGCGGACAAGAACGTGCCGCTCGAACTGGCGAACGGCATGACCGGCTACGAGCGCTACGGGCGCGGTGGCGCCGCCACCGGCGACTGGGTGCCGTATGCCTTCGGCGACAACTTCGACGGCGTGGGCTGGCCGGCGCGAGGCTTCAGCTACATCGCGCCGACCGTGTTCATCCAGGCCCTGACCGGCGACCCGACGGCCGACTCGATCAGCCACGACCCGCTGACCATTGCCGGCAAATGGCGCGCGCTGTCCGACACCATGGAGCCCGGGGTCTCGCTGTCGGCCTTCGCCAAGGCGGGCGGCAAGCTGCTGGTCTGGTACGGCATCGGCGACACCTGCGTGTCCGTGTACCGCACCGCGAGCTACCTCGACCGGGTGCGCCAGGACAGCGGCGACGCGCTGTACCGCAGCTACGCGCGCTTCGTCACCTCACCGGCCATCGGCCACGACTTCACCGGCCCGGGCTCTGCGCCGGTGGACATGCTGAAGTCGATGGTGGCGTGGGTGGAGAACGGCACGGCGCCGGACCAGCTGGTCGGCGCGCACGCCAACGCCCAGGGCGAGGTGGAGTTCGAGCGGCCCCTGTGCCCGTACCCGGCCTACGCGCACTACAACGGCAGCGGCGATCCGAAGCTGGCGAGCAGCTTCAGCTGCAAGGTCAACGGCGCGCCCTGAGCCAGGCGTCGCGCCGCTGCGCGGACAGGCCCCAGCGGTGCCGGCGTCTCAGGCCCAGAACGGCCGCGCCTTGCGCAGCCTGGCCAGCACCTTGGTGCAGCGGCCGATGGCGTCGTCGCGTTCGTGCGCCAGCCAGCCCAACGCGAACATCGCCAACGGGTCGTCGGCGGCGGCGCCCTTGAACAGCGCGCGCGCCACGCACACGTCGTTGAAGTCGCCCAGCGCCTCCTGCGCCGGCGCGAGCAGCTTCAGGAACTCGCGCAGCCGCGCCTTGGCGAACAGCGCGCCGGCGAACTCGCTCAGGTAGCGCAGCCGCTTGACGCGCTTGCGCAGCCGGTGCCGCGCCACGTCGTCCAGCGCATCGAAACGCGCCGCGTCGCGCCGCACCTGCTTGAACAGCCGCGCCAGGCGCTCGCGCGCCGCTTCCACGAAAGGCTGCGGCGACGGCGCCGCGCCGGCGGCGAAAGCCACCAGCTGCAGCCACAGCAGCGTGGTGGCCGGCTCGCGCAGCGCGGCCTGCGCCGCCGGCTCGGCCTCGATCAGCGGCAGCTGCAGATCGTCGGCGCCGGCCTTGCGCAGCGCCGGCAACAGGGTCTGCGCCAGCGCGTCGCGGTCGCGCGCGCTGCCCAGCCGGCCGAACAACGCCCCCAGCGCGTCGCCCCACTCGGGTGCCGCCGCCGGCGACAGCGGGCCGAGTTCGCGCAGCGCGGTGCGCAGCCGGCGCAGGCCGACGCGCAGCTGGTGCAGGTGCTCGGGCTCGGTGTCGTCCTCGTGCACCAGGTCCGAGGCGTTGCCCAGCACCTGCTGCAGGCAGTTGCCGACCACGCGGCGCAGCGCCGTGTCGCCGTCGAGGTCCGCGGGCAGAGCCAGCGCCTGCGCCTTCACCGGCGCGCCCAGGCGCTGGCCGCGCGCCAGGCGGTCGCCGCGTTCGGCCTTGGTGCGTGTGTCCAGCGTCAGGCCGAAACGCTGCACCCAGCGTGCGGCCAGCGCCACCAGCGCGGCAGGGTCGCCGCCCTTCAGCTCGAACTCCAGTTCGCACAGCGGCCAGCGGCGCTCGCCGGCGACCAGCGCGCCCTGGTCGAAGGCCAGCTCGACGACGCAGCCGCGGCCGCGCAGCAGGCGTTGCGTGCGCATGACCTCGGTGCCGTAGATCGGCTGCAGCACGCCGTCGTCGCCGAGGGCGCGGCGCAGCGCATCGCCGGCCGGCGTGCCGTCGTGCAGCGCCGGGTCGGCCAGCGGCTGCGTGCCGGCCGCGATCTGCCGCGGCACCTCGTGCTCCAGCCGCTGCCAGATGCCGTCGCCGGCGCCCTTCAGCGTCTGCACCCAGCGCCGGCCTTCCTTGCGCACGCGCAACGCCAGGCCGGCCGCGGCCAGGCGCCGGTCCGCGGTGTCGAAGTAGCGCGCACGCAAGCCCACGCGCACGGCACTGGCGGTGGCCACGGCGCGCTGCAGCGCCACGGCGCGGTCCGGCGGCACCTGGAACTTCAGTTCGACTTCGGTCATGCGCGCATCATGCCCGGATAAAATGACGGCCCCTTCCCCTCGCCTGTGATCCTGCCATGTCCTTCTTCGCCCGTGCGCCCTACAAGTCGGAGGTGTCGATGCTCATCGACGAGCTGAAGGCGAAGAAGCCGACGCTGGAGGCCGAGCAGCGCGCCGGCCGTGCGCTGCTGTGGGACCGCCAGCTCGACCGCCAGGCGCTGGCCGACTGGAGCGAGGCGCGCGTGCCGCAGCAGCCCTACGTCTACCAGACCAAGACCGACTGACGAGCGTGAGCGCCGACGACGCCGTCGCGCTGGCCGAGGTCGCCGCGCCGCCTACGCCCGAGGTGGTCGACCAGGTGGCACTGGCGCGGCTGTACGGCGAGCCGCTGTTCAAGCTGCCGCAGGACCTGTACATCCCGCCGGACGCGCTGGAGGTCTTCCTCGAAGCCTTCGAAGGCCCGCTGGACCTGCTGCTGTACCTGATCCGGCGCCAGAACTTCAACATCCTCGACATCCCGCTGGCCGACGTGACGCGCCAGTACCTGGACTATGTCGAGCAGATCCGCCGGCGCAACCTGGAGCTGGCCAGCGAATACCTGCTGATGGCGGCAATGCTCATCGAGATCAAGTCGCGCATGCTGCTGCCGCCGAAGAAGACGGCCGACGGCGCCGAGGTCGCCGACCCGCGTGCCGAGCTGGTGCGCCGCCTGCTCGAATACGAGCAGATGAAGCTGGCCGCCGCCAGGCTGGACGAGCTGCCGCTGCTGGGGCGCGACTTCCTGCGTGCGCAGGTGACCGTCGAGCAGTCGCTCGAGCCGCGCTTTCCCGACGTCCACGCCGAGGACCTGCGCGAAGCGTGGCTCGCCATCCTGCAGCGCGCCAAGCTGAACCAGCACCACAAGATCACGCGCGAGCAGCTGTCGGTGCGCGAGCACATGAGCATCGTGCTGAAGCGGCTGCAGGGGCAGCGCTTCGTCGAGTTCCACGAGCTGTTCGACCCGTCGCGCGGCATCGGGGTGCTGGTCGTGACCTTCATCGCGATGCTCGAGCTGTCGCGCGAGAGCCTGCTCGAACTGACGCAGGCCGAGGCCTTCGCGCCGATCTACGTGCGGCTGGCGTACACGCCGAGCTGAGCCGCGCTGGCGCGGCGGACCGCATCGCGGGCCCGCCATCGGGCCCAGCGCCGTTGCCGGTGCATGGACCGCAGCGCGGTCACTGCCAGCCGGCATCCCGCATCAGATCCATCGCGGTCTGTGCCGCAACTTGGTGGGCATAGGGAGTCGGATGCACCGAGTCCGCGAACGCGTAGCGGCTGGTGTTGCCGGCGATCAGGTTGCCGGCATTGCAGACGATCGAGGCGCCGGGATTCCCGAAGGCATTCGGCCCGCAGCTCTGCACCGTGACGTTGCCGAAACCGAACCTCGCCGGATCGGCGGCGATGGCCGTGGTTTGCGCCTGGTCGTCGTAGACGATGACGCCGGGGGTGCCCGACAGGCCGTTGGCCAGCTGACCGTTGAAGGCCTGCGTCATCGCGGTCATCAGTGCGCGCGTGCCCGTATCGGCCGTCAGGCCGAAGGGCGTGACGTTCAGGTTCCCGAGGTTGCGTACCACCACGTAGCGCGCGCCCTTGCCGACCACCAGCGTCTTGACGTAGCCCGCCAGCTCCGCCCCGGCCTGACCCATCGCCGCCACCGCGGCAGCACTGGCGGCATCCACCGCGTTGCTGCCGCCCAGCGCCACCACGTCGAGCGTGGCCTGCGGCCATCCGGCGACCGTGCCGGTGGCGACCGCCGCAGCACCGCCGCCAAAGGCCCTGCCGACCGCGCCGAGTTGCATGAAGGCATCGTTGCCACCGCCGTTGACCGTCACCAGCTGGTCGGCGAAGTAGCTGCCTGCCACCTTGGTCAGGTGGGCCTCGAACTGCGCCTTCAGCGAGATCGCCATGAAGCCGAGGTTCTGCTCGCCGAAGGCGGTCTGCAGCGCCACGCCGTTGGGTCCGGTGCCGCTGGAGCTGATGCGGCTGCTGCCTTGGGCATAGTTGAAGCAGTTGGCAAAGTTCTGCACCGGCGCCCCGGTCGTGCCGTTGTTCGGCAGCATGCCGGTCTGGGCAGCGCACTGCGCCGGCGCGCCGACCCTGCTGGCCAGCACCTCGGTCCAGGTCAACCCGTCTGCACCATTCACCGTGAACTTGCCGCCGCCCAGCGCGGCGACCGTGCCGACCTTGTAGGTTCCGGCATCGCTGATGCTGTCGCCGAAGGACACCACCGTCGTGAACTGGACCTTGTCGTCGTCGCCGCAGCCTGCGATCAGCGCGGCACACGAGATCGCGGCAAGTCTCAAGGCAAGTCGCTGCATCGTTTGTCTCCTTGTTGGGGTGTGTGGCGATTGTGCACGGCACGGCACGGCACCGCGCCTGCTGCAATGGCGCCCGCTGCGTCGCTGCCGGCGGCGCTGCGCTATCGTTTGTGCCCACAGTCAACGAAAGGCAGACGATGGGCAGGATGATCGAATTCAAGCGCCCCGACGGGCAGAGCGTGCAGGGTTACCTGGCCGAGCCGGCCAACCCGGCGGCTGCGCCGGGCGTGGTGGTGATCCAGGAATGGTGGGGCCTGAACGCGCAGATCAAGGGCGTGGCCGAGCGCTATGCCGAGGCCGGCTACGTGGCACTGGTGCCCGACCTGTACCGCGGCAAGTCCACCGTCGAGGCGGCCGAGGCCGAACACCTGATGACGAACCTGAACTTCGGCGACGCCGCCGGCCAGGACGTGCGCGGCGCGGTCATGTACCTGAAGGCACGCGGCACCAAGGTCGGCGTCAGCGGCTACTGCATGGGCGGCGCGCTGACGCTGCTGGCCGCGGTGCACGTGCCCGAGGCCGATGCCGGCGTCGTCTACTACGGTTACCCGCCGCTGGAGTACATCGACGTGGCCAAGATCAGGATGCCGCTGCTGGCGCACTGGGCCACCGACGACGCGCCTTTCCCGATCGCCAATGTCGACAAGCTGGAGGCCATGCTGCGCGGCGCGGGCGTGAGCTTCGAGTTCCACCGCTACCAGGCGATGCACGCCTTCGCCAACGAGACGCAGGTCGGCGCGGCGCGGCTACCGATCACCGAATACAAGCCCGAGGCCGCGGCCACGGCCTGGGAGCGCACGCTGTCCTTCTGGGGCCGGCACCTGCGCTGAAGGCGCGTGCCGCGCGGGCCGCTACCTGGTCAGGAAGCCGAGCATCCAGTCGGCGAACCTGCCGTAGGGCGGCATCAGCAGCTTCATGCTCGCGAAGCGCGCCTGGTAGAACACCGGGCGCAGCTTGGAGAAGGTGTCGAAGCCTTCCTTGCCGTGGTAGTGGCCCATGCCCGAAGCGCCGACGCCGCCGAAAGGCAGGTCGTGCTGGCCGACGTGGAACAGCGCGTCGTTCACCGACACGCCGCCGGACATCACATGGTCCAGCACCTTCTGCACCGCGGCCTGGTCGTTGCTGAACGGGTAGACCGCCAGCGGCCGCGGCCCGGCGTTGATGCGTGCGATCACCGCGTCCAGCGCGTCGTAGCCGCGCAGCGGCAGGATCGGCCCGAAGATCTCGCGCTGCATCAGCAGGCAGTCGTCGGGCGCATCGAGCACGATGTGCGGCGCGATCTTGCGCGTGGCGCGGTCGTGCGCCGGGCCGTCCACCAGTTGCACCAGCGTGGCGCCGCGCTCGCGCGCGTCGTCCAGCGCATGCAGCAACCGGTCGAACGAGCGCTCGTCGATGATCGAGGTGTAGTCCGGCGAATCGATGCGCGGGTAGCGCGCCGGCACGATGCTGCGCGCCATGCGCACGAACTCGTCGATGCGCCCGGGCGGCAGCCAGGCATGGTCGACCGTCGTGCAGATCTGCCCGGCGTTGAGGTACTTGACGAACAGGATGCGTTCGGCCGCGGTGCGCAGCGGGAAGTCGTCGCAGACGATGGCCGGCGCCTTGCCGCCGAGCTCCAGCGTCACCGGGCACAGGTTGCGCGCCGCCGCCGCCATCACCGCGCTGCCGGTGGCACCCGAGCCGGTGAACAGCAGGTGGTCGAAGGGCAGCTTCGAGAACTCGATGCCGACGCCGCCGCTCTCGTCGAAGAACTGCAGCTTGTCGGGCGGGAAATAGGCCGGCATGCGCTCGATCAGCAGCCGCGCCAGGTGGCGCGAGTTCTCGCTCATCTTCACCATCGCGCGGTTGCCGGCAGCGAAGATGTAGGTCAGCGGNNCCACGGCACGATCACGCCGACCACGCCCAGCGGCTGCGGGATGACGCGGTTGCGCGCGCCGAAGAAGTTGCGCCAGTCGACCGCGCGCTTCTGCGGCTTCATCCAGCCGCGCAGGTGTTTGATCGTGTGCTCGATGCCGTCGATGGCCGGGAACACCTCGGCCAGCAGCGTCTCGTGGCGCGAGCGGTGGCCGTAGTCGGCGCTGATGGCGGCGAGCAGCGCCTCCTTGTTCTCGCGCACGAAGCGCTGCAGTGTGCGCAGGTCGGCCTTGCGTTCGTCCAGCGTCGGCACCGGGTGCGCCAGGTAGGCCTGGCGCTGCAGCGCCAGCGCGTCCGCCAGCCGTTGCAGGGTGGCCGCGTCGGCCAGGTTCAGCGTCATGTCGTTCATGGTGCGGCTCTCGATGGCGGTGCCGGATGGCCGGTGATTGTCGGCTACAGCAGCAGCAAGCCCTTGACCGAATCGAGGATGGCGCTGAACGGCACGCGCGTCAGCGCCACGCCGGCCAGCGGCAGCAGCGCGGCCAGCACCAGCGGCACGATGCTGGCCTTCGTCACCGGCACCGGCCGCATCGCCTGCACCAGATCGTAGGCGGCCGACAGGTCGGCCAGCGACGACATGTCGGCAGCACCCAGCGGATCCGGCGGCGGCTCGTCGTCGCCGAGCCACCTGGCCTCGAACGCCAGGTGGTGGCGGCTGACCAGCGAGCCGTAGTGCGACAGGCCCTGGCGCTTCAGCGCCACCAGGACCGGCGTGAAGGCGAGCAGCGGCACGACGAAGGCGACACAGAGGAAGGCGATCATGCCGAACAGCGCGAACTTGAAGCTCAGCAGGCTGGCGCCGGCGTAGACCACGCTCTTCAGCACGCCGCCGGCGACCAGGCTGCTGAGCGCGAACACGAACATCAGGTAGGTCTTCGGATACTGGCCGATGAAGGCGATGCCGCCGCAGCGGTCGGGGTGCGTGGCCACCAGGCGCAGCTCGCAGCGCGCGATGTCGCGCAACATCATTCCCCAGGTGATGAAGCGCCACAGCCAGCGGCCGAGCAGGAACCAGAACAACGGCAGCGCGACGAGCGCCGTCCACCAGCCGGCCCAGCTCAGCCGCAGCGCGCCGTCGACGATGTGGCCGAACCAGGTGCCCCCGGGAATGCGCGTCGCGCCCGCCAGCAGCCATTCATAGCTGACCGCACAGGCGGCGACGCCGATCAGCACCTCGACCCACGGCGAGCCGGTGCGGCGCTCCATGTTCAGCCGCGCGCGCACGAAGCCCGCACGCGCGGCGTCGCGCACGATGTCGCGGGCGACGAACTGGTCGACCAGCCAGGCCATGCGCTTGTCGGAGGTCTGCTCCATCAGCACGAAGGCGACGACGCCCAGCGCGAAAGCGTAGGCGTTGAAATCGAAGAGCAGCGCGCGTTCGTGCTGCGCGTTCAGCGCCAGGCCCTGCAACGCCGCCAGCAGCACTGCCGGCAGCCAGGACAGCGCGACGAAGATCGCGGCGCGCCGCCCGACCCGCAGGCTGTCCTCGCCGACCAGTCCCAGCCTGCATTGCAGCCGGTAGAACGGCCCCTGGCGGTTGAAGGACAGTGCGGCCATGGATCCCCCTGTCGCTGCTGCTGCACGAGCAGCGCAGGATAGCCGCCGCGTCAGCTCGGCGTGGGCGTGCCCGCCATGCGGTCGTACTTCAGGAAGTAGCGCCGCGCCAGCGCGACCAGCTGGTTCTCGGTGGGCCGGTCACTGTGCTCCCAGCCGACGATCTGCGCACCCACCGCCGGGCGGTGCTTCTCGACGTAGTGGCGGAAGTCGGCGAGCCCGGTCTTCGGCCCGACGGCCAGCAC
>CXWJ01002592.1_pt1 | contig 19626 bp, 18 predicted proteins | sample 590841 | NCBI WGS metagenome assembly CXWJ01 (sample SAMEA3498367, study PRJEB10139) | wastewater metagenome | biome: wastewater treatment plant; material: activated sludge | place: Austria | collected 2015-01-21 | reverse complement strand
TACATGGGTGATGGGGTCCCACAGACTTACTGAGCCTAAGTAAACTCCGAATACCGTAGAGTAATATCCGGGAGACACACGGCGGGTGCTAACGTCCGTCGTGAAGAGGGAAACAACCCTGACCTACNNTGCGGCGAAGATGTAACGGGGCTCAAGCCACGAGCCGAAGCTTAGGATGCACAGCAATGTGCGTGGTAGCGGAGCGTTCTGTGATATAGCACCGTCCGATTTTAGCCTTCCTCGCGGAAGGTTCCGATCGGAAAGGTGCTTTCTGTGAAGCCGGGCTGTAAGGCATCCGGTGGAGAGATCAGAAGCGAGAATGTTGACATGAGTAGCGACAAACAGGGTGAGAGACCCTGTCGCCGAAAGTCCAAGGGTTCCTGCTTAAAGCTAATCTGAGCAGGGTAAGCCGACCCCTAAGGCGAGGCCGAAAGGCGTAGTCGATGGGAACCAGGTTAATATTCCTGGGCCAGGAGGATGTGACGGATCTCGACGGTTGTCTGCCCTTATCGGATTGGGTGGGCCGCTTAGAGGTTCCTGGAAATAGCCCTCCGTAAGATCGTACCCTAAACCGACACAGGTGGACTGGTAGAGAATACCAAGGCGCTTGAGAGAACCACGTTTAAGGAACTCGGCAAAATGCTCCCGTAAGTTCGCGAGAAGGGAGCCCCGTCTGTAGGCAACTATGGGCGGGGGGCACAAACTAGGGGGTGGCGACTGTTTACTTAAAACACAGGGCTGTGCGAAGCCGTAAGGCGACGTATACAGTCTGACGCCTGCCCGGTGCTGGAAGGTTAAAAGGAGGGGTGCAAGCTCCGAATTGAAGCCCCAGTAAACGGCGGCCGTAACTATAACGGTCCTAAGGTAGCGAAATTCCTTGTCGGGTAAGTTCCGACCTGCACGAATGGCGTAACGATCTCCCCGCTGTCTCAAACGTGGACTCAGCGAAATTGAACTGTGTGTCAAGATGCACACTTCCCGCGGTTAGACGGAAAGACCCCATGCACCTTTACTATAGCTTCGCACTGGCATCAGGATTGTGATGTGCAGGATAGGTGGTAGGCTTTGAAGCGGGAACGCTAGTTTCCGTGGAGCCTCCCTTGAGATACCACCCTTCGCACTCTTGATGTCTAACCGCGGTCCGTTATCCGGATCCGGGACCCTGCGTGGTGGGTAGTTTGACTGGGGCGGTCGCCTCCCAAAGAGTAACGGAGGCGCGCGAAGGTTGGCTCAGAGCGGTCGGAAATCGCTCGTTGAGTGCAATGGCAGAAGCCAGCCTGACTGCGAGACTGACAAGTCGAGCAGAGTCGAAAGACGGCCATAGTGATCCGGTGGTCCCAAGTGGGAGGGCCATCGCTCAACGGATAAAAGGTACGCTGGGGATAACAGGCTGATGATGCCCAAGAGTCCATATCGACGGCATCGTTTGGCACCTCGATGTCGGCTCATCTCATCCTGGGGCTGGAGCAGGTCCCAAGGGTATGGCTGTTCGCCATTTAAAGAGGTACGTGAGCTGGGTTTAGAACGTCGTGAGACAGTTCGGTCCCTATCTGCCGTGGGTGTAGGAGACTTGAGAAGAGTTGCCCCTAGTACGAGAGGACCGGGGTGAACGAACCACTGGTGGACCAGTTGTCGTGCCAACGGCAGTGCTGGGTAGCTATGTTCGGACAGGATAACCGCTGAAGGCATCTAAGCGGGAAGCCCCCTTCAAAACAAGGTCTCCCTTGAGAGCCGTGGAAGACGACCACGTCGATAGGCCGGAGGTGTAAGTGCGGCAACGCATTCAGCTGACCGGTACTAATTGCTCGATTGGCTTGATTTGATCCAGTGAAAGCCAGGTTTGGCTCTCCGGATCGTCAAAAGCCTTGGCTTGGACGATGATTGATCCGTGTTTCTTTCTTGGTTTGGTGGTCATAGCGCGAGCAAAACACCCGATCCCATCCCGAACTCGGCCGTTAAGTGCCGCCGCGCCGATGGTACTGCGTCTCAAGACGTGGGAGAGTAGGTCACTGCCAAACCTAGTAAGAAACACGGTGTATCTCTCGACGATGCGCCCCAGAAATTCGAACTTCAGGGGCGACCCAATTGGCGCGGGGTGGAGCAGCCCGGTAGCTCGTCAGGCTCATAACCTGAAGGCCGCAGGTTCAAATCCTGCCCCCGCAACCACTTCTGTCATAATTCGCTAGAAATCGAAGTGTAACAACAGCTTACACCGAAATCGGCAAACAACACAAAGCCCCGTGACGTTGCCCCCGATCAGCCCTCGTTCATAACTGGACTCTGTTCTCCTTGTGGTTCGATCTGGACCGGGTTGCAAACTCGTTTGGCGTGAGGCCACGCAGGCTCGTGTGCGGCCGGTGTTCGTTATAGTCGATCCTCCATTGTTCGATGATACGGCGTGCAGCAGCCATGCCGCGGAACAGGTGCTCGTTGAGACATTCGTCGCGGAAGCGGCCGTTCAGGCTCTCGACGAAGCCGTTCTGGGTGGGCTTGCCGGGCGCGATGTAGTGCCACTCGACGCGATGGTCCTCCTGCCACTGCAAGATCGCTCGCGACGTCAGTTCGGTACCGTTGTCGGAGACGATCATCAGCGGCCGACCGCGCGTCTCGACGATGGAGTCCAGTTCCCGCGCCACCCGCATGCCCGACAGTGACGTGTCGACCACGAGCGCCAGGCACTCGCGGGTGAAGTCGTCGACCACCACCACCAGGATGCGGAAGCGTCTGCCATCGGCGAGCATGTCGCAGACGAAGTCCAGGCTCCACCGCTGGTTCGGTCCCTGCGGCAGCGTCATCGGCGCCCGCGTGCCCAGCGCCCGCTTGCGACCACCGCGCTTCTTCACCGTCAGCCGCTCTTCCCGGTAGAGCCGGAACAGCTTCTTGTGGTTCAGCTCGATGCCTTCCCGCCGCAGTAGGATGTGCAGCCGCCGATAGCCGAACCGCCGCCGCTCAAGCGCCAGCTCCTTCAGCCGCGTCCGCACGGCGGCATCGTCCGGTCGCCGCGACGCATAGCGGTAGGTCTTCGGGTCGAGCCCGATCAGACCGCAGGCACGCCGCTGCGAATAGCACTTCTCTTCGATCGCCCAAGCCACGAAGCGCTTCCTTGTCCTGGGCGTCAGAACCTTCCCAGCGCTTCTTTCAGCGTCGCGACGTCCAACATCGATTCCGCTAGCAGCTTCTTCAGCCTGCGGTTCTCGTCCTCGAGGCTCTTCAGCCGCCGGGCGTCCGACACTTCCATGCCGCCATAGCGGTTACGCCAATTGTAGAAGCTTGCCTCCGAGATCCCGTGCTTGCGGCACAGCTCTGCAGTCGGGATTCCCGCCTGGTGCTCCTTCAGCACGCCGATGATCTGATCTTCCGTGAACCGGCTTCTCTTCATCTCCGTCTCCTTTCGACGGAGTCCAGTTCAAACCGAGGGCATTCAAGGGGGCAACGTCACCCGGACAGGAAAGCGCCGGGGTGTTTGCCAAGCTACAGTCCGACGGACACAACACGGATGCGTTCCCCGCCCAAACCCGGCCAGTAAACACCAATATCGATGTCTCCCGGCTCGCCATTCGCCTGTAGCCAGAACCCGACGATGCCACCACGAATGGGAACGATATTCGGTCCAAGAAGTATTGCGGGACCCGCAACATCGACCTCCATCGACCCTTCGAGATACGGCAGGACATTGCCGGTCTGATCGAGAACGCGCGCGATAACGCGCACAGTATCTCTTTCCATTGCGTTCAGACTGGTCTGATCTGCCTCGACCTGCAGCGTCGTCGGCACAGGAGCTGAAGACATCTGAACTGCCTTGACTGCCTCGCCGTTTATGTAGCCAACCAATGTTCCGTCCTGCCAACTCGAACCCCAAAGGCCCATCTCTTCAGGCCGGAAGTGGCGCTCGTCAAAGACGATCGGCGGGTGCGGCAAATGCGGATAGTTCTGGCGATCAGGCCCTGCCCGCTTGGACAACTGGTTGCCGTAGCGAAACTCGATCTCGTCGCAATTGGTCAAAATGATCAACGGCAGCACGCCGCCAATATTGCGCTCTCCTCGCGCCCAATAGGTCACAGGCTTCAAGACGACTTCATCGGAGGGGTCACATTGGCTTATGTAGGCATAGGCCGCGAACTTCGGCTCGCGGAACATGTCCATAACGCCATGATAACAGATGCGATCGCCTGAGCCGAATTCCTGGTGGGTGTTGTAGTCGAACATGCACCAGCCGATGCAACCTGAAACGTTCGGGTCGCCATGCATCGCATCAAGCACACGCAAATGGCGTGAAACATGCTCGGCCTGACGCTGCTCCTGGTCAGTTCGTTTCGTTGGATACATGTGGCCGTTGAATTCGGTCACCAGATAGGGAACCAGCTTTGATAGTCCGGTTACCTCGCGCTGGTTGCGCAGCGCGACGTGTGGGCGGTTGTTGCCGGGCAGTTCTTCGGAGCCCTGACTGAAGTCGTTCATCGTATAAACGTCTTCAAGCAACTCGCTTTCATCGATATAGCGAACACCGCCCGTCTGGCGGGTCGGGTCAAGTTCGCGAGCAAGGCGATTGGTCTCGGTATAGAAGTCATGATCGTCCTGCGATTCATTGATGCGAACGCCCCAGATAATGATCGAGGGATGGTTCCAGTCGCGCTCTATCATACGGCGGACATTCTCGACCGACTCCGCCTTCCAGGCGGGGCCGCCAATGTGCTGCCAGCCCGGGATCTCTTCGAACACGAGCAGACCAATGCGGTCGCAATGGTCGAGGAAGTAAGTGGATTGTGGGTAGTGCGAGGTGCGCACGACATTGCACTTCAGCACCCGCTTCACCAGTTCGGCATCCTGTTCCTGTGCTGACCGGCCCATGGCGTAACCAACATAGGGAAATGACTGATGGCGATTGAGTCCCATCAGCTTCAGAGGCTTGCCGTTCAGAAGAAAGCCGTCCGGGGTAAATTCGGCAGTCCTGAAACCAAACTTGCTCGAAATCTGATCGGTGCCGGAGGTTGTCGTAAGTTCGACGGAAATCTCATAGAGAACCGGATTGTCGATATCCCACAGAGCAAGACCGGTCAGGTTATCAAACCGCAACAGCGCCGATGCGCCGTCGAGCGGAGCCGATACGGCAACTATAGCGCTACCCTCTCCATCTTTAAGCGTCGCAACGACAACGCCTTCAAGTGGGAGGTCTTGAGGATTGTCAAACCAGCAGCGAACCGATGCCGACTTGGCCGCTTCAAGCACATTGCCTGTCTCGACCTTCATCTTGGCAATCGAGACTGAGGACCGGATTTCAAGCCACACATCGCGGTAAATGCCGGCATAGGTCAGATAGTCGATCATCCCGCCGAACGGCGGAATTTCCGGGTTCTCGCTGCCGTCGATCTTGACCGTAATCAGATTATCGCCGTTCACCAGCAGGTCAGTCAGCCTGGCCTCGAACGGCGTATAGCCATCTTTATGTGCGGCCACTTGTTTGCCGTTCAGGCAGACGACGGCGTCGGCCATAGCGGCATCGAAACGCAGGACAACTTCCTTACCTTCGAACGCCGTCTGCCATGGCAGCTTCTTCTGATAGATGAATGCGTGCTGATAGCACTTCTCGTCAAAATAGTTGAAGGGAAGTTTCACTGCATTGTGTGGCAATGAAACTGCCTCACCATCCCACAGTTCCGCGATCAATTCAGGAACGAAATGATCGTGGAATACCCAGTCATCAGATATTTTTTGCACCGCACGCATAGTATCTAATTCATCACTTCATGTTTTTTGCAGACACAAGAGTGCCATGGCAGAACTACTCTGCATGGCGAAGAACGCATTTCGAATAGGTAATGTTTTGATCTTCGTATCTATTATGACAGTGCCATAGTCGATGCGAAAATGCTGGACGATGCCCTGCTCTCTAGGCTCGTCCTTTGTTAGTAGAGGCGCGCGCCATTCTTGGCGAACAATAGAGCGCGTTTCGCCGGGATACCAACCGTGAGGCGCTTATCGTCGACGTAACGGAATTCGTGGCGTTCGATAATCAGCGGCTCTTTTGTTCCCGTGCCAACATAGACATAGCTTGTGGCGCCGAGATGCTCGGCAACATCAACGTTGAGCACGATGTCACAATCACCCGCGCCGGCAGAAGCAAAATGCTCCGGCCGCAGCCCCAAAATTACATCCGTTCCCGGCGTCGGTATGTCCTTCAGAGGCAGGGTCAGGTGTGCGCCGCCTTGGTTGACCAGCTCAACGGTCACAGCGCCGGCAGCCGCATTGACTACTCTCGCGGCAAGGAAGTTCATCTTCGGCGAGCCGACGAAACCGGCAACAAACATGTTGGCCGGATTGTCATAAAGGTCTAGCGGGCGGCCAATCTGCTCTACATTACCACCGCGCAGGACGACGATCTTATCCGCCAGCGTCATCGCTTCGGTCTGGTCGTGGGTAACGTATATCATGGTCGCGCCCAGCTCCTTGTGCAGCCTCGCGATCTCGACGCGCATCTGCACCCTGAGCTCCGCGTCAAGGTTGGACAACGGCTCATCGAACAAGAATACTTGCGGCTCCCGCACGATCGCGCGTCCGATAGCAACTCGTTGGCGCTGGCCACCTGATAGCGCTTTTGGGCGGCGCTCCATTAAGTGACCGATCTGCAATATCTCTGCGGCGTGCTTGACCCGGCGATTGGTGTCTTCTTCCGGGTTACCGTTCATGCGCAGACCGAAGGCGAGATTCTGGCCGACGGTCATATGCGGGTAAAGCGCATAGGACTGGAACACCATGGCTATACCACGGTCGGCCGGCTCGACATCATTGACGACGCGATCGCCGATGCGCATCTCGCCGCTACTAATATCCTCCAGGCCCGCGACCATGCGCAACAGAGTAGACTTGCCGCAGCCAGATGGGCCGACGAAAACAACGAACTCACCAGAGGCGATCTCGATATCGACACCCTTGACTATTTCTATCGCGCCGTAGCGCTTAACGACTGATTTGAGCGAAAGACCAACCATGGTTCCAATCCCTACTTGACCGCGCCTGCAGTGATGCCGGCCACGAAATGACGTTGCAAAAGAAGAAAAACGGCGATCATCGGAGCGGTTAGAAGCACTGCTCCTGCCATGATGCCACCCCAACTGACCTTGCTCGGCCCAATGAGGCTACCCAGTGCGACCGGCGCAGTGAACATGGTACGATCACTGGAGATCAGCAGCGGCCACAGATAGTTGTTCCAGCTGTAGAGGAAGAGGATGATCGACAGCGCCGCCATCGTTGGTCGGGCCAGAGGCAGAGCGACACGGAAAAAGATGCGCCATTCGCTGACACCTTCGACACGAGCTGCGTCGAAAAGCTCGGCGGGCATCATCGTGAAAGCCTGTCGCATGAAAAGAACGCCGAGCGAGTAGAATAGCGGCGGACCGATCAAAGCAAACCAAGTGTTGCCCAGCCCGAAATCGCGCGCAACCATCACAAACTGCGGGATCACGACGACGAAATAGGGCAACGTTATCGTGCCTAGAAGAATGGCCAGTACCAGTGATTTGCCAAAGAACCGGTACCGCACCAGTGCCCACCCGGCCATGGCCGTCAGCATGACTGACAGTATGGTATAGATGATGCCGACGACAATCGATACGAACATGGCGCGCAGAAAATCGGTATCTGCCTGCAGGTTGCTGATATTGTCGAAGAAGCTTGTGCCAAACCACAGAACAATGTTGGGCGAAAAGATCGCGTGGTCGGGCAATGTGGCGAACACTGCCATCATCCATAACGGGAACACCCAGATTAGCGCGAGCGGGATGAGTAGTGCGTGCAGGCCAATGGCCCGCAGTCGCTGTTGTCTAGACTTGCTCATTTCGGTTCCCTAGTCAGCCAAAGTTGAACCATTGAGATCACCACAGCCAACGCAGCGATTGCATACGCGATGGTTGAGGCATAACCAAAGTTGCCCGAGGTGAAGCCTTGCCGATAAAGCAGCACACCGAGCGTTTCGGTCGCTGACCCTGGTCCGCCACGGTCCGTGATCAGGAAAGGTTCGGCAAAGAGCTGCATAGCGCCAATGATCGACATCACAGCGCAGAAGGTGATAATCGGTTTCAGTAGCGGCAGCGTGATATAGAAGAACTGTTTTACCTTGGATATCCGTTCGAGCGTTGCCGCTTCGTAGACGTCTTCAGGAACAGATTGCAGACCAGCAAGGATGATGATCGCGTTATAGCCTGCCCAGCGCCAGGTGACCGCCATAATAATGACAGCCATTGCTGCGGTTGGGCTCGTAAACCAGCTAATGCCGCCGATCCCTACTGTTTCAAGCAGTTTGTTGACGACACCGAAATCGTCGGTGAACATGAGCCTGAAAACAGCCGCATACGCGACTTCACCAACGACGATTGGCGCAAAAAAAGCAAAACGGAACAGACCGCGGGCCTTGAGCGCCTGCGAATTCAGCAGCACCGCCATCAACGTCGCCAGCGCGATCATTATCGGAACCTGGATAACCAGGATCAGCAGCGTGTTTTTCAGCGCGTTAAAAAAGTCTGGATCATTGAACAGCCGCGACCAGTTTGCCAGCGGCGCAAACCTCCAAGGGTTCACCCGCGTCACGTGTAGCGAGATAATAAATGAATTGATGATTGGCCAAACCCAGAAAGCCAAGAAGATCAATAGGTAGGGCAGCAGAAATGCGTAAGCTGTGCGGTTGTTGCTGCGCATGTCGTCTCCTTTAGTTTTTTGGAGCCCAAAGGTTATTTTCTGCAGCACGCTGCAATCCCGCAAAAATGCGGGATTGCGCGGCTAGGGTCAGGCGGGAGAAGACCTGACTACCCAACAAACCTAGTGGGCGATTTCCAGTCCGGTAGCGGACGAGATCTGCTTGGCCGCATCGTCGAGCGCCGTCTTGGCATCAGGGTATCCGCCTTCAAGATATTTCACCTGAACAGTGCGGTAGGCCGACTTAGCGTCCTGATAGAAAGCCGTGCCGCGCGACGGCCTGATCCTCGGCAGACCGGACAGGATGTCTACCCATATGGCTTGGTCACCCCAATAGGGCTGCTTCTCGTGCACATAAGGATCGTCGAGGGCCGAGATCAACGAAGGCACAAGCCCATAAGCCTTGAGCATGGAGATCTGCCCTTCGTTGGTGCCAAGCGTGTAATTCAGATACGCATAGGCAGCTTCCTTGTTCGCGGAAATCGAGGTGATACCCAGAGCCGATCCACCAACGTTGGCCGCATGCAGGCCATCGGCGGTCACGCTCGGCATGGTATAGACGCCCCACTTGCCCGCCAAATCAGGAGCATTGGTGCGCAACGTGCCCTCATACCAGCCACCATACATTTGGGTGGCCACTTTGCCGGCGACGACCGACTGGATTTTCTCATCCCATTTTGCGGCAGAGATGGTTCCAGTATCCTTGAGCTTCTTTATCGTATCCAGCGTTGAAACACAGGCAGGCTGGTTGATCGTGATTTCGCTCCCGTCATCCGAGAAGTAGTTGCAGCCCTGCTCGTTACCGATCATGCGCATGAATTCGTCGTCGCCATTCAGGTCGGCCTGACTCATCACCACGCCCGGATTGGCTTCAGATATCTTCTTGCCGGCGGCGATAAAATCATCCCAGGTAACGATCGTGGCGGGATCGACACCAGCCTTTTCATAAAGATCGCGCCGGTAGAACATAACGACAGGACCAGTGTCCCACGGCATGGCATAAGCCTTGTCTCCAACTTCCAGTTCGGTCCGCTTGAATTGCGGAAACTTGGCCTGAACCTCAGGCGTATAACCCAAAGCCTTCAGGTCGGTGAAGCAGTCTGGAAACTGGCTCCAGAAGCTTTCCGCGTCGCCATTCTGAATGGTGACGATATCAGGCAAGCCAACACCGCCTGCGGCGCATCCAGCCAGCGTCTTGTCAAAAACCTGCGCGTTGCCATAATCCTCGACGATGATCTTCACGTCTGGATGTTGCTTCATGTACTCGGCTGCGGTCGTTTTCAGCGATGATGCCGCGATATTCCAGCTCCAGATCCTGATTTCCGTTGATTGTGCGAATGCCGTGCTCGCGCTAAAATTGGTCAAAAGTGTCAGCGCGGCACACCCGATGATGGTGCGCATGATTCCTCCCATTTCGATTGCTCTTCCTCTCGGAGCGCCTGAATTTTACGGGATGGGCAACGGCTGTCTTGGCCGAAAGGGCGATAAACTTGTCCAAAGGTAAGGTTAGCGGACGCACCTACTATCAGCTAAACGCCAACAGTGTGGAGGGCACTCCGAGCGTACTGCAGACGTTTCATCACCCGCCGTTGGTTATGCGCCAACCCCATTGGCATGCGCAGGTCGAGGTCAATTTTATCATGCGCGGTTGGGTGCACTATCGCATGGCTGACTATGACCTGCGTCTGGTCGCTGGCGATATGGCGCTGTTTTGGGGCGGACTGCCGCATCATATGGACGACGCTTCCACTGATCCGATCTACGCCGGCGCGCATCTTCCTCTGGTGCATTTTTTCCGGCTGCGTTTGCCAGGCGAAGTCCAACGCCGGCTGATTGCGGGCTCTACCCTGCTCATTAAGGCAACAGACGCTTCAGATGTCGCCAATTTTCCACGCTGGGACCGTTACAATAGATCGGGTGATCCGCTACGAGCGCAACAGGCGGTGAGCGAGTTACTGCTTCGACTGGAGCGGGTGCGTTTCGAACCTTTCCAATTGGTCCCCCGCGTCAAAGATGATATTTCTCCGGCTCAAACTGCGGAGCAATTGTCGTCCCGCAAAATCAGTCTGATGTCTGCTTTCATTGCGGAACATTTCCTCGATAACATCGAATGTAACGACATTGCTGCTGCCGCCGGCCTACATCCGAAATATGCGATGAGCCAGTTCAAGAAGTCGACTGGCATGACATTGAACGATTACTTGAACCTCATGCGCCTTTCTTATGCTCAGGCAAGGCTGCTCAACAAAGACGCCAACATCTTGCATGTCGCTATGGATAGCGGTTTTGGGTCTCTCAGCGCCTTCAACAAAAGCTTCCGCAAAATTGCTGGGATGTCGCCCTCTGATTTCCGCAAGCAAGGAACGGCCTTGGTGCCTCAGCTCTTTGACAAATTAGTGTCTGCTCCAAAAAGAGGTGAGTGATTTCAGCGGGTTGTGATTCTGTCGGATTGCTGAGATTCGACGGAGATCATTATGCCCTGGACCGAAACCGCTCGCCCTCACTATGAACCGCGCTGCCGTCGCTACGCAAGCGACCTGACGGACGCGGAGTGGGCGCTGGTCGAGCCGTTGATGCCGACGCCGAGCGGATCGGCCGCCCCCGCAAGACGGACCTGCGCGAGGTCGTGAATGCGCTGCTTTACATGGCGTCATCGGGCGGAGCATGGCGGCTTGCCGCGCGATGGCGGTCGGCGCTGCGATATGTTGGGTCTCCGCGCCGCCCGCCATCGGTCATGCCCGATCCTGCGGCGGCTGGATTCCGTCATGTGTATCCGCCGGAGGTTCCACCGCGAACGCCTCTTTCCCCTTTTCGGCCCACAGTTCGCGCGCCCGTTCACCGTCCTCGCTGTTGAGCTTTTCGGCCATCCAGATCATCGCGCCGTAGATCATGGCGCGGTCGTCGCCGGTCAGGTCTACGATCCCGGCCTTGACGACAAGGCCGCCGAGTTCGATCAGATGCCGGGTGCGCTTGCGGCGTTCGACCTGCCATGTGCGCATGTCATGTCGCGCCCGCGCCGCCTGATGCCGATTGCGCGCCGCCCGGTTGCGTTTGAGCGCCGCCACTGTCGCGGTCAGGCGCTGATGAAGATCGCCGCGACTTGCCGCGAAAGAAAGCCGCGCCGCGCTTGGCCCACGCCTCCCTCTTCCCGGCGTCCTTGGTTTCGGCCAGCACGACGAGCGCACCGGCCAGTTCATCGGCGGTGAGGGCATCGGCTCCGGTAGCGATCACCAGTTCGCCAAGCCCTGTCACCTTGAGCGCTTTCAATTCCCGCGCCCTGTCTTCCAGCGCCTTCAGTTCCGCGTCATAGTCCCGTGGTTTGCGCATTGCGGCCTCCATCATCCCTACAAGCTGTTGATGCAACGATGATAGTTGCGCGGACAGCAGAAGGCAGTAATGTTGCCGGGACGGTGTGGCACGGGCCGGTCCATCCCGAGATTTTTTCGAGGGAGGGCGCGCTTATACGTCGTTCCGACGTGCGCTTTGCCGTGCTGATGATGGCCGCATGGCTATCTATCATCTCCACGTCAAGGTCATCGGCCGCAAGGCCGGATCGAGCGCGGTGGCTTCCGCCGCCTACCGCGCGGCCTCGCGGATGCGCGATGAGCGCATCGACCGTGTGCAGGACTTTTCCGCCAAGCGCGGTGTCGTCCATTCCGAGGTCATGTTGCCAGAGGGTGCGCCCGAGCATCTTGGCGACCGCGAACGGCTCTGGAACGATGTCGAGGCGTTCGAGGTCCGCAAGGACGCCCAGCTTGCTCGTGAGGTGGAATTTGCCATCCCCCGCGAGATGACACGGGCGCAGGGCATCGAGCTTGCCCGCGACTTCGTGCAGGCAGAATTTGTCGATCAGGGCATGATCGCGGACCTCAATGTGCATTGGGACATCGGCGAGGACGGGATGCCGAAGCCTCATGCCCATGTCATGCTGACCATGCGCAGCGTGGACGAGAACGGTTTCGGCCCGAAGGTGCGCAACTGGAACCGCACGGAAATGGTCGAGCGCTGGCGGGAACGCTGGGCCGAACATGTCAACGAGCGGCTGGCGGAACTCGACATCGACGCGCGGATTGACCATCGCAGCCTTGAGGCGCAGGGCATCGGACTGGAACCGCAAAGCCAGATCGGCGCACCCGCGCAGCGCATCGAAGGCGAAGGGCTGGACGTAGCGGATCGCGCCGAACTGCACCGCGAGATTGCCCGCAACAATGGCGACCGGATCATCGCCGATCCATCGGTGGCGCTGGACGCGATCACGCAGCAGCAATCGACCTTCACGCGCCGCGACATGGCGATGTTCGCGCATCGGCACAGCGACGGCATCGAGCAGTATAACGAGGTGATGGGCGCGATGCGCAACGCGCCCGATCTGGTCGAACTCGGACAGGACGGACGCGGCGACGACAGATTCACCACCCGCGATATGATCGAGGCGGAACAGCGCCTGCACCGCACCGCAGAGATGATGGCCGGAAAGGAGCGGCACGAGGTCAGCGGCAGGGACAGAGAGGCAGCACTGGCCCGCGCCGAACAGCGTGGCCTTGTCCTGTCGGGCGAGCAGGCGGAGGCGCTGGCGCATGTCACGGACGGGCGCGATCTTGGCACTGTTGTCGGCTATGCCGGGACGGGCAAGAGCGCCATGCTGGGTGTCGCGCGCGAGGCTTGGGAGGCGGCAGGCTATGAGGTGCGCGGCGTGGCGCTGTCCGGCATCGCGGCCGAGAATCTGGAAAGCGGATCGGGCATTGCATCCCGCACCATCGCCAGCATGGAACATGGCTGGCAGAATGGCCGCGACATGCTCACCAGCCGCGATGTGCTTGTCATCGACGAGGCGGGCATGGTCGGCACGCGGCAGATGGAACGGGTGTTGTCCCATGCCGCCGAGGCTGGCGCAAAGGTGGTTCTGGTTGGCGATCCGCAGCAGTTGCAATCCATCGAGGCGGGCGCGGCCTTCCGCTCGATCCACGACCGGCACGGTGGCGCGGAGATTGGCGAGGTTCGCCGCCAGCGCGAGGACTGGCAGCGGGATTCCACCCGCGATCTGGCAACCGGCAGGACGGGCGCGGCGATTCATGCCTATGACGCGCATGGCATGGTGCATGCGGCGCAAAGCCGGGAACAGGCGCGCGACGATCTGATCGACGGCTGGGACCGGAATCGGCAGGCAGAACCGGACAGCAGCCGCATCATCCTCACCCACACCAATGCCGAGGTGCGGGAGCTCAACGAGGCGGCCCGCTACCGGATGCGGGAGGCTGGCGATCTGGGCGAAGACGTGCGCGTCACCGTCGAGCGCGGCGAACGCAGCTTCGCCGCCGGGGATCGCGTCATGTTCCTGCAAAACGAGCGCGGGCTTGGCGTGAAGAATGGAACGCTCGGCACTATCGAGGAAGTCAGCGCGCAGAGTATGACGGCGCAGACTGACGATGGCCGGTCCATCACTTTCGACCTGAAAGACTACGACCGCATCGACCACGGCTATGCGGCGACCATCCACAAGGCGCAGGGCATGACGGTGGACCGGACGCATGTGCTGGCAACGCCGGGCATGGACGCCCACGGTAGCTATGTCGCCTTGTCGCGGCACCGCGACAGCATCGACCTGCATTTTGGCCGCGACGACTTCGCCAGTCAGGACAGGCTGGTGAATACCCTGTCGCGGGATCGGGCCAAGGACATGGCCACGGATTACGAGCAGTTCGACCCGGCGCAGGATTATGCCGAGCGGCGCGGCATCAGCTTCCGTGCCCGCGTTGCCCAGATCATGCGCAGGCTGATACCGGAACGGGTGCGCGATGCTGTCGATGGGATTCTGGACAGGGTGCGTTCCCCCGGCGACGGCGTGCCTGGCCCCGAGGCTGGAACTGGCCGTGAAAGGGAACGGACCGGGAAGCCGGTGGCGGAGCAGCAGATCGGGGAAGACGCGGAGGCCGCATTGCGCCGCGCCCGTGGCCGGGCTTTTGTCCGTCATGCCCGTGCCGTGGACGCGATCTTCAAGGGTCAGGCGCAGGACATGGCCGCGACACCCGGACAGGTGCAGGAACTGCACGAGGCCCGTGCGGCCTTCAACGATCTGCGGCCCCACGGTTCCCACGATGCCGAGGCGGTTTACAAGCGGAACCCCGCTTTTGCCACGGATGTGGCTTCGGGGGATCGTGAGCGCGCCATGCCCGCAAGGCAGGCCGTGCAACAGGAAACCGAGATGCGCCAGAACCCCGAATTGCGCGCCGACCGCTTCGTGGAACGCTGGCGGGACCTCAAACAGACCGGCGACCGGCAATATGCTGCGGGTGACTATTCCGGCTACAAGGCTGCACGCAAAGAAATGGGCAACATGGCGATGGGCCTTGAGCGCGATGCGCAGATGGAATCCTTGCTCGAAGGCCGCAAGAGGCAACTCGGAATCAGCATGGATTTTGACTCAGGGATGAGGCTGGGGCGGCAACTCGCCCTCAGTCACGGCCTCGGCAGAGGCCGAAGTATCGGATTGTAAAATAGCGCGCCGGATTTGGGCTGACTTTGGGAAATGCGGATGGCAGCGATACTTTCCCTGGAACCTGCCGTTCGGGACTGCCGCCTCGCAAACCTATTTCAGCCTGTGTTCGCGGTGCCTTCTTTTTCCCGGTATCGGGCCGAACGCTGCCCGTTGATCTCGAAGTACCGAAGATCGAAGATTCGCGATTCATGCACAACCTGCCGCCAACTGCTGCACCCGTATTTCGCAGGGAGTTGTTCCGGGAACCGCTCGGCAATCCACCTTCCTGCCTCCGCAATGGATGCCCATCCATCGACGGCCAATTCACCGGCGGCCTCCCGCAAGGCGCTGACGATGCCTGCAACTGGCCAAACACAGTGCTGTCCGGGGCGATGCCGTTGACGATCAGATCGCGGAACGCATCCGACTGGGCGAACTCTGCGGCCAGACGCCGGGTTTGCTCCATATGTTCCGCCCATCCCCGCAGTTGTTCGAAGTATTGGTCAATACGGCTGTAGGCGGCGACCAGAGCATCAGAGGCGCGAAGGCATCCATCCACGCTCCATAGATCGTGCCGGTCGATGAAATGGTGAACAAGGTCGTTTCGCAGCGCCACCAGTTCCCGGAGTTCATTTTCTAGCCGGGCGAAATCCGCGTCCGACAGGCTCAGACCTATGCGGAAACTGACCATAACGGGTTCCGCTGGACAATCGGGAAGGTCCTTGGGTGTGTCGCCGATCTCGTTGGGTGCAAGATACGATCCGAGCAGATCGCCGATCAGCGTGCCGAGTGTTTTGCGCGCGCTGTCTGCGACCCGCGCCGCCCGGATCGTCTCCAACGCATGAGGCGGCCCGGTGAGTTCATGATGCGCCACAATAGCCTTGATCAGGCGCTCGTATTGCTGCAACCGCAGCAGACATCGCCCCAGCAAGCGCTGTACTTCACGTTGACGCGCTGGCAGCGCTTCGTCCGACAATGGCGTCATGCCGTTTCCTGTTCTTGCTCCCCAGCGGCACGGGGCTGCAAAGCCCCACGAAATCCCTCATCGGCGACATAGTGAGCAGCCCGCAACGTGATCCGCAACTGGAATCCCTGCGCGCCAACTGCAAGCAGGAGTCCGGCATCAGGTCCGACTCAGGCTGTAATCCCGATGCCGAACCCGTCTTCGTCACGGCATCGCCCCCGGCAGGGCGCTGGTCGGGGTTGTAGGGTTTTCCTATTTGCCGCCGTTTCTACGCCACAGCCCTACGCTGGCTAAATATCAGTTGCACAACGATAATTCACTGGCCTGTCTGGCCTCTGCAATCGTCAGAAATCACCAGCAGGAGGCAGATCAGCCATGCGTCAACCAGATCGTATCGTTCGCCTGAAGACCGTTCTTGCCCGCACCGGCCTGTCGCGGTCCACCATCTATCGCAAGATGGCGGAGGGTACATTCCCTGCAAAGTTCAGGATCAGCACCAACGGCGCGGGGTGGAAGGAATCCGACCTCGACCGCTGGGTCGCCGATCCTGCCGGATGGCGGCCAGAGGTAGAGGTGGGCCATGGTCGATGATGGGAAACATCCCGGACGAGAAAGACCGGCAAACGACAATCGCCCGCCCGATGGGCGGAATGACGGTCATGCGGTCGATGCGTCCGAGCGGCTCGACAGGGTGGTGCTCACCATCGCCCGGCTAATCGGCACGCAGATCGCGCGGGAGCATTTCGCGACGTTGCAGGCCGCAAATGACAACAGGCCGCCACTTCGCGATGGGGCCGGACAGGATGCGGGTGATGAGGATTGACCAAGAGGTGCGCGCTTCGTCCATATTTCCCGTGGGTGGCAGTGCCGGGCATGTTCTTTCGTTGGGCGCAACATTGACATCTTATGGGATGTCCCCATATTGTTTGCCATGAGACTGGTTCTGGACACCAACGTGATCGTGGCTGCCTTCCGCAGCCGGAACGGGGCGAGCAACTTGCTCCTGCGGTTCGTTGATCGAGGTATGGTGACACCGCTTTGCTCGACGGCGCTGTTTCTGGAATATGAGGCGGTGCTGAGCCGCGAGGAAATCCGGCAGGCGACGGCGCACAGCCTGGAGGACGTCGCAGCGGTGATGAGCGCGCTTGCCGCCGTATCCGAGGGCGTCGATATCTCGTTTCGAACGCGCCCCATGCTGTCGGATGTCGCCGATGAGATGGTGTTGGAGGCCGCGCTGAACGGGCAGGCCGAGGCCATCGTGACGCATAACGTCAAGGATTTCCGCCCGGCGCTTGCGGTGGGTGTTACCATTGCAACGCCGGGAGAGATCGTCAGGAGGCTGAACACATGACGCAGACCCAACGCTACAAATACCCGCTGCAACTGCCGCAGTCGCTCAAGGAGACGGCGGCGCGTCTGGCACATGAGGACGGCGTGTCGCTCAACCAGTGGATTGTCTCGGCGGTTGCGCAGAAGATCGGTGCGGTGGAAACCGCCGCTGATTTCCTGAAAGCCCACGCCGGGGCGGCACGGCGGGGCGATCTCACCCGGCTTCTGGACCGGGCACCGGATGCGCCGCCGATGCCGCAGGATGCCATCAAGGATTAATCCAACGGAGGCCAACACCATGACCCGCGCAGCCCTCTATGCCCGCTATTCGTCTGACAACCAGCGCGAGGCGTCCATCGAGGACCAGTTCCGGCTTTGCCGCGAACATGCGGCGCGGGAACGGTGGCAGATCGTCGGTTCCTATGAGGATGCGGCGATTTCCGGTGCCAGCACGATCCTACGGCCCGGCATCCAGCGCCTGATGCGCGATGCGCAGCAAGGCGAGTTCAATATCCTGCTGGCCGAGGCGCTGGACCGGATCAGCCGCGATCAGGCGGACGTGGCGACCCTCTACAAGCATCTGAAATTCGCGGGCGTCACCATCGTCACCTTGGCCGAGGACGAAATCTCGGAGCTTCATGTCGGGCTGAAAGGCACGATGAACGCGCTGTTCCTCAAAGACCTTGCCATGAAAACTCATCGCGGCCTGCGGGGCAGGGTGGAAAAGGGCAAGGCGGGCGGTGGTCTCTGCTACGGCTACAGGGTGGTGAAAAAGCTGGACGGCAATGGCGAGCCGATCCGTGGTGACAGGGCGATCATCCGCGAGGAAGCCGAGATCGTCCTACGCATTTTTTGCGAGTTTGCATCCGGTAAAAGCCCCAAGGCCATCGCCGTCGATCTGAACCGCGATGGCGTTCCCGGCCCGCTTGGTCGGGCATGGGGTGATACCAGCATTCGCGGTCATGTCTCGCGCGGCACCGGCATCGTCAATAACGAGCTTTACACGGGCGTGCTGGTCTGGAACCGGCTGCGGTTCGTGAAAGACCCGTCCACCGGCAGGCGCGTGTCTCGCATCAACCCGGAAACTGCATGGATCAGAACCGAGGTTCCGCATCTGCGCATTGTGGATGATGCGCTCTGGAACGCGGTTCGCGCGCGGCAGAAGGATATTGCCGTCCGGTTCGAGGCGACCGTCGATGGCATCAGGAAGGCAAAGGCCCGCAAGCTCCATGAGAAGAAGCGGCCCGTTTCCCTTCTTTCCGGCCTGCTGACCTGTGGCTGCTGCTACGGCAAATACGGTCTCATCATGCGCGACCGTTATGGCTGCCTCAATCATCACCGGCGCGGCACCTGCGACAACAACAGGACCATCACCCGCGAAAAGATCGAGGAACGCGTGCTGTCCGGCCTCAGGGACCGGCTGATCTCGGGCCGTGCTGTCGAGGAAACTGTCCGGGCTTTCGCCGAGGAAATGAACCGCCTCAATCGTGCGCGCAGGGCAGAAGGAGAGCAGGACCGCAGGGCGCTGGACAAGATCGAGAAGGCCATTGCCGGGATAATCGCGGCCATCGAGGACGGCATGTATCAGCCTTCGATGAAAGCGCGGATGGACGAGCTGGAACGGCAGAAGGCTGAAATCGTCACCCGCCAGTTGCAGGTTCCGCCCGACACGCCGGACGTGCATCCCAATATCGCCAGCATCTATCACAAGCGCGTCGAGCGGTTCACGGATGCGCTGCACGATGACGACGATGGCCGCATTGCCGCCGAGGAACTGCGCTCACTGATCGAGGAAGTCGTGCTCCTGCCCGGCGAGAAGCGCGGCGAGGTTCACGCCAAGCTACGCGGCGAGTTGTTCGGCATTCTCGACTTCGTGGAGGCGGAACACCGGCACAGACCGGGGGAAGTTAGGACAAAGGTGGAAGCCTGCCCCCGCAACCAAACTCAAAAGCCCGCCTCGTGCGGGCTTTTTGCTTTTCAGGCCGGCCGTTCTAGCCTTATGTCTGTCGGCGAGGGCACCTCAACGGATTTTTCCGTCCTTCATCAGGGCGAACCGCTTTGGGAAATACCATTTCAGCACTTCCCGGAAGCGCTGGGATGTTGGGCGGGCCCAGTTGCGCATCAATTCGGAGCCAAATGAGATTGCCGTGACAGGGTGAGCACCGGCCTGGAC
>CXWJ01000529.1_pt1 | contig 19655 bp, 16 predicted proteins | sample 590841 | NCBI WGS metagenome assembly CXWJ01 (sample SAMEA3498367, study PRJEB10139) | wastewater metagenome | biome: wastewater treatment plant; material: activated sludge | place: Austria | collected 2015-01-21 | reverse complement strand
TCTGGTGGATACGCCCGTGCTGACCGAACGCCTCGACTCGGCGGGGGAGGAAGCCGCGCTTGCGTTTAGCGGCGCCACGCTGACGGTGTTTGACCTGGAGCAAGCCTTCTGGAAAGCCATGCACGATCAGCCGCTCGAACTCAACCTCCCGCGTTGGCGCGGCTGGCTGACGAAGTTGAATCACGCCAACCCATCGCTCATGCTCTGGCTGTACGATTCCATGAAGCGGCGCGGCATGAAGCGGTTGGAAAAGATTCGGAAAGAGAGAAACCGCGCGTAATCGGCGGTCTCTACCGCCGATGGTACGTCCGTGCGCGTTAGAGAACGCGCACTATGCAGATATTTGATTATGAAAACAACCCGTTATCAAAAAATCTTCATCACTGGCGCGTTGGGCTTCGTTGGGCGCGCGCTTGCGGAGCGGTATCGCGCTCTGAGTTCGCAAACCTGCGGCTTGGATGTTCGCGCCGACCCTGCTTTGAACATCGTCGCAGGCGATGTTTCCAAACCTGAAGATTGGCAGTCCGCGATGGACGGATGCGACCTCGTCATCCACACCGCCGCGATTGTGACCAACAACGTGTCGCGGGATGAAGCGTGGCGGGTGAATGTGTTGGGAACGCGGCGCGTGTTGGATGCGGCGATTGGCGCGGGGGCGAAGCGCTTTGTCCATATTTCATCGCTCGCCGCCATGCGCTTCAATACCGACGATCAAGCGGACGAGTCCGCGCCGATTATGCCGACGGGCAACCCGTATGTGGATACGAAAATCGCCAGCGAGCATGTTGTCCTCGCCGCGCACGCCAAAGGCGAGATGACTTGCACGATTTTGCGTCCCGCCGATATTTACGGACCAGGCTCCCGCCCGTGGACGTTGATTCCCGTGCAGATGATTCAAAAGGGGCTGTTCCTCCTGCCCGCGCATGGACAGGGAATTTTTCGCGCGATTTATATTGACGACCTCGTGAACGGCATTATGCTTGCGGCGGAAAAAGACGAAGGCGCGGGGCAGATTTTCATCCTCGGCGGCGAAGAGACCATCACCTGCGAAACTTTCTTTGGGCATTATTATCAGATGTTGGGGAAGGGGAATCCGCGCATGATGAGTACCTCGTCCGCGATTGCGATTGCGGAGATTGGGCGCGTGATCTTTACCCTGCTCGGCAAACCCACCGAACTCGGACGCGGCGCGATGGAAATGCTCTCGAAGGAAAATGCCGTCTCGAATCAAAAAGCGCATGAGTTGTTGGGCTGGTATCCGCAAGTGGATTTGGAGGAAGGGATGCGAAGGACGGAAGTTTGGCTGCGGGAACGGAAGATTTTGAAATAGCGTTGGTGGTCGAGTAGCCCTGAGCGATAGCGAAGGGCGTATCGAGACCACCGTATCATAAAAATATTTTCAATGACAGGTGGTCTCGATACAGGCGGAAAGAACATCTGCCTTACTCGACCACCGAACATATAATACTTGGAGGATCATCTATGACCGAAATAACCGTTGGAGAACTACTAGCAAAATGTTTGCAAGCCGAGGGCATCGAGATGATGTTCGGCATCATTGACGGGGCGCACATCCCGTTCAGCGCTCACGCCGCGCGATATGGCATCCGTCACATCAACTGCCGACATGAAGAAGGCGCGGTTCATTTGGCGGAGGGCTACACGCGCACGAACGGCAAGCCGAGCGCCGTCATTGGCTCGCCAGGACCTGGCGCGGCGAATATGCTGGCGGGCGTTTCCAGCGCCTACGCGGAAGGACATCCCATCCTTGCGATTGCCTGCACGCGCAGGCGTCTCACCACCGACCCTGAGCGGGGCGGCGCGTGGCAGGCGACCNNTCCGCTGAATTTTTGGAGTTGGGAAATTATCTCGCCGCTGGCATGGGTTCGAGCATGGGCGCGCGCGGCGCTGTCCCCGAAGACCACCCGCATTATTTTTTCCTGTTTGATATGCAAGCCACGTCGCTGGCGCGCAACGAAGCGGATGTCGTCCTCGTGGTTGGCTCGCGGCTCGGCGAGTATGACGGTTGGGGCTCGCCTCCAGCGTGGGGAATGCCCGAGAAACAGAAAACAATTCAAATTGATTCTGATCCGAATTCCATCGGCTTGAATCGCCCTGTGGATGTGGGCATCGTGGCGGACGCGAAATCGGCGCTGAAGGCGATCCTATCCAAAGTCAAAGCAAAGACCACCGCCCGAAGCGAAATGCCAGACCTGGCGCGTTACCGCGAGTTGACGCAGGAGACGATGACGAACGGGATGCAGTTTTTGATGGCGCAACCCGCGCGCGGACTCAACCCTGGGCAGATGGTTTTCAACGCGCGTAGTTTTTTCCCGCGCCACGCCGTGACGGTTTTGGATGGCGGCAATACCACGTTGTGGGGCGTGGCGTTCAATCAAATTTACGAGCCGCGCAGTTTTTTGTATTCGGTGAAGATGGGCTTTCTCGGCACAGGCATTCCGTTTGCGATTGGCGCGAAACTTGCCGCGCCTGAGCGCCCCGTCTATTGCATCACGGGCGACGGCGCGGCGGGCTTCAACATCATGGAGATGGAAACCGCCGTCCGCGAAAATGCGCCGATCATTGTGTTGGTGGCGGTGGACGACGGTTGGGGCATGGAACGCTCGGCGCACAACTTTGGCGGCATTCCAACGGAACAACAACAAGGCGTGAATCTCTCAAGCGAGACGCGCTACGATTTGATCGCGCAGGGGCTGGGATGCTACGCCGAAAAAGTCGATTCAGTGGAGGACTTGCCCGCCTCTCTCCAACGGGCGGCTGATTCGGGCAAACCAGCCTTGCTCCACGTGACGGTGGATTCCGCCATCAATGCCGACCCGCCAGGTTATAAGCAGTTCCGCTATGTGCGGACGTTGTGAGCGGATAGCGTCAACGGATTTGGAAGCGGGTAAGCGGATGCGCGAAATGAAAATAATCTATGGGGTCAATTAAACAAAATAGCCCGACGCGCTTTTCATTTCGCATCGGGCTAGGGGATGTGGGCGCCGTCTGTCATGGTTTTTTCTCGACACCCATGTTGCTCAACTCGTCTGAATTGATGTTCGAGACGAGCAAATCCGCGGCCGCGAGAGCCGCGAACAGGAGCAAACAGATTGCAACTGCGGCGATGAACATGGCTACTCCTTTCTTGTATGCTTGATTAAACCTCTTTTTATTTTAAAGGTTCCATCCCCTAACGGTACTGTAATGGACGCGCATTTCGATTGTGCAAAGTGTGATCTTCGGACGACGATCGTTGGAATTTTGTTCCGTTCCTTATACGCTCTCAATCCTCGTAACGTTTCGCGCAAATTTTCATTCCACTTGCGTTGACAAAACCCGCCTTTGAGATAAAATTCACCCGCAAGTAAGCCGAAGTGGCGGAACTGGCAGACGCGCCACGTTCAGGGCGTGGTGAGAGCAATCTCTTGAGGGTTCAAATCCCTCCTTCGGCACTGTAGCAGGTTGAAATCCGCTGAGAGGCGGGTTTTTTGTTACCCTTTCCCGTCCTACGGGCACCCTCCCCAAATTCCGATTGAAGTTCGTCGGAATTTGGGGAGGGTTGGGGTGGGGCAGTGGTATAATCAGAGAAAAATCAGGCAGATCTTTCATTAGTTAAGACGCGGAGTCACAGAAATTCGTCCTTCGTGTCTTTTTTATGCCGAAATCCCTTTTTACGAGAGAAACATGGCAGAAGAAACCACCCAGGCTGGAAACATCGAACAAGTAGACATAGACGCCCAGATGCGCTCGGCGTACCTCGATTACGCCATGAGCGTCATCGTGGCGCGCGCCCTCCCCGATGCTCGCGACGGGCTGAAACCCGTCCATCGGCGTATTTTGTATGCGATGCAGGAGTTGGGGATCCGCTCGAATTCCTCTTACAAGAAGTCTGCTCGTATCGTGGGTGAAGTGCTGGGTAAATTCCATCCGCACGGCGATTCGGCGGTGTATGAAACGATGGCTCGCATGGCGCAGGATTTTTCCATGCGATACCTGCTCGTTGACGGGCAGGGCAACTTCGGCTCGATTGACGGCGACGCGCCCGCGGCGATGCGTTATACCGAAGCCCGCCTGCAAAAATTGGCGGAAGAACTGCTCGCCGATCTCGACAAAGACACGGTGGATTTCGGTCCGAACTTCGACGATTCTCTCGAAGAGCCGCTTGTTCTGCCCGCGCGGGTGCCGAACATGCTCCTCAACGGGACCTCGGGTATTGCGGTCGGCATGGCGACGAACATCCCTCCGCACAACCTGCGCGAACTGGTCAATGCCATCAACTACCTGATTGATAATCACGATAGGATGGACGACATTCCTGTCGAAGATTTAATGAAGTTTGTGCAAGGACCAGACTTCCCAACAGGCGGCATCATCGTCGGGCGCGAGGGGATCGAATCCACGTACGGCACTGGCAGAGGGCGGATCGTCGTTCGCGGCTTGGCGCACATCGAAGAGGGGAAGGGCGGCAGGCACGAGATCATCGTCACCGAGATTCCTTATCAGGTCAACAAAACGACATTGATCGAACGCATCGCCGAGTTGGTGCGCGACGATAAGATTGACCAAATCTCCGACCTGCGTGATGAATCCGATCAGCGCGGCATGAGCATCGTCATCGAACTCAAGCGCGGAGCGCAGCCGAAGAAGGTGTTGAACCAGCTTTACAAATACACTTCCTTGCAAACGACTTTCGGCGCGCAAGTGCTGGCCCTTGTGGATGGCGAGCCGCGCACGCTTCCACTCAAACGCGCGTTGCAAATTTTCATCGAGCATCGGCAGGTGGTTATTGTACGCCGTACGAATTTTGAGTTGGCAAAAGCTCGCGCGAGGCAACACATCCTCGATGGTTACTTGATCGCGCTGAACAATTTGGATGCGGTCATCAAGACCATTCGCGAATCGCAAGATGCCGATGTTGCCAAGACCAATTTGATCAAACGCTTCAAGCTGAGCGACTTGCAAGCGCAAGCGATCCTCGACATGCAGTTGCGCCGCCTCGCCGCGCTCGAACGTTGGAAGATCGAAGAGGAACACAAACAAGTTGCCGAGCAGATCGCCTACCTCGAAGATCTGCTTGCTCATCCAAAGAAAATCCTGACGCTCATCCAAACGGACTTGAACGAACTCGCCGAAAAATACGGCGATGACCGCCGCACGCGCATCGCCGCCGAAGCAAAAGAATCACTCACCGAAGCCGATCTCGTACAAGACGAAGCGGTTCTCATCAGCCTCACCGAACGCGGTTATATCAAGCGCGTAGCGGCATCGGCGTTTCGCTCGCAGAGTCGCGGCGGACGCGGCGTAAAGGGCTTTGAAACCAAAGAGGAAGACGAAGTTGTCGCGCTTATCCCTGCGCGAAGCCTCGACTCGATGTTGTTCTTCTCAGACAAAGGCAAAGTGTACAGCGAGAAGGTCTATCAAATCCCCGACGCGGATCGAACCGCCAAAGGGATTCCGCTCGTCAACGTGTTGGCGTTGAACGGCGATGAACGCATCACAGCCGCGATCGCCGTCTCGGATTTTTCGGCGCATGGATTTTGCATCCTCGCCACCGCGCGCGGCAAAGTGAAGCGCGTGGTGATGGAAGAATTCGCCTCCGTCCGACCTTCGGGCTTGATCGCGGTCAACTTAGAGGACGGCGACCATCTCGGCTGGGCGCGCGTCACCAGCGGCAAAGACGACGTGATCTTCGTCACTCAAAATGGACAAGCCCTGCGCTACAACGAGTCCAAGATACGTTCGATGGGACGTCAAGCCGCGGGCGTAACGGCGATCAAACTCAAGAAAGATGACGCGGTCACCAGCATGGATGTGGTCGAAAAGGATGGGTCGCTGTTGGTTGTCACCAGTGGCGGATTTGGCAAGCAGACTCCGTTGAAAGAATACTCGCCTAAAGGACGCGCTACAGGCGGCATCGCCACGATTGACCACAAAGCGATCAAAGAGATTGGGAAGATCGTTTCTGCCCGCGTCGTGCAAAGTGATGACGATCTTACGATCATGACCGCGAACGGTCAGACGATTCGCATCAAAAATAAAACGGTAAAGACCGCAGGGCGTGCGACCAAGGGCGTCCACCTCATCAAGCCGCAGGAGGGCGATTACGTCGCGTCTGTGGCGCGCATCTCTGCGGAAGATATGAAAAAAGCGGGCGCGTCGATGATGGAAGATGAAAAACCTGATCCTCAACAACAGTTGATGTGAGAGGTGTGGGCTAGTAAAAAATCCCGGGAGTATCTCCCGGGATTTTTTGTCTGACAACTCTTATCTCTTTCCATTTCTGGCGGAGAGATCTTTACCACAAAGGATTTCAAATTTTGATTTGAATGCCTTCGCGGTCCTTTATAGCCGACGAATCGTTATTTGATACGACCAAAATCGTTAAAACACAGCCATCTTACCGAGGAGCAACATCGCCAGCGTGCCGAGCAGGCAAACGATGAAGAACAACATCATGGAAAGGAAAAACCGCTGGACGCCGTTCATGCCCAAGAAACGCGACCCGCGCCCGCGCTTGCGGGGAGACGGCGCGGCGATTGAATCCATGGGCTTGGATGCCGGTTCTTTATACAGATCGTTGGTTTCCTCCTCATAGAACGGGGAGTCGGATGCCGATTCTCGTAAATTATCGAACATAGTCACCTGTTAATAAGTATACCTGTGAATGGACGCAGGCTTACATCGCCAAATTGTACTGTCACGGATTTGTTATTGTCGTCGCGCACTCGCAGACTGCCATCAGAAAGAATTCCTTCCAGCCTGCCAACCACGGTTTTGCCGGCGCCCATTTCCACACGAACCTGTTTGCCCCGAAAGGCGAGCGCCGTTCCCCACTGATTCATCAGATCATCCGAACCTAATTCGGGGCGCAGGGATACAAAAGCGGCGAGAATATCGCGCAAAATTCCTTCGCGCGCCACTTCGCGCTCCAACGCGCTTTCGAGGCTGGTGCCGGGAAAGCGCAACACATCGGTGTCGGGAACTGCGCGTTTAAGAACATTCAATCCGATGCCGATCACCACGCATTTTATATCATCCCCAGCCCACACCAGTTCGATCAATACACCCGCGATCTTGCGGTTGTTTAACAAGATATCGTTGGGCCATTTGATCTGGGGATTCAAACCGAAGTTTTGAAGCGGTTTGCAAATGGAGAGGGCGGCTAACCCGACAAACCTTGAAAGAAAGGGTCTTTCAGCGGCTGTTGGGCGCAGGATCAAACTGAATGCAAGAGCCGTGCCGGCAGGCGTGAACCACGGACGATCCATCCTGCCGCGTCCCATCGTTTGCTCATCCGAGATAACAACGGAAAAGTCCGGCGCGCCTTTGTTTGCCCACGCCAGCGCCTCATCGTTCGTCGAACCGATGGAACTGAAATACTTGATTTCTCCGAGTCCCATATTTGAAAGAAGGGAATGAAGCGATGCTTGGTTCATCAAATTCTCTATGGAAGCACAAACCACGGACTGATCGAACCGCCGCCCTGGCGCACTTCAAAATGCAAGTGCGCGCCCTGAGAATTGCCGGTGTTACCTGACGCGCCGATCCATTGACCGGCGCTCACGCTTTGGCACGGCGATACGCCAATGGTGCTTAAGTGGGCGTACACTGTTGAATATCCGTTGCCGTGATCGATTTGAATCACATTGCCGTAACCGTAGTTGTACCCACCCTGCGCCATGGTTACTACGCCGCTGTCTGCCGCGTAGACCGGCGCGCCCTCGCCAGCCGCAATATCAATACCGAGATGCCCGCTCCAATAATCGTTACCGGAGAGGGAATGCGCATCGGCGGGCCACACAAAACCTCCGCTACCGACTGCGCCACCAGGACAGGCGCTTTGACTGGTTGGGGAACTACCCGTCCCTGAATTACCTGTGCCTACTGTCGGCACAAGCCATTGCACAAATTCACGCGATCCGCCGGGCACCATCACCCATGAGCCGGAGGTGATCTTGGGGTCGGTCAGATCGATATCGTTGCCGGGATAATTGATGATATCGTCGATGTTGGCGTCAAACTCGGTGGCAACCGATTGCAAGGTATCATTCGCCTTCCACTGGTAATAAATTCCATTCGTTGGGGGAATGCTCAAAACCTGCCCCGGCTTCAGGCTGTGTGGATCATCCTGCAACACATCGTAGTTTGCCCATAACACGGTCTCTGGTTCCACATTATACGATTTCGAAATGGCAAAGATCGAATCGCCTCGTGAGACGCGATATTCAACCGGCTTGTACCGAGGCTTATCGGCGGGAATGTTTGTCTTCAGTTGGATGTCTCTGGAGATGGACGCAAACGGGTCGGACCCGAGTAAGGCTGGCATCGCCACCTTCGCCGGTTCCTCCTGTGGAGCGATTGTCGGAGCCGGAGCCATCGGTTGTTGCGGAGTGTGAGCTTGTTTCCACGCCAGCGCGCCGAAGATCATCCCGGCCGCCAGAACGAGCGTCACGCTCCAACTGATAACGGAGAATTTATTCTCTTTGAGAAACGAAATCGCATTCGACATTTCTGAGTGTGCAGATCGTTACGAATCCCTGCCGAGGTTTTCGAGGAACTCCTGATTGTTGCGCGCCCTATCCAGCCGGGTGACGATCGCCTCGGTTGCGACAGATTGATCCATGCCGGCGCCTTGCGGTTGGGGCGAAGTCATCTGGATGTACATACGTCGCATGAGCCAAACCCGTTGAAGGATATCGGGACCCAACAAAAGATCCTCGCGACGCGTGGAAGAGCGTTCGATATCCACGGCGGGGAAGATGCGTCGTTCCTGAAGTTTGCGCGAGAGATGCAATTCCATATTGCCGGTGCCTTTGAATTCTTCGTAGACTACATCGTCGAGGCGCGAGCCGGTGTCTACCAAACAGGTTGCGATGATGGTCAACGAACCGCCTTCCTCGATGTTGCGCGCCGCGCCGAAAAATCGCTTGGGCGGGTACAACGCCGAAGGATCCATACCGCCGGAGAGGGTGCGTCCGCTGGGGTTGACGACCAGGTTGTACGCGCGAGCGAGGCGGGTGATCGAGTCCATTAAGATTACCACGTGGCGGCCGATCTCCACGAGGCGCTTAGCGCGCTCTAAGGCGAGTTCTGCGGTGCGCACGTGTGATGTGACCGGCTCGTCGAAGGTGGAAGCGACCACTTCGGCATCCACCGAGCGATCCATATCGGTCACTTCTTCGGGGCGTTCACCGATGAGGGCGACGATCAAGTGCACATCGGGATATTTTGTTGAGATCGAATTCGCGAGTTGTTTGAGGATGGTTGTTTTTCCCGCCTTGGGAGGAGATACGATCAAACCGCGTTGACCACGCCCGATGGGGGCGATCAGGTTGATCAAACGCGGGGCGAGCGTGTCGTGATCGGTTTCGAGGTCAAAACGTTTATCTGGGAAGATCGGGGTGAGGTTTTCGAACACAGGTCTTCGGGATGCTTCTTCAGGATCAAGCCCGTTGATGGATTCCACCTTGAGTAAACCAAAATGCCGTTCGCTTTCTCGCGGCGGGCGCACCTGCCCAATGACGAGGTCGCCAGCCCTTAGATCGTGCCGCCGTAACTGTGCCTGCGAGACGTACACGTCCTGGTCGCTGATCCGGTAATTCGTGGCTCGCAGGAAGCCGATGCCCTCGCTCATGATCTCGAGGATGCCGCCGCGCAGTTCGATACCTTCTTTTTGCGCTTCTGCCTCGCGGATCATCATGGCGAGCGTCTCTTTCTTGAGGCGGTTCGAATTGGGAATGTTCAGCGATTTTCCCAACGCTCGTAGTTTTGAGAGAGGTTCGTTTTCTAATTCAAGTATCTTCATGTTTCTTTTCTCTAAGTGGGATTTTTGTTAGCAGGGAACGCCCATGCGCGCCGGAGTTCGGCGCTGGATCGGGAGACTCCCTTAGTTTGTAGGTGAATTTGGATTTTCTATCAAGATGTTGCCGGGCGTGTCACCCGCGCAGGCTGAATAACCAAGCATTCTGATGACACATAGGTATGCTGTAAAGTAACTGGGGATGTGCCGTGATTATAGCACGGTAGAATTTGCAAGGCAAGCGGTTTGCTACTTTTCGAGGCGAACTTTCAAGTTTGTGAGCACAGCGCGCTGGCTACGATTTGCCTCATTATAGACAAGGTTTTCAATCAATCTGTTTACCTTCTCAAACTGGACCTTCTGTATAAGGTGTGTTTTGCCGTTTTCCACCTCATGGAATTCGTAATGGAAGGCGATGCGGGTTCCCAATTTGCCATATAAACGAATGGTTAGCTCCTGTTTGGGATGGGTGAGGTGAATGACGAGGTAGATACGGCTTCGAAAGACAGGAAGCCCAGCCCAGCGATAAGTCTCTACCGTGTAGAATGGGCGTAATACCACGCCTTCGGTATCTTTTTGTTCCTTGAGCACATCTATCGTCGTAAGCCGCGGACGAAGCCCGATCATGTTGATCGGTTCGGCAAGTTGGTCGAAAACTTCGTTCCGCGGCCGGTTTATGAAAATGTTGAGTTCAAAAGAGCGCATTACTCAATTCTAACTCCGATTGGGTAGTTGGCAAGTGGCGAAGAATTGCAATGTTATAATCTCGGAAAATCAGCGTTTGAGGTATGAATGATTAACCCTATTATTTTTTCGATTGGTAATTTTTCCCTGCACTGGTATGGCTTGATCGTGATGGCAGGCGTGATCGTTGGGGCGTTGCTTGCCGAGCGGGAATTGATCCGGCGCGGCGGCAATGGCGATGTGATCTGGGATGTACTGGTAGGTTGGGTCGACATTGGACCCAAAATGAAGTTTCCGTTTGGTACTTTCCAGTTCGGCTTGCCGCTTGGCGTGTTGCCTGTCGGTATCGTTGGCGCGCGGCTGTGGTATGTAATGAATGCCACGATCGGCGGAAGCCGAATCTATATGGATAACCCTTCCGAAATCCTGCGGGTTTGGAATGGCGGTTTGCATATCTTTGGCGGTTTTCTATTCGGCGCGATCGCGTTGTTTTGGTTGTTGCGCAGATATAACGTCGACCATTGGCTGGTGCTGGATTCGATCGGTCCCGCCATGTTGATTGGACAGGGCATCGGACGGCTCGGCAATTTCGTCAACCAGGAATTATACGGTCCTGCCACCACGCTCCCGTGGGGGTTGAAGATATCAACTCAATATTCCTATCAGACCCCGGTTGAAATGCGCGATCAACCGATAGACGCTGTGATCAATTACTTGGAGACCACCCGTTTCCATCCGACATTTGCTTACGAGATGCTCTGGAACTTCGCCGCGGCGGGATTCTTATTATGGCTGTCTCGCCGATATGAAAAGGAACTCAAGCCCGGAACGATGTTTGCAGGCTGGCTCTTACTTGCCGGCATTGGTCGCACATGGATTGAACTCTTCCGCCCCGACCAGCCCAAGATCGGCGACACGGGAATCAGCTATTCGATGGTGGTTGCCGCGCTGATGGCGGTTGCCGGCGCGATCCTGTTGATGATCCGTTACAATGCCATTAACTTTCCCGGCGCCGAAAACTGGGAGGATGAGTATCAGATCAAGGCTATGGGTGCGGAAGCCAAGGCGGCAGGCACGACAAAAACAGTCCCTGCCATGGAAGATGAAACACCGGTAGTAAAAACTGCCAGCCGAAAAAAAACGAAGACAGAACCCCCGCTTCGTAAGCCAAAAACGAGCCGCAAGGAAAAATAAATAAATCAGGTCAGGCAAAACGCCTGACCTGATTTCATTCAATCGAAGTGACTGTCACAACTTGAGAGCGCCTCATTGACGCTTCTTCTTCGCGCTTGTCGAAACCGAAGCGTTCAAAGATATCCGCGTACATTTTGACGATCTTCTCGCGGGTGAATCCCATCTCCTCGTACGAGTAGGTGTGGTCACTACGGTGGGCGAGAGTGTCTTTTACCGCTTCGTCCACGATCTTGTCTAACCCCGGCTTATCGGGGTAGCCGAACTGCTCGTAAAATCCTCGGATGACCTGCTCAGGGCGTTGAATCAGATCGTCATAATTGAGAACCAGATATCTGGGGGAAAGATGCGAGTCGATATATTGAAGGGGGTAACGGTACCAGTGTTGGGTCAGGTCTGTGATTTCATCCAGATATTGATATTTGGTGAATCCACCGGTAAATACGCCGCGCGAGTAGTTGATCCATGATACCGTGGAGGGGAGCATGTCGAGCGGATTGCGGGCGAGGTAGATAATGCGCGCGTCGGGGAAGAACTCGATCAGCGTTTCGATCTTGGCGCTAAATGCGGGAGCCTTCGCTACATAGTATTGTTTGCCGGTGGCGTACATGTGCCGCTGTAGCATGGATTTATAGAACGCCATGATCTTTCGTTTGCGCTCAGGCGACAAGGCTTCGTCGAAGTGTTGGTAGTTGGGGAACTCATCCATAAAAGGGAAAAGAAAGGTGGCCCATAACGAATCCCAGGCGTGCATCAGGATGTTTTCATCCTCTTCGGGTTGGAAGAATGAGATGGGATGGATCTTGATCTGTCCCAGTGTGCGGCGGTCGAACGCATAGAGCGCGCGGTGGAGGTACCCGCCAAGCTTCTTATCGAGCCGTGAGACGAACTGTGTGAACTTCTTTTGGGTGACCGACGGCGTCAGGTAAATATCCCATGTGGTGAGGCTGGTGAATGTAGCCGTATCGCGCGAGAGCAGACGGTGCAAAAAGGTGGAGCCACTGCGCATGTTGCCGATGATAAAGAGCGGCTTCTCAATGGGATGTGTTTTGTATCCGGGAAAGAAGATGTCGTCGAGGCTAAAACAGAGCCAGATGAAAAGCGACCCGAGGGGCCAAACCAGATAAAAGAGGGTCAGAAAGATCAGCCGTTTTTTGTTTAGCGGGGCAGGTGTATTTTTTGAAGCAAAGAATGAACGATAGAACGTGCGCCAGAACAGGCGGAGGTTGTAGTGCATGAAAGGCATCCTTGAGTAGCGCCAACTTAGGTTGGCATTACATGTTTACAATAAAAAAGCCCGCGAAGGGCTTTCTCTTCCCCATTCTATCAGGGTTTAAGGTAATGCGCATCGATTCAACGGATGTGGTCCATTTCTGCCTCACCCAAAAGTCCCATGTGTTGCGCAATCGTTTTGCAACTTCGCGGCAACTTTACTGCAACGCGGGATTCGTAACCTCGGTCATACAATAGAAGCAGAACATATTCATTGTATTGATATGTCACGTTTAGTGTGAGGAGAAAAACCATGAAATTAAAACGTCGGTTTCAAGTCTTTGTTTTGATCGCATTACTGTTCAGCACGTTTGGAAGCGGACAGGTTGTATCTGCGAGTTCCCCCGCCGCTGTTCCACAGGACCCCATTGTCATCAACCGCAACCTGAATATCTGGGATGCCACTTTCATCGGATACGTGTCATCTGTCATCCATGAAAAATGGCGACTCGAACTGACCGAAGCGCACACCTTCGAGGTGAAAGCAAATACGGCGGCTGGAGACCTGGTGCCCCTGCTCATCTTGCAAGATGTGAACGGCGTTGAAATCACACGCGGCGTCGGCTCGTTCATTACGGCCCAATCAGCGGGAACGTTCTATGTGCAAGTTCAGCCTGATTCAGGCGCCGGGTTTTACTTCATGACCCTGCGGGATGTGGTCAGTACCGGTCCCTCTGTCTCCACGGTTGTTACGCCCACGAGTGTGAACGTGGGTGAGGTTGCCGTTGTTACTGTGAGTTTGAATAACGTCCCTGCGGAAGGATACACCAGCGCGGAGTTCACTTGTAACTTTGATGCCAGCCTCGTCAGCGTGGGAATGCCGGTCGTCACCAATCTTTTTGGAGCCGACCCTGTTGTTGCTATGAACACACCTCAGCCCGGCGCGCTCATCGTGGCTATTGCAGGCAGTAATGGCAACAAAGCTGTTACCAGTGGAGCAGTCTTTACCTTTAACGTAACCGCGTTGCAGGCAGGTGAAACTGCCATCGAGTGCACCGTGCGCGTTTCGCAAGGGAATAACACGCTGACTTCCCTCCCATCCACTGGGATGAATCTGACTGTGAATGGAAGCGGACCCACCGCAACATCTACGCCGGCGCCCGGTGATACCCCAACTGCCACATCACAGCCAGGTGAAACAGCCACGCCAACTTCTCAACCCGGTGAGACCGCCACGCCAACGTCACAGCCCGGTGAAACCGCTACACCGACGTTCACCTCCACCCCAGCTGAGTCGGCCACACCGACCGCTTCCTCCACACCGGCTGAATCGCCAACGCCTACCGCCACGTTCACGCCTGAAAGTTCGCCAACCCCCACAACTTCCCCGGATGGCACGCTCGCAGGACAGGTCATCGCAGGCAAGCAGGTCATTGTGACTCTGTTCTCCGGTAATGTGGCGGTCACTTCAGTCAACGCCAACCCGGATGGCACGTTTAGCCTGGTTGCGCCGGCGGGCAATTACACGGTGATTGCCACTGCAAGCGGTTTCCTCTCCGCGCAAGGTTCTGCCAATATCCTGCCGGGGAACACGACCACGAAACCGACCATCACATTGCTGGCTGGCGACATTGATGGAAACAATGTGATCGATCAATTCGACGCATTGACCATAGGCATGAGCTACAACACCGCCACTCCTGCCGCCGCCGACTTGAACAACGACGGCGTCATCAACGTGTTGGACCTCGAACTGCTGGCGCAAAACTATCGCGACACGGGCCCCACAACTTGGGAATAATCGGATAATGAATTCCGGGCGCGCGGTAGCGCGCCCGGAATTTTGGAGCATGCAGTGAAACGAATTATCCCCTTATTTTTGGCGATCCTTGTCGCGTTGATCGGCATTCACCACGCGTATGCCCAAGGCGCGGAAACCATCTGGCTGAGCGCTATCAACACATCCTATAAAACAGGCGAGACTGTTCTCGTCACGGTCAATGCCTCATCCGCTACGCCCGTTCAGGGATTCACGTTCCAAATCCGCTACGATCCGGAATGCCTGCGCCCAGTCAATGCCTCCAGCCCGATCGCGGGAATGAATGGCTTGCAACTTCCGCAACTCACCGGTCTGGTAGATGGCTCGTATGCCAGTACCACGCCTCAAACGATTAACGGGGCGCTGGCGGAGGTGAGATTTACCTCCCTGCAAGGATGTGAAACCAGCCTGTATCTGGAAAGCGCCGCGCTGGCGATCCGCAACGCCGAAGGGTTTGCCGCGCCTTTGTTGAGCGTTCTGGTCGGTGAGCGGAATGTCTCCTTGTTCATCGACAAAGAAGTCGTAACGCAAGCCACTCCGCAAGATAGCGGTTCGATGCTGGCGCTCGAGCCGCCAGAACCCGAAAGTGGAACCTCGATCGGATACATCGTGGTTATCCTTGTGATTCTGATCGCGGTGGGCTTGTTCGGCGTCTACCGCGTATTGCGAAAACCATCATGATGTCGGGGTTACCGATTCGGCCGATCGAAAGGCGAATCAAACCGCCCCGTGGAAAGATGCGAGGAGAAATGTCCAATAAGATTCTTCGCGCCATATTTTTGATAATGTTACTGACCTCGCTTCTATCGCAGGGTCAGCCTGTTCGCGCCGCGCCGCCGCTCCCGCCAGTGGATATGTTCCAACTGCCGTGGGAGTTGGGCAAGGCGTGGGTCGCGTATGATGGGTTTGGGCGTCACGCCACCAGTTCGCACAACCCCGCCAACGGTGGAGCGGTTGATTTTGCGCCGCACACAAAAATGAAAAAAGGCGAGAACACCTCCAACGCCTGGGTGACCGCCGCCGCCGATGGTACGGTGGTGGCGATTTCCAAATGCCATTTGATCATTGCTCACAGCGGCGGCTGGACGACTGAATACCAGCATCTCGCAAATTTTCAGGTGAAGTTGGGCAACGCGGTGACGCGCAATCAACGACTGGCAGTGATCGCAAATGCTTCAGTTCAACAGCCCGTGTGCCTCGGCAGTGAAGACCAGGATACGCCGCATTTGCATTTTTCACTACGCCCCAACATGGTCGGTGCGACGTTCGCGGGCTGGGAGTTCAAATATAACTCACTGTTCAAAACTACAACCTTTGTCAAGAACGGTAACAGCCTTGGCTTGTTCGTACCCCTCTTGAATGTGATGGAAACATCCACCACGCCAACGCCGATACCGGCAACTTCAACGCCTACAACTTCCACAACATCAACCCCAACGCTGATTCCCACGGCGACCAGCACCGCGTTATCGGGTCCGTATATTTCCACATCGGTGAACACATCGAATGTGACAGTGGGCGACACCGCGCTGGTCACTGTCTATTTGAACAACGTGCCTGTTGATGGATACGCCAGCGCGGAAATTACCTGCGCGTATAACGCGACTCTGATCGAAGCGAGCAATATCACCTTTACGAATCTTTTCGGCGCCGACCCCGCCACGACGATCTTTGGTCCGCAAGGCGGAAGTTTCATCGCCGCCATCGCTGGCAAAAAAGGCAACAAAGCGACCACAAGCGGCGCGGTCTTTACCTTCACCGCGCGAGGTTTACAAGCGGGACTGACCGCCATTGACTGCACCGCGCGCATTTCGCAAGGCAACGGCGCGTTGACGAGTATTCCCTATGTTGGGACGAGCATCACGGTTCTTGGATCATCCACACCGACGCTGCCGGTCACTTCGACGGTTGCGCCTGCCTCGCCCACTTCAACATTGATCCCCACTTCGACCTTTCCCTCCGCGACCCCGACAGTGATCTCGACCCCGCTCGGTCCCGGNNACGTCTGGCAATCTCGTTCTTGCAAAGTATTCTGTTTCCTCAGACCCAAATGTAGCGAACCCTGCCAGCGCGGCGACGGTGTTGACCATTCCGCATCCGGGCAACGCGAATCACAACGGCGGGATGCTCGCGTTCGGCAGTGACGGATATCTGTACTGGTCAACGGGCGATGGCGGAGGCGGGGGCGATGTTCCCAACAACGCGCAGAACACAAATGCCCTCCTGGGAAAAATTCTTCGTTTGGATGTGAACACGGGCAGTCCGTATTCGATCCCCTCGGATAATCCTTTTGTCGGCGTCTCAGGCGCGCGCGGCGAAATTTGGGATTATGGCTTTCGCAACCCGTGGCGGTTTTCATTTGACCGCGCAACTCAAGATATGTATATCGGCGATGTGGGGCAGGGCAGTCGCGAAGAAATTGACTTTGAATCCACCTCATCCTCTGGCGGCTTGAATTATGGTTGGCGCGTGATGGAGGGCAGTCTATGCTTCAACCCCTCCAGCGGATGCGACACCAGCGGAAAAGTTTTCCCAGTGGCAGAATATGACAATACGGGAGTGACCTGCTCCGTGACCGGCGGATACGTCTATCGCGGCTCGCAGTCGGCGCCGATGACGGGNNGGGTCACCGACACCGACATTCACATCAGTTCCTGCTGGGTCGCCAACCCCGACCGTTACGGATATTCCCATACAAACGTTTACATCGTCTCCGCCTACAGCCACAGCAGGTCCGGGCGCGGCAGTCACGGGACAAGTGATCGCCTCGAAAGTTGTCACCGTGCGGTTGTATGATCTGAGCGATAATTTTGTGGCGTCGGTCAACGCGAACCCGGATGGGACGTTCAGGCTCGATGTCCCGGCGGGAACATACAATATCGTCGCCACGGCGAACGGATTCCTCCGCATTCAAGGACAGGTCACTTTGTCCGATGGAGAAACGCACGCAATGCCTGTGATCGCCTTGCTGGCTGGCGACATTGACGATGACGGCTCCATTGACCAATTCGACGCCATGACCATTGGCTTCAGCTACGGAACGTCTGAGCCACCCGGCGCAGACTTGAACAACGATGGCATCATCAATATTCTGGATTTGGAATTGCTGGCGAAGAATTACCGCAAGACCGGTCCGATCCTGTGGGAATGATGCGCGAAAACTGAACGAGTAGAGAAAAGCCCCCGAGGGTGAACCAGCCCGAAGGGGTTTTTGATTCGCAGTCTTTCGTCAAAATGGAATACAATCAATTCAGAATCCAATTCAAGGAGCGTACCGTGGCGGCTCAAAAATATTTCCAATGGCAGAACGATATTTTGCTCAAAGATATTTACCCGATGAGGCTCGTCAAACTGCGCGACGTTCTGGTCTTCTTTAAAGAAGCCGACCTGTGGGCGGAATATAAAAACAAAGACATCTCCACGCTGACCGCGGATGTGGCGGAATACAAACGAGGGATGGAAGCCGCGCGCAAAGCGGAGATCGATACTTACTCGAAACTCAAAACATATTTCCTCACCAAAGATGTGAGCGGCGCGTTCGCCAAATACAAACCCGTCGAACCCGAGGCGATGGCGCTCATTCAAAAAAGTCACGATCTCTTTATCGCGTCGTGGCCCAAGGATATTCGCGGGGAACGGGGATTCATTCAAAGCCGAATCGAATCGTTTAAGTTGCAGTTGGGATTCGTGCGCGACCGGGCGCGTTACCTCCAGCGCCAGCTCGATGGGATGCTCCCCGAACATCCGAACCGCCCGAAGGTGCAGGCGGAATACAAACTCAAAAGCGAATCGTCCATACCGATGTTGTTGGAGGAGATGGAAAAACTGCGCGAGTTCGATCTGTGCTACGACAAACTCGGCGCGCCGAAACTGGAATGGTATAAACTCGCCAAAGCCGACCCGAATTTCAAAACGCCCGAAGAGGAATTTTTGCGGAACTACGATTCGAAAGCGCCCATCACCGTGAAAGACATTGCGCGTTTGAAAACGGAGCAATTTGCCAAGACCCTCGAAGGCAAGGATCAATATCAATTATTGGCGGATATCCGCGCGAGGTTCGAGAAAGAGCCGAAGCGTTTCCCGGTCTGGCTTCAATACATGATCGTCCACTTTTCGGGGATGCGTTACAAATCGGCGCATGGGTCGTGGGCAGACCCGAAGGACTTGCTCGCACGTTTGCGCATGGAGGAAGTGAAGAAAGCCCAAGCGGCTCTTTCCGACGGGGAGGTGGAAGCGCGCTGTAAGGAGAAGATCGCCCAGTACGAAGGGGCGGGAGTGAACAAGCCCGGGCTGGCGAAGGCAACTGAAAAAGTCTGGAAGGACCGCATCGCGCTGCACATGGAGGGAGTCAAAGCCCGCGGACCACAGTCCCGCCGTATCGGTTTGGACGGCTTGGCGGAAGCGGAAGCCAAATACGAATTCATGACCATGACGACCGATCAGGCGCTGGCGAAGTTGGAGGCGATGAAGAGTCAATTCCCCGCGTGGGCGTGGAAGATGATCGTTTTGCTTACGCCGCTGCGCGTCAATTACGTCACCGCGCCGGGCTGGGAAACTTTCTCTGCCGAGGAAGATAAACTTCGGTTTGCCGATAAAACTTTCTATCCGCTCCTCAGCAAGTGGGCGACGGACAACACCGGCATGTGGCGACCCGAACACGGGCAAAGCCACGAACTGATCGTCTCGCGCGCAGTCTGCAACGAGACTGCCGAGCATCTGCAACACATCCGCGGACATTTGCCGCCCGGCGGTCTGACCGAAAACGCGGCGCGTTATTTCAAGTTATTCAAAGAGAAAACCGCCGGCGTTACGTTCATCCGCCCGACGGGAGCGGAGCATTACACACAAGGCGCGAGCATCTTCTGGCTGAGGTTTGTCGGCGGTGAGCCGAGTCCATGGCAGATCGCCAAAGGTGTGGAAGATGCGAATGGGCAAGGTCTGCTGGGG
>CXWJ01001680.1_pt1 | contig 19656 bp, 25 predicted proteins | sample 590841 | NCBI WGS metagenome assembly CXWJ01 (sample SAMEA3498367, study PRJEB10139) | wastewater metagenome | biome: wastewater treatment plant; material: activated sludge | place: Austria | collected 2015-01-21 | reverse complement strand
AATGGAATTAGAAATCCCACGGCTCGTTCCTACTCGCCAACCCGCCATGCCGTCCAGCCGTCCGCGGCCCGCGCATGCCCCTGTCGCAGCTGCCGTTCCCCATCCAATAAGCGACCGCTGCACGCTGGCGCATAGCCGCATTGCCTTATGAATCAACGGGTTAGCCTGGCCTGTACGCATAATCGCTAATATGGTAACTCGTGCTGCGCCGCACCATATCCAGGCGCAAGCCTTTGATTCTTAACGCATTGCGGCGTCGCGGCATGGCGTAGGCGACGGGATCGGTTGCGCCGCGCGAGCTCCGCGCCGCCTGGCGCTCGAGGCCACCACCCCCAAATCCTGGCGCGGACGCTCTTGCACCGCCCACGTAGAGATTCCGCAGAATTTTGAAATATTTTGAAAAATAATTAGAATTTCGGCGCAAAGCCGTTACGCCGTTACGCCGTCATGCCGCACAGCCGCAAGCTCTTTGCACCCTTTCCCCCATTCTCGCCATACTACCTTTGAGGGATACGCAGCCTGCACGGCTCAAGACTCTGCCCCGGAGCACTACCCTCCGACCGGCGCGCAGTAGTCAGCCCTCCGCCCGCGGGTCCGCCGCTGGACAACCGGCCCCTTCCCGGTATTCACGTCCAGCGGCGNNACTGGTGCACGGAGACCCGGAACTGGTGCACGGAGACCCGGAACTGGTGCACGGAGACCCGGACACGAGGTTCTATGACAGACGAATGGCTCGACATGCCCGGCTGGCCGCCCAAAGGACCCTGGGTGGCGTTGTCATGCGACGATTGCGGAGACATTCTCCCCGTCGACGAGTTCTTCCGGAACGAAACGTATCGGATGGGCGTCGAGCCGAGGTGCAGGCTCTGCCGCAATGCGCGCTCGCGTCGGCGCTACGCGGAGTCCGCTGAGATCAGAGCGAACTTCCGCGTGCGAGCGCAGCGTATGCCGATCGAACGCAAGAGGGCGTACGCCCGGGCCTCCAAGAAACGAAACATGGAAAAGGTGCGCGCAGACACGAACGCGCGTCGCCGTCGCGTGCGAATGCAGCAGCCGCCATGGGTAGACGGCGCACAGCTGCGCGAGGTCTACCGCGGGTGCCCGCGCGGGCTGGAGGTTGACCATATCGTGCCGCTGCGCGGCGCAACCGTTAGCGGCTTACATGTTCCGTGGAATCTGCAGTACCTTTCCAGGGAGCAAAATCTGCGAAAAGGAAACCGCTTTGACTTCAACTGATACGGACTGGCTTGACCTGCCGCGCGTCGAGTCCACGAAGCTGCCGCTCGAGCAAACGCGTTTCAAGTCGATGGCGAAAAAGCTCGTCGGCAAAAGCCGCACATGGGCGTCGGACGGACAATTTGTGGCGTTCCGGCGCAAGCTGGCCAACCCGGCGACTCTCGAGCGCCACGAGCGGTTCCTCGCCACGGGCGAATACAAGTACCTCGGCACGCAGGATGACGTCGAAATCTACGAACTGACGGCCTCCTCGCCGTTCAAGCGCGCCGAGACCGTCGACTTCGGTGCGCTGAAGTTCTACGACGCGAGAAGGCAGACCATCCGCGCCGCGGTCCGCCGCGACTGGGCGACGTTCATCGATGGGCTGGAGCACCTGGCCGGCGGCATCAAGGGCGCGTACGACCCGGCGATGGCGAAGACGGTCTACAACGACCTGCTGTCTTACGTGTTCGTGCAGATCACCATGCGCGGCGGCCCGTCGCAGAACGAGGTCGATCGCGAGGTGGCGGCGTTGCGCACGCGACGCGGCGACAGGCGCTCGACCTCGATGCTGCTGCCGGCGGGGATCGTGCTGCAGTGAGCGAGGACTGGCTCGACACCGACACGGAAGACGCCTGGCTCGGGCCGATGGCGCCGGAGCAGGTGACCGAGGTCGTCAAGGCCGCGGTCTTCGACGACGCCTCGCCACGCGAGAAGGACGCCAAACCGCCCGCCGGCCTGCCGGCGCTCGAGGGGCGGCTCGTTGCGGCGATGCGGGCCGTCACGCCCGTGCAGCGCGCCTACCTGCGCGCTTACATCCAGTGCGGCTGCAACCGGCCCGCGGCGACGCGCTCGATCAGCAAGCGCGGCATCTCGCTGCCGGACGGTTCGGTCATCACGCGTTGGTTCCAGCGCCCCGACTTCAAGCTCGCGCTCGACCTGATGAAGAAGCTCTACCTCGACACGGCGGGGCTGGACCCCGACAGCGTGATGCTCAAGGCGGGGCGCATCCACGACGAGGCGATGACGCCGAAGCCGATCCTCTACATGGGCGAGCCGACGGGGTTTGAGGAGATGGACCTGTCGAGCGCGATGCGCTCGGTCGAGTTCCTCGGCAAGGTGCACAAGATGACGACCGGCGACGAGGCCGGCACGCGCGTCACGCTGCACGTCGTCAACATCGCGGACCGCCAGGTGCGTGACGCCGACGCCGTCGTGAGCGAGCAGTGAGCGAGTCGGTCCTCTACTACGCCGACCAGGGCGAGGTGCTCGCGAGTTATCGCAAGTCGCGGGCGTTCTTCCAGTGCATCATGGGTCCGCTCGGCAGTGCGAAGACCACCACGTCGATCCAGAAGATCATCGACCTGGTGACGACGCAGAAACCGAACGCGAGAGGGGAGCGGCGCACGCGCGGGGCCGCCATCCGCAACACCTACCCCGACCTGATGAACACGACGATCCGCGACTTCAAGAGCATCGTCGAGCCGTTGCGCCTCGGCCCTATGACGATGGGCCACCCGCCCGAGATGAAGATGGACTTCGACCTCCCCGACGGCACCCGCGTGCTCGCCGAGATCATCTTCCTCGCACTCGACAAGGACGACGACGTGAGGAAACTGCGCGGTGCGCAGCTCACGTGGGGCTGGGTCAACGAGATGAAGGAGATCCCGAAGTCGATTCTCGACATGCTGCAGGCGCGCGTCGATCGCTACCCGACGCAGGGCTCGTCCAACTGGGTCGGCATCTTCGGCGACACCAACGCCTGGGACGTCGACCATTACCTTGAAGTCATCGCGCAGGGCAAGCGCGAGGGGAAGTACTCCGACTACGAGATGTTCTTCCAGCCTGGCGCCGTGAAGAAAATCAACGGCAAGTGGGAGATCAACCCGGACCGCGAGAACCTGCAGTTCATCGGGCCGGAGTATTACCTGCGCCAGATCGAGGGCAAGCGCGAGGACTGGATCAAGGTCAACCTGGCGAACGAGATCGGCTACTACGTCGACGGCCGCCCCGTGCACCCCGACTACTCCGATGCCGTGCACGGTTCGGCGGAAGAGTTGATTCCTGTACCGGGTGTGGTATATGTTGGCGTAGACTATGGGCTGACGCCCGCTGCCGCCTTCCTGCAGAAGCAGCCCGACGGCCAGTGGTGGGTCTTCGACGAGATCGTCAACGACGACGGCGACGCCGAGTCGCTCGCCGGTCAGATCAAGGCGCGTTGCGCCGAGTGGGATGCCCGCGTCGCCGCCATACGGCCTGGCGCGGTGATCGCCTACTCGTTCAAGGGCGACCCCTCCGGCGACAACCGGGTGCAGACCGACCGGCGCACGCCCGAGACGATCATGCGGCTGAACGGCGTTCCCATCACGGGCGCGTCGAGCAACGACCCGGTGATCCGTCGCGCGGCACTCGATCGCCCCCTGACGCGCACCGTCAAGGGCAAGCCAGGCATCCTGTTCTCGCGACGCTGTCGCGTGCTGCGCAAGGGGCTGGTCGGCGGTTTCAACTACAAGCGCGTGGCCGTGGCGAGTGGTGAAGGCACCTTCCGCGACGTGCCCGACAAGAACAAGTACTCCCACGTCTGCGAAGCATTGGAGTACGGGCTGATAGACGCGGGCGAGCACGCCGTCGTGAACCCGGTCTCGCCGCAGGCTCGCCCACAGCGCAGCGTGCAGAAGGCGATGGACTGGAGCCCGTTGAACGCATGAGCGTCCAGGGCGTCGAGGCACCGGGCGAAGCCACTTACCTCGTCGTCTTCTACGAGGCGATGGAGCCGCGGACCTGGTGGACGCGCGGCATCGACCCGCGGTTCAGCCACGTCGAAGTCTGGTGGCACATCGGCGACGACTACTGGGTCGCGGTGCGCCCGAGCTACCACTACCTCTCGTGCGACGTGATGCACGGTTCGCCGCGCGAGGGAGAGGGTGGCGTCACTCGCACCCGGGTGCTGCGCTGCCGGCGCGACAAGGTGACACCGATGATGCCGTTCGGCATGAAGACCTGCGTGACCGTGGTCAAGGCCGTAATCGGCGTTCGCGCTGCGTGGATCGTAACTCCCCGGCAGCTGTACAACTATCTCAGCAAAAAGGCGATCGTATAATGGGCGGTGGCAAACCGAAAGAACCGAAGGATGCCAAGCTGCTTCGCCAGCGACAGCTGATCGATCTCGCCGACCTCGACGAGGAAGAGAACAAGCGCATCAAGGCGCTGTTCCGTGCACGCCAGGGCGGCAGGGCATTTCGCGCGCCGACCGCTGCGCGGGCAGCCGGTAACAGCGCCGGCAGCATCATCCCCTCCAGCGGGTTCTCGTCCCCGGCCCGCAGTTCGATCTCCGCCTCGGCCGCCGGGGTCTCGGGTGGCCGCGCCTCCAGTGGTCGTGGCGGCGTGAGCAAAGTCTGATGCCCGTCCTTGACACACTGCCGGCCAAGCTCGAGAACGTAGAAGACCTGCTGCGCCGCAGGCAGCGCGCCTCCGAAGTGCGCGAGATGTGGCGCTCGCTGTACCAGGACTGCTTCCGCTTCGCGATGCCGTCCCGCGAGACGTTCTCGTCGTGGTCCCCCGGCCAGAACAAGGTCTCGCACCTGTACGACTCGACGCTGCAGGAGAACACCTACGAGGCGGCCAACACGCTGGTCGCCACGCTGTTCCCGCCGTGGGAGCGATGGGCCGAACTCTCCCCGGGCGCCGCGCTGCCCAAGAAGGACCTGCCGCCAGAACTGGTCGAGGGCCTGCAGGGCGCGACCGAGACGTTCTTCGGCTACCTGCACAGCTCCAACTTCTCGACCGTGATCAACGAGACGGCGCTCGACCTCATGGTCGGCACCGGCAGCATCGCCTTCGACGAAGGCGACGACAGCAACCCGTTCGTCTTCACCGCCGTCCCGCTCTCGCACATCGAGATCGAGGAAGGCCCGAACGGCATGATCGAAACGACCTTCCAGCACAAGAAACCCAAGCTGCGCAACCTGCTGCGCATGTACCAGGGGCTGGAGGTGTTCGACCTGCCGAGCACGCTCGCGGGCGATCTGGAGTCCAACCCGGAGCGCGAGGTCGAGATCATCCAGATCGAGACCTACTACCCGGAAGACAAGCACTACTACGGCATCGCCATCGACCTGTCGACCAAGCTGATCATCTGGCGGTACGACTACGGCGTGACCTGCCCGATGATCGTGGCACGCGCCACCAAGGTCTGCGGCGAGACCTACGGCCGCGGACGCGTGATGCGTGCGCTGGCCGACGCCCGATCGCTCGACAAGATGGTCGAGTTCGTCCTGCGCCAGGCGGCGCTGCAGGTGGCTCCGCCGCTGACCGGCGTGTCTGATGGCGTGCTGAACCCGTACACCGCAACCCTCTCACCCAACACGATCATTCCGGTGGCTTCGAACGACACCGGGGCGCCGTCGCTGCGCGCGCTCGAGCTGGGCGGCAATTTCAACATCACGCAGGAGATGATCCGCGATCTGCGCGAGCGCCTCCGTCGCGAGATGCTCGGCCCCGAGATGAGCCAAGGCCCGATCAAAACGGCGACCGAGATCACCCTCTCGGACCGCAACCGGCTGTGGGCGATGAACGGCGAGTTCGCGCGCATCCAGTCCGAGCTGCTGGCCAAGATCATCGCCCGCGGCGTGGACATCCTGCAGGGCCGCGGCCTGATGCCGAAGTTCAAGCTCGACGGGCGCGAGATCACCATCCGCTACACCTCGCCGTTCGCGCGGTCGCAGGAGAACGAGGACGTGATGGCGCTGCAGACGACGACAGCGACGTGCGCGCCCTACGGCCCGAACGTGCTGAACATGGGGCTGAAGACTGAAGACATCCCGGCGTGGGTCGCGCGCAAGACGGGTCTCGACATGAGCCTGGTGCGCTCGCCCGAGGAGCGTAAGGCGCTGGCCGAGCAGGCTGCGCAGACGATGCAGCAGATGGCGCCGGAGGACCCGGCCGCCGCGATGCAGATGGCGGGAGGTGGCTGATGGGTGAAGACGAAGACGACTTCCTGGGCATGAGCCAGCCGCAGGTGGCAGCGATGCGGCAGGACGCGATCGACTACGCTAAACTGTACGTCGCCACCTTCGTTCAAGACCCGGCGGGGGCCAGGCTGCTGGCCGACTGGGACGCGCGCCTCTTGCACAAGCGCATCCCGGTCAACGCACCGCACACCGAGTACGCCGCCGTCGAGGCGGTGCGACAGTTCGTGCATGATATTCATTCACAGATTGAATTGGCGGGAACGGAGCGCAGCTGATGTCCCGGCGCGACTTGGCCATCGCGGCGGAGCTGGCGCTGTGGTTGAAGAAGTCGGCCGCAAGCGGAACAGCAGGACCCACAGGGCCCACAGGACCGGCCGGACCCACGGGGCCGCCGGGGGCAACGGGCGCGGCAGGGTTGGACAGCGTCGTACCCGGCCCTACCGGTCCGACGGGTCCAGCAGGACCGACAGGTCCAACGGGACCGGCTTTGTCGCAGATTGACGCGGTAACTTCCGACCCCGGCTCTCCGGCGGTCGGGCAACTCTGGCTACGGACGGATTTATAAATGGCAGGCTTTTTCTCAGCATCGACTTTCCGACAGGTCGGCAACGCCGCGACCACGCAGAATCTGCTGACCATCGAGAACATCGACGCGACCAAGTTGGTGTGGATTCGCCGCATCACTGTCCAGATGGACACGACCGCGGTGCTGACGGCGGTCTCTCCGCTGATCAAGACCTCGCGCACCACGGGCGTCCCTACGGGCGGCACCACGCTGTCCAAGGGGCTGTTCGACACCACGGCAGCGAGCAACGCCAACACCATCGTGCGTGGCTCCACTGCGTCGGACGGCGGTGCGAACTCTGGTCCCACGGCCACCGCAGGAACGGTGGTCTGGGAGCAGTTCGGAACTCGCATTCACACGGCGGTGGGGCAGTTGCTTGCCCCGGATATGTCCTGCCTTCCAGTCCTGGTGGATCTCGAGGACTTCGTGCTTCGGCAGAACGAAGCGTTGATGGTGCATATCGTCGCTGCGGCTGGCACTTCCAACCCCGCGACCAACCACTACGTCGTCAACGTCTGCTGGGAAGAGAACTGATCAATGGCGGTGACCTTTCGCGGAACGGCCCAGTCACTCTCCATCGTGGGGAATGACGCCGTTTCGCAGAACCTGTTCGTCATCGAGAACGGCTACAAGTCTCGGGTCAACGTGATCGTTCGTCGGCTGACCTTTGGGTTCGATGCCCTGGTCGCGCTGACGAGCGTGATGAACGTCGTCAAAGCCAGCCGTTGCACTGCGGTCAGTGGCGGGGTGATTCTCGACAAGGCTAAGTTCGTCGGCACCGAGACCTCGGACGCCAACGTGGTGCTGCGAGCGCAGGCCAATGAAACGGCGTTGATCACCGCCACCGCAGGCGACACGCTGTGGACGCAACTGTCCGGGCGAATGCACACCGCGGTGGAACAGCAGCGGCCGGAAGAAGACTCGGAGTTTATCTTTCAGCGCAATCTGCTGCNNATTCTGCGGTCGGTGACTTCGTGTTGCGCCCCGGCGAGGCGCTGCTAGTGAAGATCATCGCCGGAACGGCCGCGAGCAACGCGCAGAACTCGACCAATTACACGGTTCGATGTGCGTGGGAAGAGCAGTCGATCACGACCTTCGCCATCAGCGGCACGGTGATACTCAGTGGCTCGCCGGTCGACGGGGTCAAGGTGATGATCCTCGAGGCGGATGATGCCGCGCTGACGAACGCCCATCTGTACGAAGTGAAGACCACTGCCGGCGGTGGGCTGTGGTCGTCCACGATCCGCACCGGTAAGGTGGGGGCTGCGTTTGTGCAATACGAATCGGGCGGCACGTACTACACGGCGCCAGGCTCGCCGTTCCTGTCGCAATGAGCACTTACACCCCTCCGGCATTGAATGCGGTCGACTTCGGCCTGACCGCTGCCACACCGGACAGCACGGTGAACCCGTCGATCGCGCTGTCTGCGTACAGCCCGCCGGCATTGGCCGCGGTGGCGTTTGCGCTCGTTGCGTACACGCTGCCCACATTCCTGAGTATCGACTTCGAACTTGGGGACTCGACGTTCCCGGCGCAGTATTCCGGCTTGCGTATATACGACGGCGCAGTGAGGGAACTCTGCCTAGTCGCAACCGCAGACGCCCCTGCAGGCGACTGCCCGCGCATTCGCAAGGGCGGGACGACCTACGCGATCTACCTCGTGGACACGGGCGATCCGAACGCGAGTCCCGTCCGCATTCGCACCAACGACGGCACCAAGGCCGTGAGACTCAAGACTTGACATCCACCCTCGACAGGAGATAATCGCAAATGACTGATCCCACCCCGACGACACCCGCAGCCGGAGACCCGGCACCTGCGGCCGTCGCAAGCCCGACGCCCCCGACCGATCCGACGCCGACCCCGGTTGCAGCTGCACCCGCCGTCAAGTCGATCATCCCCGAAGAACCGACCTCCGATCCTGCGCCGGCCGATCAGGCACCCGTCGTCGAGGAAGGCCCTGAGTGGTTCCTGGCCGATGGCGTGAAAGGCGCGGGCAAGCCGCCCGAATGGTACAAGGCCGACAAGTACAAGACGCTTGCCGCCCAGGCCGAAGCCTACAGCCACCTCGAGAAGCGCCTCGGCGCGTTCGTCGGTGCGCCGAAGGACGGCAAGTACGAGATGCCTCCTGCGCCCGAAGGCGTTGAAGGCGCGTTCGATGCGGAGCACCCGCTGTTCGCCACCTTCACCGGCTGGGCGGCAGAAAACCAGGTCTCGCAAAAAGCGTACGGTGACCTGCTCGGGATGTTCGCGCAGTACGAGGCGGCCCAGACGCCAAGCATGGCGGACGTCAGGGCCGAGCTGGGCGCAGACGCCGACACGCGCATCAACAGCGTTTCGCTGTGGGCCAAGGCGAATCTGTCCGGCGACGAGTTCAACGCTCTCCGTTCAGCCATGAGCGATCGCAACGCGGCACAGGTTTTCCGCACCATCGAGGCAGTGGTTGCCAAGACGCGGCAGGCCCGGGTGCCGAAGCCAGGCGACGACACGGGCTCGGTGACGGTGGGAGGCCTGCAGCAGATCCACGAGATGCAGGCGAAGGTCGATCCGGCCACGGGCAAGCGCCTGTACGAGACCGATCCGAAGTATCGCGCCGAAGTCGAACGGAAGCGCGTGGCGTTTTTTGAGGCACAGAGCGCCTGATGAAGCAGTGTCCGCATTGCCGCCGAGAAGGGTTTGGACCTAAGCCCTTCTCGGCTTTTAACCGCAACAGAACTCGTTTGGACGGGTACGCGAACTTGTGCAAAGAGCACCGGGCGAAACAGCAGAAAGCCGGAAAAGCCATTCCGTCTGAGCGCAGACGCACAGCCAACCGCAAGTACGCTGAATCTCCCAGGTACATCGCGACAGCAGCCGCAGGCAGGCTTCGCCGTGTGTACGGACTGTCGGCCGCCGAGTACGCGGAGATGTTTAGTGCGCAGAACGGGCGCTGCGGTATTTGCGGCGATCTTCTGGTAAGCGTGTTCGACACCAGCAGAAAACGCCCCGCGCGTCGCGGAGGCAACAATGCCGTAGCGCACGTAGACCATTGCCATACGACGGGCATCGTCAGGGGCCTGCTGTGCTCGGGCTGCAACGTCGGCCTGGCCAGGTTCCGCGATACTGATGAGTTTTTGCTGACCGCCGTGCGATACCTGCGCGCCTCGCGCGCAACCGCACAGGCGATCAGCCGCGCGCAGATGCGCAGTCTGCAAGGCGAGGCAGGGCCGCACCCGCGGGACCCCGAGTCAAGCCCGCGCCGTGGAAGTCGGCGGGATGAACTCTCTCCCTTTTTCTTTGAGGAATAATCCATGTCAGTCTCTTTGGGCGGCGTGTACTCAAGCACGACCTCAGCAGCTATCGCATCCTACGATTCCGAGGTAAAGTTGGCGTACGCCGGCTCTTCGGTCCTCCGCCCCACCGTTCGTCTCAAGACCGGCGTCACGGGTTCCAGCCACTTCTTCCAGAAGATGGGCCAGGGTGTCGCGACGCAGCACACCTCGCACGAGCTCATCACGCCGGCCGACTACAGCCACAGCAAGGTCGCTTGCACGCTGTCCAACTGGCGCATCGGCGACTACACCGACATGTTCGACCAGGCCGAGACCACGGTCGACGAGCGTGCGGACCTCGCCAAGTCGAACGCGATGGCGCTCGGCCGCGCCGAAGACCAGCTCATCATCGACGCGCTCGACGCGGCGACGAGCATCGCCGGCACAGTCGACGAGGACCTCGGCGGCACCAACAGCCTGATCAACGCGGACAAGCTGCGTCGGGCGAAGCGCTACCTCGTCGCGCAGCAGGCGGCCGGTGGCGACCACACGTTCCTCATCAACGCGGCGGGCCTGGAAGGCGCGCTGGCCGAGACCGAGGTGACGTCGGCCGACTACCAGACGATGCGTGCGCTGGTGGACGCGGACCTCAACAACAAGAAGGCGTTCGGCTTCACCTTCAAGGTGATCGAAGATCGCGTGGAAGGTGGTCTGCCGACAGGCTCGACCAGCATCCGCCTGTGCTTCGCCTACGACCGCGCTGCGGTTGGCCTGGCCACGGCGATCGAGCCGTCGACCCGCGTCGACTTCATCCCGGAGCGCGCCAGCTGGCTCTCGCAGGGCATGTTGAAGGCCGGTTCGACCGTCATCGACGCCAAGGGCGTGGTCGAAGTCCAGAGCTACGAAGCCTGAGTGACCGGGGGCGGCTTGACCGCCGCCCCCACCTCTCGCTTCTCCACCCTTCTTTTTCTCGAGGTACTTTCAAATGGCTTTCTCTCGTCTCGCTCTCCAGCGCGTTGGTCCGCAGAACGCAACCGCTCCGTCGATCTGGACGTACGCCACGGCGGACGCCCTCACGGCGGTCGATGCTTCCGGCTACTTCAACGACGCCGCAGCCAACCTCCAGGTTGGCGACTTCATCTTCGTGGCCAGCTCGAGCACGTGGGGCATCCACGTGGTCGTGTCGAACACGCGTGACCTGACGTCCTCGCCGCCGGTCGAAGGCGTGGTCGACGTTTCGAACGCCGTGGCGCTCGGCGCGATTGACAGTGACTAGAATTAGCGCGAGCTAATACTTGCGGGGGAACGGCGCTAGCCCGTCTAGTACCCCGCGCTTTCTCGGCTAGGAGAGAGTTGATGCCTTATAAGAATCTGGCGGACAGGAACGCCAACACTCAGCGGCGTCGCGAAGATCCCGCATATGTGGCGCGAGTCAACGAGATCGCGCGCAAAGCGTACGCGGCCCGGGTTGCTGACGGAGCCGCTCGCGAAGCGCACAGGCGCAAGACGCGCAAGTGGCGAGCTGCAAATATCGAACAAGCTAGAGAACTCGCTCGGCGTTCGGCAGACAAGCAACGCGCAGAGCACCCGGAGAGAACTTCGGCGCACGCACGTAAGGCGCAGACGGCCAGGCTGAAACGATATCCAGCTTGGGCGGATGACGAGAAGATTCAGAAGGTTTACGCAGATGCGAAAACCATGTCTGAGATTACAGGTGAGCCGTGGCACGTCGACCACATAGTGCCGCTGCAGGGAAAGACGGTGAGTGGACTTCATGTCCACTACAATCTGCAGATTCTCCCCGGCGCGGAGAACTTGCAGAAGCACAACAAATTTGAGCCAGGAGACGTTTAGTGGCAACGAACAAAATCGGTGGTGGCTACAAGTTCCCGAGCGGCGACTCGGTGCAGATGCTGCCCCTCTCCGGTCTGCGGGTGAACGCAACGGCAGCAGTCGCCAGCACCGCGGAGGCGGCCGTTCCCTCGGGCGCCGCCCTGATCATGTTGCGGGCTACCGGCCCGGTCGCGATCCGGTTCGGCAACACGGGCGTGGGCGCCGCAGCCGTCGACGCGAACAGCATCCTGTTCCCGGCCGGCGAAGCCCCGGTCAAGATTCCCCTCGTCTCGGACGTCCCCGCCACGCATTTCCGCGTGATTCGCGCCAGCGGCAGCGATGCCTTCGTTCAGCTTGAAAGCGTGAACATGCTGGCCTGATGTGGCTCTTCGATTCACACTTGAAGTCATCGACGAGCAAGGCCGCGTGAGCAAGGTTTACGGCACGCTGCCCGCCGCCGATGTTCCGGCCGCGCCTACCGCCTTGACGGCCGAGGATGTGACGGGCGGTTACGTGTCGCTGTCGTGGACTGCGTCGGACAACGCGACGCTGTATCAGCTCTATCGCGACGGTACGCCGGTCGGCTCGCCGACTGCGAGCACGTTCGCGACTGACACGAGCGTGGTGCCGTCGACGGCTTACGACTACCAGGTGCAGGCGTCGAACTCCTCCGGTTCGTCGACGCTGTCGACTGTGCTCGAGGTGACGACTGCGGCGAACAGTGCCCCGGTGTGGGACTTGGTAGACCAGTCCGGCGTCATCGGTCAAGCGTTCAGCCTCAATCTCACTTCGGTGTGCTCGGACGACGACGCGCAGGCCCTCACGTTCTTGGTGACGTCTGGCAGCGTTCCGGGTGTCACGCTTACCGGCCAGACGCTTGCGGGGACACCCACGACCGCGGGTGCTAGCAGCTTGACGATTACCGCGTCCGATGGTTACACATCCACTCCGGTCACGATCACGTTTACCGTTAGCGATCCAGACGTAACCGCTCCGAGTGTTCCGACCAACGTGGTCGCTTCGGTCAACGGCTCCACCGTCACCGTGACATGGACCGCGAGCACGGACGCCACGGGCGTGGCGACCTATCGCGTCTACCGAGGCGGCGTGTTCCGTTCGCTGTCAACCGCTTCGCCCTACGCCGAGTCCGGCGTGCCTGTTGGCACGTACACGTATTCGGTCAGTGCCGTGGATTCTTCGGCCAATGCCAATGAGTCTGCGCAAGGCAGCGCCTCTCCGGTATCGGTGGTGCCGCAGACGCCGGATACGCCGATAAACTTCACCGCCACAAGCGACGGCGCGACCACGATCAACCTGTCCTGGGCGCCGGGACCGAACGGCACCGTGCCCGATGACTACGACCTAGACTTCTCTGCGACCAGCGCCAGCGGGCCGTGGACCGCGATCACGTTCGTGGGAGCGGCGACGACTTACGCGCACACGGGGCGCACCGCTGGAGTCACGTACTACTATCGCGTTCGCGCCGGACTCGGGGCTGCGGAATCCGGGTATGCAGCCGCCACTTCGAGTTCAGTGGCTTACGCATTCATTGACGGGTTTGAAGCGACCTTCATTGACCCGGCGCTGTACAAACAGTCCACCAATCCGGGCACGCTGCCCGCGTCCGGCATCACGTTGGAAACCAGCACGACGCACTCTAGAGAGGGCGGGCGCTCGCTGCACACGAAGGTCGTCAAGGCCGGCACAACCAACTACCGCAGCGAAGTGCGGGTGAGATCGCCGACCGATTCGTGGATGTCCGCGGGCAGCCCCGACTACTGGCTGGGGTTTTCGTTTTACGTCCCGACGGGATCGGACGCGAACCAGTCGCGGACGATTATCGCGCAGTTTCACACAGTCGCCGCTACCGGGGGCGGGTCGCCGACGTTGGGCATCGGGATGATTGATAACACTTGGTATATCACACGCAAGGGCATCGGCACGGTCATGGAGCTGGGCGCGATTCCTCGCAACGTGTGGACCGACATAGTGCTCCGCGGGCGAATCAGGATCGACGGCACGGGCGAGTGGGACGTGTGGGTGAATGGGGCGCTGGTGTGGGGCGTTCGCAATTCGAATACACACTGGACGGGAGAACCGAATTTCCCCTACCTAAAACTCGGTCGTTACGCGTGGGATTGGGATGCGGCCACCAACACCGATCCCAACGGCACCTATCAGGAGACTTGGCACGATGCGATCAGGATTGCCACAGCAGCGCCGGGTGTGGACATGTATGCGGCCGTCGCTCCGCGCGGTAACAGGCTGACCGCGCCATGAGCATCACCTACGTCGGCGCAGGAACAGCCGCCCACGGGAACAACGTATCCGTCACCCCAACGCTGCACGCAAGCAGCACCACGGGCGACCTGTTGCTGGTGTTCGACGGAGAGCGAGGAACGAGCGCAACATGCGCCGATTCGTTGGCCGAGTACACGCAGTTAGGCTCGGTCACGGCTGCCTCGCACACGGCGACCGTGCTTGCGCGTGCCCACGACGGTAGCGAGGGCGATCCGCAAATCAACATCACGGCAGGCACCGTCACGAGTCATAGCGCCGTGGCTGTCACCATCCGTGGGGCCGTCACCACGCTGACCGGCTCACCCGCCGCGTGCCTCGACGGCGCGATCCAGACGCAGAGCAACGGCGGTTCCGACCTGACCATCGAGTACCCGGCGCTCACCGTCACCAACGACAACTGCATCGTGTTCCTGTTCGTCAAACTGAACGACGATCTGAACGGCGGCAGCTTCGACACGCCTGCGGGCTTTACCCCAATCGGCCCATGGGACACAACGCTCGGCGCGGATCATGCGTTCCAGATTTACTACCAGATACAGACGACCGCAACGAACATCTCGGCTGGCACGGTGACGGCGAGCGGTGGCACGGTCGCTGCCGTTTCGCAGGCGATGATTTTTGCGATTAAGGATAGCGCCGCCGCCGGCCACCCCGCCATCGCTCGCACTCGCGGCATCCCCGGCATGAACACAATCGCCTCGCCTTTTGGTCGCGGCTGGTAATCAGGAGACGATAGATGGCAAGCACCGACGCAACCGCGATCCCGGTCAAGAACCAGGCGTACCGCGTGACGTTCCCGATCCTCGACGCGGACGGTGACCTCGTCACGGGCGCGACAGGTCTCGACTCCGAAGTCAGCAAAGACGGCGGCACGTTCGCCGACGCCACCTCCGAGGCCACCGAGATCGCAACGGCCTCGGGGATGTACTACCTCGACCTGACCGCGACAGAGATGAACGCCGACACCGTCGCGATCATCGTCAAGTCGAGCACCGGCAAGACGGTGCCGATCGTGCTGTACCCGCAGGAAGCCGGCGACATCAACGTCGACGTCACCTACTGGAACGGCACTGCGGTTGCCACGCCGGATACGGCAGGCTACCCGAAGGTCACGGTCAAGTCCGGCGCGGGCACGGGCGAGATCAGCCTCTCTAGCGGCGGTGTCGTACTCAGCACGTCTGGCGTCAACGCAGTCGCAGACCAGGTGTGGGACGAAGCCGCTTCCGGCCACGTCGCCGCCGGCAGCTTCGGCGCGATCAACTACGGAATCCGCAGCGCCACCGCGCAGGCGGGCGCCGCCACCACGATCACGCTCGACGCCAGCGCGTCGGCAGTCGATGACTTCTACACCAACCAGCGCATCCACATCATCGCGGGTACGGGCGCGGGCCAGGGCCGCATCATCAGCGACTATGTCGGTTCGACCAAGGTCGCCACGGTCGCGACGTGGGCCACCAACCCGGGGGCCGACTCGGTGTTTGTCATCACCCCGTTCGGGTCGATCCCGGGTGCGAGCGCGCCGACGGCGAGCGAAGTCGCTGACGCGGTGTGGGACGAGCTGCTCGCTGGGCACACGACCGAAGCAAGCTACGGTGCGTTGATGCAGGCCCTGCAGCTGCACGTTGGCACGGCGCAGGCCGGCGGCGCGTCGAGCATCACGCTGGACGCCACGGGGTCGAGCGCCACCGACGATCTCTACAACTACCAGATGATCACGATCCGCTCCGGCACGGGCGCCGGGCAGACGCGACAGATCATCGACTACAACGGCACGACCAAGGTCGCCACCGTCAACCTCGCGTGGACGACGCAGCCGAGCACCGACTCCAACTACATCGTCTCCCCGGGCGGCCTCGACGCCGCAACGGTGGAGGCCGTGGCCTCCGCGGTGTGGGACGTCGAGCGCGCCTCGCACGTCGCGGCCGGCAGCTTCGGCGAATACGTGCTGGCCGACGCCACCCGCATCAGCGGTGACGCGACGGCGGCCGACAACCTGGAAGCGATGGTCGACGGCACGGGCCTCACGCTCACGGGCGTGACGGTGCCGGCGGTGACGACGGTGGGCACGTTGACGACGTACACCGGCAACACCCCGCAGACCGGCGACGCCTTCGCACGGCTCGGTGCCCCCGCGGGCGCGAGCGTCAGCGCGGACGTGGCAGCGGTCAAGGTCGATACGGCGGCAGTGCTGGTCAGCACCGGCACGACGCTGGACGGCAAGATCGACACCATCGACACGGTGGTGGACGCGATCAAGGCGAAGACCGACAGCCTGACCTTCACGCAGTCCGGGCACGTCGACGCCAACGTCCAGCGCATCAACGACGTCACCGTTCTCGGCGACGGCAGCGCGACACCGTGGGGGCCGTAAGGTAGTGCCTGTCGCCATTCACTGCCGGCCGACGCTCAGTCGCGCCATCCTCGGCAGCGGGGGTGGCGGCGGGGGCTCAATCTATCTTGGCCTCACGCCGACGATCTACGCCGCGCCTGCGGACGTGGGCAGCGGGAACGGCTCGAGCGAAGCGAATGCGATGGACCTGGCGACCGCACTGACGACGGTCACGGCCGGCGGGATTGTCGGTTTGATCCCGGGCGTGTACTCGCGCCAGAGTCCGGGCGGCGAGAACCGATTTGCGGTGGCGTGGAATCCGGCCAACTCAGGCTCGAGCGGCAACCCTATCCGCATCGTGGCGAAGTACCCGGCAGCGACCACGGTGGATACAGGGAACTGGTCCGAGATGCAGGCCGACCTTATCACCACCTACGGCTCCCCGGCCTTTGGTTCGGACGGGCGCGATTACATCGAGTGGTACGGGGTCTATGGCTCGGACGAGTCCGGCCACTCGGCCTCGGCTGACGACACGAGCGTGTGCGTCCTGCACTCCGCTGATCATTGCGTGATCAAGTATTGCGTCATCCGCGGTGACGGCGCGAAGTGGGGCGCGAACAATTACCACGGGATTACCTGCGAGGACTGCGTCAACCCGACGGCGTCGTACAACGACATAAGCAATTACTATACCGGATCGGTCGGTGCGGTGAACGCGAACGGTTGCGGCATCATGCTTGACCACAGCGGTGGCGGTCTGGTCGAACGCAACTACATCCACGACTGTGGCGCGGGCGTGTTCCACAAGAAANNACTACATCCACGACTGTGGCGCGGGCGTGTTCCACAAGCGTTCGGACGCTTCAGGCGGCGGTGCGTATACCCACGGCAACTGGATCGTCCGCTACAACAAGATTATTGATTGCGAGTTCGGTGTCCGTGGCGACTCCAACCAGTCGTCAGGGCAGACGACGTGGACCTTCGATGTCTACCAGAACCTGATGGTCGGGTGCGAATACGCCTGCTACAACGGCAACTCGTCCAACGACCTGTCGGGCGATGTCCGATTCGTGAACAACACGCTGGTCAACTGCACCGTGGCGCATGCCACCAACCAGCAGCCTTACGACGCTACTGCGGGGCACAAGTTCTACAACAACGTCGTTTACGACCCGGCTCAGGCCTACAACTGGGACAACTGGTCGAGCGGCGAGCTGGCCACGCTCTCGACCGCTGAGTTCCTCGCGAACTACAACGTCTACTACTCGGCGGCGACGTTCTTTGACGGCGATGCAATCGCCGCACAGACGCTGGGCACATGGCAGGGACTTGGGCAGGACGCCAACGCGATCACGACGGACCCTCTGTTCACCAACACAGCGGGGGGTATCTACACGTTGCAAGCCGGTTCACCGGCTCGCAACCTGGGCATCGACATCCTCGACCTGCAGGGCGGCGGCACGAGCGCGTCCATCCACGCGGGTTGCTACGTGACCGGCACTGAAACGATAGGGATTGCCTGATGTTCTACATGAGCATCGAGCGCGACCTTGCCGTGGCGCAAATACCGAAGGCCGGACTGCAGACGATCAGTGAATGGCTGGGTCGCGACTTTCCCGTGGTGTCGAACGACGAGGCGCGGAAGGTTTCTCGACGGGTGGCGTTCATTCGGCATCCGATTGAGCGGCTGGCGTCGTGCTACTCGTTCTTTTACTGGCTCACTGACTACGGGCGACCGTCCAAGGAAGTCGGCCCGGTGACGCAGTGGGAACCGTTCGTTGACCTCGTTCTGTCTCGCGACAACGAGCATTGGCGACCGCAGTCCTTGCATGTGGGTGACGTGCCGAACATATACCGCAGGTTTGAAAACCTCGCAGAGTGCTACGAGGAGTTCCGCCCCGGCCTGCTGCCGCACAACAACCGCGCCTCGCGGCTACCGACCAACGACTACCGGAAGGACGACTTGCTCGCGCTCTACGCCGACGACCTTACGCTGTGGGGTAACTGCTGATGGCGTTCACCGTTACTTCTCGCGGGTTCGTGTCCGCGTCCGCGACATCGGCCGACCAGGTGTTCAGTTCGTTCACTCCGGCAGCGAACTCGATGCTGCTGATGGTCGTCGGCGGAGGCGGGACGCTGGCGATCAACGGCATCACCGGACACACCGGGGGCGCGGCGTGGTCGCAAGTCAAGGACATCCCCGGCTGGTCTACGGCGAACCGCGATTTCAAGGCGTGGGCGTGCTTTGTGGGCGCTTCGCCCTCGGCGTCCGCCGTCACGGTGGACATCGACTACGCCGACACGTTCGTCGGCGAGATTTTCGAGATTACCGGGGTGGACACGTCCGGCACGGTGGCCAACGCCTTCGGTGTTGAAGGGTCAGAATACGGATACGACCTGGAGCCGTGGACTGCCTCGTTGGCTGCGTTTGCATCGGCTACGAACATGACGTTCGTCGTCGGCATTCAGATTGACGCCACGCCGACGTTTACGTGGGACGGAAACCTGACGCAAGGGACGCTGCGGCAGAACGGAACCTGGGCGCAGCAGTGCGCGTGGGTGCTATCCGAGGACAACTCGGTCGCCTTCAACAGCGAGAACAGCAAGAATGGCTTTATCTGGGCCATAGAAATCAAGCAGGCGGCAGCAGCTGGCGGTAATGCGGCGAGGGCGGCCTTTTATCAAATGATGGAGCGCAACTGATGGAACGAATTCTCAAGCAGTCCACGGCGACGACCCTGTTGCTCGGCCCATTCGTGGACGAGACGGACGGGCAGACCGCCGAAACCGCGCTGACCATATCGCAAGCCGACGTGCTGCTGTGGAAAGAGGGCGGCACGACGCTCGCGCAGAAAACCGAGTCCACGTCCTGCACCCACCGCAGCAACGGCCTCTACACCTGTCCGATCGACACCACCGACACCAACACCCTCGGCATTCTGACGGTGAGCGTGGACGAGAGCGGCGCGCTTCCGATTCGGATGGACTACTTCGTCGTCGCGGCCACGGTGTACGACTCGCTGAAGGGCAACACGGGCACAGGGCTGCGCGCTGACGCTGTGGCGATTTCCGGCGACACGACCGCCGCCGACAACCTCGAACTCGCGCTGGACGATACCGCGGGCGCCGTCCCGTGGTTCGGCGTGGTCGATCAAGGCACAGCGCAGAGTGCTTCTGCCACAGGCGTGGTGC
>CXWJ01007529.1_pt1 | contig 19669 bp, 21 predicted proteins | sample 590841 | NCBI WGS metagenome assembly CXWJ01 (sample SAMEA3498367, study PRJEB10139) | wastewater metagenome | biome: wastewater treatment plant; material: activated sludge | place: Austria | collected 2015-01-21 | reverse complement strand
AATGCCCGTCGCTCCGCCCGTGATCGAACCGCTCGCCGTGTTGACGATATCGGCCCGCGCCTCCGCCGAACCCCAATTCGTCGCCGTGATTGAAACGCCCGTGCCGGTGTCGCCCGTGATCTCGCCCGTATTCGTGAAGGCGCCGTTCGCTTGGGTGAGCAGCATCACGAGGCCGTTCGCCCCCCCGGAGATCGTGCCGTTGTTAGTAACAGGCGCATTGAAGTCCGTCACCTCGATGACCGCGCCGTTCACGCCGCCGGAGATCGCCCCGTTGTTCGTGACCGAGGCGATGATCGTCTCGCCCTCAAGCGCAAACCCCGTCAAGCCGCCGGATATATTTCCATCGATCGTGTTGATGACGACAGCGATATCCTCCGCGCTGCCCCAAGCACCAACCTCGATCGCAACACCGTTGCCGCTCTCGCCGCCGATCGATCCTGAGTTCGTGAAGTCGCCGGTCATCGAACCCAGCGCGAGGACAGCCCCGTTCGAACCGCCTGCAAGCGTGCCGGTGTTCGAGAATGCTCCGTCGAACGTTCCGAAGTCCAAGCGCAGCGCGTTGTAAGCGCTCGCGATCTGGCCGTTGTTCGTGAAGTTGCCGTCGAACAGATCGGCGATCAGGTGCACGCCCGTGTTCTCGCCGTCGCCGCTGATCGTCCCATCGTTCAGAAAATCGCCGTAGACGTTCGTGGCATTGAGGTAGAAGCCCGTCGCCCCGCCCGTGATCACGCCGCTCGTCATATTGACGATATCGGCCCGCGCTTCCGCCGAACCCCAATTCGTCGCCGTGATCGAAACGCCCGTGCCGCTCTCGCCGCCGATCGAACCAGAATTCGTGAAGCCTCCCGCGATATTGGCGAACGACATCGCAAGGCCGTTTGAGCCCCCACCAAGCGATCCGCTGTTCGAGAAGCCGCCGTCAAAGCTCTGTCCCGACATCGCGACCGCATTCAGGCCGCCGCCGTTGATCGTGCCGTTGTTGGCGAAACCGCCAACGAACGTCGTTCCTTCATAGGTGAAGCCGTTGCGTGCGCCCGAAATCAGACCGTCGTTGCGCACGCCGCCGCTCCAAGCAGCGGTGGCGAACACGCCGTCGCCGCCGGACGCCTCGATCTGTCCCGAAAGCCCATTCACAAGGCCGCCCGAAAACGTCCCGCTCAAGATGCGGATGGCGTCGTTCGTGCCCGAGATGAGACCCGCATTGGTGATGCCGCCGCTGAAAACTTGCGTCGCATCCGTGATCCAAACCGCAGGCCCAGCCAGCCCGTAGACGCGCCCGTTCGCGTTGTTCGTAAGCCCGCCCTCAACGGTTCCCGCGACGAAAACGATCCCGACACCGCGATAAGGCGACGCGAGCAAACCGTAGCCCGTGGCCTCGCCGCCGCCGTCGCCCAAATCTTGCGTGATCAAACCGTCGTTGGTGACGCCGCCGCTGAAGCTGGCGCCGCCGATGCCGATCGACGGACCATATTCGCTGACGATCGTCGCGCCGGTGTCATTGACGATGCCGCCCGAGAAGACGACGCCGGGCCCTTGCGGCTGCACATACGCGACGCTCTCGTCGTCGCCTTCCCCGCCGTCCTCTTCGCCGCCTTCCCCACCGTAGCCGCCGGTCGGCAAACCCCAGTCGCCGATCAGTATGCCGCCAAAACCGCCACTGATGATGCCGCTGTTGCGAATGCCGTCCGTCCACGACGTGAACGTGTCGGGGATGTACACGCCGGCCAATCCGCCGCTGATGACGCCGGTCGATTGATTGATCAGCGATCCCGTCATCGTGCCATAGCGCGCGACGATGCCGAAGTCCTTGCCGCTGATGAGTCCTGCATTGATGATATCGCCGGTCAGCTTCGCGGCTTCGATCTCGATCTCGTGGTCGTCGTACTCGACCATGCCGAGGCTGATGCCGCTGCCGCGCCTCGAGGCGATCGTTCCATTGTTGAAAATGCCGCCCGTTACATCGGCGTCCTCGCCCAACGTCAGAGCGCCGGAACCTTCCGAACCGCCGACGATCGTTCCGTTGTTGATGAGCCTGCCGTCGATCAATCCTTCGTCGCCGATAAAGAACCCGGGATCGCGACGTTCCGCGTTGCCGTCGCCCACGCCGTTGCCGGCATTGCCCTTGCCGATCGTCGCATTGTTGACGACGTCGCCCGAAATGGTCTTCTCGACGCGAACGCACCGCTTGTTCGTGTTGATCGTCGTGGGGCCACTGAGCTCGACGCAGCCGCCGCCATGCGCGGCGGCGCTCGCCGACCCAACCGCAAGGATCGAGACACACGACAGAAGCCGTGCCGCAAAACGCGACTGCATCATTGCGATTAACCCACCCAGTCCCCGCTTTGGGGATCATTCTGAGCGGCACGCTAACGACAACCACGCAGGCCGACCAGACATTTGTGTCAGTGAGCTAAATGCGTGCCCGGCCTGTGGCCTTCGCGCCGAACGTCCCAGAAGTCGCAACACCCCCTCTTACTGCGTCCCCGAGTTGTTTGGCGCAGGCGCCCCCGAACGCGGCGCTAAGGTAAAGGCGGAGGCGCCCATGACATGCGGACGTCCGCCGTCCGGCCCCGGCCGCCCCCGACGATTCGCCCCGTTTTGTGCCACCCGCGCCACAACGGCGCCGCGATCGGGCAGTCGGCGCTTGGCGGGCGCAGCCCCCATGCTATACGCCCCAAGATGATCGAACAGTTCCTCCACGATGTGTCCTGGGTCGTGCCGTATCGCTCGGAAGCGGCCACGCTCGTCTTCAACGCGTTCACGCTGGCGGGCTACACGCCGTTCTTCCTGGTGCTGCTTCCGCTCGGCTACTGGCTCTGGGACAAGGCGTTGTTCACGCGGCTCGCCTTGCTGATCGGCCTCGTCGGCTTGTCGAACACGTTCCTGAAGGAGCTGTTCATGGACCCGCGCCCGCCTATTGCATTTGCGCTCGACGGGCGCGTGGGCGAATCGTTCGGCTTCCCTTCGGGCCACGCGCAGATCGCGGTCGCGATGTGGTTCTACCTCGCAATGGAGCTGAAGCGAAGCTGGGCCTGGGTCGCAGCCGCCGTGTTGGCCGCGGGAGTGTGCTTCTCGCGAATCTATCTGGGCGTCCACGACGTGGAAGACGTGCTCGGCGGCGCGCTCATCGGTCTTGCCTGCATCTTCATCTTCAAGGGCCTCGAGCGCGAGCGCATGATCACCGAGGCGCATCCGGCGGCGCAGCTCTTGGGCCTCGCCGCGATCGCGCCGGTCGCTTGGGCGCTCTGGCCGCGGCCCGGCGATATGCCGGAATCGATGCTGGCGCTGACCGCGTTCCTGTTCTGTTGGTGGACCGGCCGCCTGATCGAAGAACGCTGGATCAACTACCAGCGCCACGGCAACTGGGCGGTCGCGATCTTAGGAACGGTCGCTGGCGTCGCGATCGTCTTCGTCCTGTTGAAGGTTGTGGGCGACGTGGCTGAAGCTGCCGGCCTCAAATCCCTCGCGCAGACTGCGCAAATGAGCGTGATCGCGATCTACGTGACGGCGATCGCGCCAGCCTTGTTCCGCCTGACGCGCCTCGGCTGGTAGCTTTGAGTCTTTCCGGTCACACCGGCGGATCAGTCATCTTTCGTTTACCCAACAGGGCGTAGAAACTCGCTAGGCTAAATAAAGCCTTGTGATTCGTTCGGGAGTCACCTTGCGTCCAGTGCCCGTTGAGGGATCTCTTTTGGACCGTTGCAGGCATCGCGCACTCGTCCCGCGCGAAGCCTCCCGCCCCCGACACTGCGAAATCTTCGTGACAGTTTTGTGTAGGATGAGCGTATGCGATCCTCGCATGCGCGTCCGCGTTCGAGGGGAGTGAGCCTTATGGGTAAACGTGCCGCCCGCCGCCGCATGCGAGAAGATCACCAGGAACACAGCAAAGTCCGCGCGCTCTTCGCTGGCCGCGAATCCTGGTCGCCGCTCGACCGCGACCGCCCGCGCGATCAGCACACCGAGCGCGCCTATGTGCGTCACGTCAAGCCCTGCTCCGACAATCAGCGTCGCCTCTTGGAAGCGATCGACAAGCGCAACCTCGTCGTCGCCGCTGGCCCCGCCGGCACCGGCAAGACGTTCCTCGCGATTGCCAAGGCCGTCGAGGCGCTTGAAGAGCGCAAGGTCTCGCGCATCATCCTCTCGCGCCCGGCGGTGGAGGCCGGCGAAAGCCTCGGCTTTCTGCCCGGCGCGCTCGAAGACAAACTCGCGCCCTATCTGCGCCCGCTCTACGACTGCTTGTCAGATCGCCTCGGCAACAAACGGCTGAAAACCTACCTCGCAGAAGGCATCATCGAAATCGCACCGGTCGCCTATATGCGCGGCCGCACGCTGAACAACGCCTTCATCGTTATCGACGAGGCCCAGAACTGCACTTACGGTCAGCTGAAAATGCTGCTCACGCGCTTGGGTTGGCAATCGACAATGGTGATGACAGGCGATCCGGACCAAACCGACTTGCTGCCCGGCATGAGCGGTCTGGGCCAAGTCGCCGACCGCTTGAGTGCGCTCGACGACATCGCCGTGATCAGATTGGAAGACAACGACATCGTGCGCCACCCACTGGTGGCCGCAATGCTGACCGTGCTCTAGACGAGGACCGCCTGCACTGCCACCAGGGCGCCTAAGGCCAGGCACGCCAAGTAAGCCGCGAAAGAGGATCGGCTGCGCCAGGACTTGGGTTCGGTGAACATCGTGGTCGCAGCTTGCGCGAACCCCATCTGCTCGCGCTGGATCAGCTGCTGGCCCGTAAACACGACAACGATCGCCGAGGCGATGAAGAATGCATCGCCCGGCGCAATCCGGCCGAACTCGAAGAGCACCAGCACGGCGCCCATCAGCACAACGACCAGAGCATTGACGATACGATTGAACATGAAACTGTCGCCCACGAACGCATATTGCAGTTGCGAAGTGAGATAAGAGTTTCAAACACTCGTTTCAAGAACCAAAGTGACGCCAACGTCACCAAATCGTGAATGTTGGTCAGAGTACGAACAGCAATAGGGCCGCATAACCCAGCACAAACGACCACACCAGCCCCAGTGCAAAGCAGGCAAAAGTGTAGGAAAACGGCCAGTCCCCGCCCTTGAGAGACCTGTCGGCCGCCCGGACGAGGATATGAGGCCCTGCCAAAAGCATAACCCCGACCACCGCCAGCCGCCGTGTGTCCGACGTGACCGGAAAGTGCAACGGCGAAGCCCCATTCAGCATGAGCTGGAATAGGTTCGACATGACCCCTGAGATCACAAAACCAATGACAAGTCCGAAAATGAGCGTCAGGCCAGCATCGAGCATCGGAAACCTCTGTTTACCAGCCTTGCAAGGCAGTCCCCATGCCAATGGCAGAATTCCAAGGCTAAGCCCTTTGGCCGCCGTCCAGCTTTGCGACAACAAAGCCAGAATGGCCTATTGCGACCAGCCGCACGGCACGGCACGCTCAGAAAAGTGACTGTTGCAGCAAGACAACGACGACCGTGATTGGATGCAACGGCGGCCGGGATTCCAACATTTCGGAAACCACTCGCGACGAATAGTGCCCCCATGAGAATTGACCAACGCGATGCCGACGCCGCCCTTGGGGGAGAGGTCCACGCCCATTCGAGCTGGATCCTGCCCGCGATCTTCCTTGTAGTCGCAGGGCTGATCGGCATCGGCTTCTACATCTTGTTCACCGGTCCCACGGTCGACGATCTGCAGGGCAATACCACGTGGCCTACAGCTTCGACGGACACGGCCGACATTCGCATCGACAATGCCGTCTTTCGCATTCCAGCGAACTACACAAAACTCCGCCGCTCCCGCAGCGACGGTGACGCTGACGACATTCCGATGCACGCTTTGCTGCCAAACCTCTCACCATGGACACAGGCGCAGGCGCCCGAGTTCGCCTCCAACACCTGGAACGCGCGCGTCGTCCAAATCTTGCTGGCGGTAGACCACGCCAAGCTGACTTATCAGGACAAGTTCGAGCGCGGCATCAAACCCCGTTCGAGCACGCCAGAGGGCATTCCCGGTCCGCACGGACTCACGACCTACAAGTTCGACCCGGGCACCGGCTACGAGAACACGGAGTGGCTAACGGCGACGCTCGAGGACGGCTCGAAATTCGTCATNNAAACTTCGGCTCCAGTTGCATGCGCGTCACGCGCCTTAAGGACGGCGTCGGCCTGACCTACAAGTACAAACGCGCCTATCTTGCCCAGTGGAAAGAGATCGACGCTAAGATCATGGCGAAGATCGTAAGCTTCCGGGTGAAGTAGCCTACTTCTTCAAGACCGCAGAAGCGGGCGGCAGATCCATCTCAAGGATCGCCATCTCGAAGTGATACGTGGTCTCGCCATCTTCAGTGTCCTTGAAGATGACGCCGATGAACTCGTCGCCAACCATCACTTCCACGGAGTCGGTCTTGTTCGGACGCGCTTCGATGCGGATCGTGTCCAAGCGGAACAGCGATCTGAGGTATTTTTCGACGCGCAGGATTTCTGTCTTGTCCACGTGCCTTCGGGCTCCAATAGCTGGTCGTACTTAATCTTCGACCAGATAGCCCTGCAACCACAAGCGCCCGGTTATTTCGTCCCCAGGCTTGGGTCGGTAGCCCGAGGGCAACACGTGTTCGGCCGCATAGAGCGCCACGTCGACCATTGACTGCCCGTTCCGCGCCACCGTCACCCGCATGCGATAAACCGTCCCAGTGTCGAGCCTCATCGGATACACATGCTGCACCGTCGCTCGGAACTCGTAGTCATCGCTGCCGCCGGTGCGCGCGGGCTTGAGGACGTCGCGCAAGACAATCGTATCGTCGCCCTGCACCACTTTCAGACCGAACGGCTTCAGCGAATATGCGAACGCAGATAGCGCGAACTGATAGCTCTCGCCCACCTGATAATCGGAACCGTTCTTGAAGAACAGCGGATCGAAGAACGAGATCTCCGCCCCATCCTCCGTGCGCCCGCGAATTTGCCCTTCGGCGCCCGAGCCCGTCGACGCGACATGATCGATCGTCACCGCATGCGCGATTGCCCCCGCTGCAAACGGAAAAGCGGATAGTACGCAACCCGAAGCCGACTTGCTCTCCGTCAGTAGCAGCACCATGTGCCGCACGTCGCCGTCGCCTTCCGCCATCGCGGTCAGCATGTCGGCATGCTCGCCGTTCGGCATGGCTTGCGCTTCCGGCAACTCCACCTGCGCGATAATCGTCGAATTTGCGACGACGCTTTTGATGCGCGCACGAATGGCGTCTGGCGCATCGGGATAGAGAGAAGCCCAATGCGTCGCATGTGCATCGATCACTGCGCCGGTTTTTTCCATCATCGGATTGCGACTACGCACACTTATCGCGCGCTTGGCAAGAGCGCACCCCCTCTTGATGTTTCCGCAAAACTAGTCTTGAGGAGATCGCATGACTGCTTCGCAGAGCGACTCATATTATCTCGCCACGGCGATTGGGCAACGTGCGCGTCCACAATTGAACGGCGCACGCGATGCCGACGTGTGCGTGATCGGCGGCGGTTACACGGGCCTGTCATGCGCGCTCCATTTGGCGAAAGCGGGTATGAAAGTCGTCGTGCTCGAAGCCGAAACCGCAGGCTTCGGCGCCTCCGGCCGCAACGGCGGCCAGGTCATCACCGGGCAACGCGTCGATCAAGACGAACTCGAACGCCGTTATGGTGAGGCGCACGCATNNCGCGTAGATCAAGACGAACTCGAACGCCGTTATGGTGAGGCGCACGCACGTTCGCTGTGGGACCTGGCACTCGAGGCGAGGTCCCTTGTCCGCACTCTCATCGCATCCTACGCAATCGAATGCGACGAGAGATCCGGTCACTTCACAGCAGCGGTTCGAGATAGCCACGCCCGCGAGATCGAATCCTATGTCGATTTCTTGAGGCAGCGCTACAACTATTCGACCGCGCGGTATGTTCCAGCGGCTGAGGTTCCCGAAATCGTTGCCTGCCACAACTACAAGGGAGGCATGCTCGACACCGCCAGCTTCCACTTGCATCCGCTGAACTACGCGCTAGGTCTCGCGCGCGCCGCCGACGATGCCGGCGTCGAGGTTCTCGAGCATTCGCCAGCCATTAAGGTCGATCTCGGTGCGCGCGTGAAAGTGGAAACCGCGAGCTACACGTTCTCCAACACCGTTCAAGGCAGCGTTACCGCGAAGTTCGTGGTGTATGCGTGCAACGCATACCTGGGCGATTTGAACCGCGAGCTCGCGCGTACGATCATGCCGATCTCGAACTACATCGCGACCACCGAGCCCTTGGGCGATTCACGTGCGAAAGCGCTGATCCCCTCAGGCGCAGCCGTCGCCGACACCAAATTCGTGCTCGACTACTATCGCCTCACCGCAGACGGCCGCTTGCTGTTCGGTGGCGGCGAATCGTACGGCGGACGAGACCTCGACAATGTCGCAGAGATCGTGCGCCCGCACATAGAGCGCGTCTTTCCGCAGTTGAAGGGCGTGAAGATTGACAACGCTTGGGGCGGCCGCCTCGCGATCACCATGCCCCGCCTACCCCACCTTGGCCGGCTCACGCCGAACGCATATTTCGGGCAAGGTTACTCCGGCCAGGGTGTCGCGATCGCAACACTGGCCGGAAAGTTGATCGCCGAAGCGATCACCGGCCAAGCCGCGCGCNNACCTCCTCGTGTTCCATCAACGAAAGGAGGTGATCCAATGTCGAGTGAGATCTTGGTGCTGATGCAGAGCCTGAAGGTCAACCGGACGCTGGAGCAACCTCTGGGGACCGCCTGACTTTCGGATCGCAAGATCGGGGCTTGATAGCAATCGCCCATCTCACGGAAGGGCCGCTCAAACGAGCGGCCCTTTTCATTTCCGCGCACGCACCCCGCACCTACTGCCGGGCGATCGAAGCTTCAAAGAAAAATTCGGGTGGGAGTCTATCTAACGCTGGTCCGCCAGCGGCTCATCCTTCCACCAACGCGTAAAGAGGACGCGCACAAGCCAGAACAGCAACAAAACGAGCACCGCAGCGATAGGTGCAAAGTTCAGCCGGGTCTCGCGCAAGATCTCAGGAACGAAATCCGGCTGTCCGGCGAAATAGGCGCCGGTCGCAACCAGCATCGCGAACGACATGCGCCATAGGTGCCGAGCAATGCGCTGGCGTCCCGAAAGACCGCCGCGCACGATGACACTCAGGTCCGAAAGCACCCCGATCGCCGCGATCGATCCGAAGACATGGTGCACAACCTGGACGTCGCCGCCCTGGAGCGCGAAGAGGAACGCGCTCGCTGCAACGGCAACCCCGAACACGAGCGCCACCGTCTCGAACCGGCCGATCTCGCCGTCCATGCGTGTCGCCGCAACCCACGAGGTCACGATCATGTAAAACGTGACCGTCGACGCCGTGATGTTGATCGACTGGTCGCGAATGATCGCAACGACGAAGGCGCTGACCGTCATCGTCAGCATCGCGATGAAGAAGACATTGCCCGCGAACCGGTGAGCGGTCTCACCCTTGCGCACCAACATCGCGACGCCGCCCGAGATGAGCGCGAACGTGCCGCTGGTCACGTGAACGAAGACAAGAGCGGTGTCCATGTCACGCAGCCTTCAGCAGTGGCCAATAGATCCCGAACGCGGCACCGGCAATGCCTACCCCCATCGCCACCGTCAGCAAAACGAGCAGCGTTGCCACACCGACCTTCGCGCCGGCACCGCCGCGATCCTGCGCCCAAAAATAGAGTTCGAGCACCGCAAGCGGCACCAGGTAGTTGCCGTAGGACCAGAACGCATAGAAATCCGCGTCGAACTTTGCCGGTCCGCCGAACAGCCCGATCTTGCCGAACATCCACGCCATCATGCCAACGCGCAGGAACCACACGCCGTTCATCAGCATGTAGGTGCGCAAAGCCCATCGCCGGTGCGTGTCGATGTCGCCCGCGCGCGCAAAGCCGATCGTCTGCCCGGCGCAGAACATCAACAGTACGGCGTTGATCGTGATCGGGATGTGCGCGAACGCACCCTCGCCGCGCGTCGCGTTTAAGAACAACCCCGCCAGACTGATGACGAAGGCGACAAAGATGAACACGCGCCCGCTGAAGCGGTGGAACGAAATCGCATGCGCGCGAATCCACGGAATCAGCTGAACGGTGCCGCTTGCCGTGATCACCGCGGCCATCATCACGTGAACCGCGAAGGCGATGTTGCCGGCCGTATCGCCCGCGACATAGCCGTGCGTCATGAACTTGTTCTTGTCCCAGGCCTCGAAGTTCCCGGTGAACGTCGGCACCGCATAGAAGCCCAGGATAAACAGGACGAAGAGCCACTGTCCCACCGCCGCAACCAAGAACCAAAGCCCGGCTGCGGCCTTCAGAATCGCGTCGGCCAAAGACGGTGCAGTTGCGGCGCGTACGCCGGCAGCCTCCGGTATTGCGAAGGACATCGTCCGTTCCCAAGCAGTGAGTGTTCGTGTGAGACTTAAGGTCGGCCGCGCGGTTCACCCATGACGCCGGGTGCCATTAACTTGATCCCACGTAACGATCACGCTGGTGTGAATCTTAGAGTATCCCAAGGAACGCGAGAATCTGCTCGGCCCAAGCCGCAGCTCTAACCGGCATCGCACTCAGCGTTTCGACCTGCCGTGTCACCAGCGCGGTCACATCGCCGCCGTTCGCAAGTAGTGCACGCACGATGCGCTCGCCAATCCTGATGGACACCATACACAGCATCACGACCGCCATCGCGCCGCTCAGGACGGGGAGGTGGCGCGCCAACGCCTTTACCTCGGTCAACACCGGAATTGCCACAACAGCCTCCAAAACACGCAGAGATCCGCGCTCGTCGCCCGTTGCCGGGGCGGCCGGTATCACCTAGGTTCGTACAATTGCCACAACCAGTAAGGCAAAAGTCGTCCAAAACTCCATGACGCCCGGCACCAAAATCATGATCCAAAGGTGCACGCCGCCGGGACACCCGCATGCCTGAGTTGACCGTGGCCGCTGGCCTGGCGCGGAGCCTGACAAGGTTTGCAGTGTCAAAAGGGGCGGACCAAGAAACGCTCTTGGCTCGCGCCGGCATCGCGCACGACGATCTGCAAGATCAAGACAGCCGCATCCCATTTGACCGCTACGTGAAGCTGATGCGCTCGGCCGCGGAGCTTACAAACGATCCCGCCTTCGCACTGCACCTCGGTGAGGTCCCCGACTTCGCCGAAGTCTCGATTGTGGGCCTCATCATGCTGTCGACCGAAACGATGCTCGACGCCTTCATACAGCTGAATCGCTTCATCGGCTTGGTAATCGAGACTGATTGCGAGAGCGACCGCTTCAAGCTGGAGCACGACGACAAGGTCGTTTGGCTCATCGACATGCGGCGAAATCCCGACGACTTCGTGGAGCTGACGGAGTCGGCGTTCTCCCGCTTGGTTGTTGGCGGCCGCCGCATCGGCCCGGCGACGTTGATCAAGGAAGTGCACGTCACCCACGCCGCACCCGCCTATAGCGCCGAGTACGACCGTGTGTTTCAAGTGCCGGTCAAGTTCGAGGCAAGCAAAAACGCGCTCGCGCTCGACCACGCTTGGCTGACGGCAAAGGTCGCGCTCCAGCCGCGTTACGCCTTTGGCATCTTGAGCGAGCACGCCGAGAAGCTCCTCAAGAACCTCCAAGACTCCAAAACCACGCGCGGCCGCGTCGAAAGTCTGCTGATGCCGCTGCTCCACACCGGCGACGTCAGCATGGACAAGATCGCCGAAACCATGGCGATAAGCCGTCAAACCCTGTTCCGCAAACTCAAAGACGAAGGCTCGACGTTCGAAAAAGTGCTCGACGACCTGCGCCACAAACTAGCGCTGCACTATCTGAACGGGAAAAAAGTATCGATCAGCGAAACCGCCTACCTCGTCGGATTCTCCGAAGCCGCCGCCTTTTCCCGCGCCTTCAAACGCTGGACTGGCAAAAGCCCGAGTGAGATGCGGAAGTCCTGAACGCTAGATCTGATAGTCCAGCGGCACGTCTTCGATGATCTGGTTCATCTCGTGGCTGGGCTGATCGCAGCCCGCACATCCGACGACCCGCGCCGGCACACCCGCGACAGTGCAGTGCTCCGGCACATCGGCCAACACCACGCTGCCCGCACCCACGCGGCTGTTCGCGCCAATTTCGATGTTGCCCAGGATCGTCGCATTCGCGCCGATCATAACGCCGCGCCTGACCTTCGGATGCCGGTCGCCGGTTTCCTTACCCGTACCGCCCAGCGTCACCCCATGCAACATTGACACATCGTCTTCGATGACAGCCGTCTCGCCGATCACGACGCCGGTGCCGTGATCGATCATCACGCCGCGCCCGATCTTCGCAGCAGGATTCACATCGACGGCAAACACCTCCGACACGCGGGCCTGGAAGTGCTGCGCCAGCGTCACGCGGCCCTTTTTGTAGAGCCAGTGCATCACGCGATAAGACTGCAGCGCCAAGAAGCCTTTGAAGAACAAGAACGGCTGTAGATATGTCGTCACCGACGGATCGCGCTCGTATACGGCAGACAGGTCCGCCCGTACTTCTTCGCCCAACTGCGGCGCATCGGCAAACGCCTGGTCGAACACCTGCCGCACCTGCATCGCACCGACATCGTCGTTCCCGAGCTTCTGCGCGAGATGATAGGTCAGCGCTTCTTCCAACCGCTCGTGGTTGAGGATGGTTGCATGCACGAAGCTCGCGAGCGCGGGCTCGGCCGCCGCAGCGCGAATGGCCTCCTCACGCAGGTCTGACCACACCGGATCGCAGACCGCGAACTTCTCGGCAATAACGGGCATCGGGCGCTTGTTATCCATAGGAACCATCCTAATACAGATGGGGTCTTACCGCGAGCCTATCAAGCAAGTGTGACGCCAGGTTAACGCCTAGGGAAACACGGTTCATTCAGGCCGAATTTCGTGCTCTACGTCCCGCGAAAGAACGAGGACCGCATGCCGGAACTGAACGTCGCCGCCCCTCAAACGCTCGATCTCCTGCTCAGCCGCCGATCCGGCTCGGCAAAAAGAATGAAGGGCCCGGGCCCCAGCGAGGCCCAAATTCGCACGCTCATCCAGGCCGCGACTCGCGTGCCCGATCACGGCAAGCTCACGCCGTGGCGATTTCTAATCTTCAAGAACGCCACCCGTAACGACTTTGGAAACCTCCTCGTTCGCGCGCTGAAGCAGACCGAACCGGAAGCCAACGCCGAACGCATCGCGCAAGAACATGGCCGCTTCCTGCGCGCCCCCGTCATCATCGGCGTTGTCAGCCGCATCCGTGAGGGCACGCCGATCCCGGCGTGGGAGCAAACGCTCTCCGCAGGCGCCGCCTGCCAGACGCTCTGCATCGCCGCCCACGCCATGGGCTTTGTCGCGAACTGGATCACAGAGTGGTACGCCTATGACCCGTCCGTGTGCGAAGGTCTTGGGCTTCGATCGGGCGAACGCATAGCGGGCTTCATCTACCTGGGCCATCCCGCCGAGCCGCTTGAAGATCGCCCGCGGCCCGCATTCGAGACGATTGCGCAAGAATGGACGCCCTAGCGGCGCACCGCATCAGTCGTTGGAGGAGCGCGAAGTAGACCTATGTCTCGTGCGACCTGAATTCGTACACGACCGCATTCCAGAACTTCGCACGGTGACGCCCATGCTTGCGCCAGCCGCGTTTCGAAAGTGCGCGCCCGACGATTGCGTTGAAATAGCCGTGCGCAACTAGCACCGCGAGACCGTTCTCGCGAGCCTCCGCAGCGAGCATCTCGACCGCTTTGTCCGCGCGCCCTTTCGCGTCGCGAAAATCCTCGATGCCGGCGTCATGTCCGGCATGCCAAGCGAGCCGTGCAATAATCGCCCATGCCGGCGGCTTCATCCGAACGAGCGGCAGCTTCGGCGACTTGAGTTGCGCCTCCATGAAAAGCGGGCTGAATTCGAGTTCCGCGTGGGGCGCGAGCGCACGCGCGCTCTCGCGCGCCCTCGGCCGGTCGGAACAATATACGCGCCGCGCATCGCGGGCGAGGTCGACAAGCCACGAAGGCGGCGCGCTATCCGGATCAAGCCCCGCCTTTTCGTACGTTTCGATGTAATCTTCGAATTTGCGGTGGGTGAGCCGCTTGGTCGGGGCAACATCGGGCTTGCCGTGGCGGATAAGAACAATTTTGATGCCCTCCCCCACCGGCTGCGGGCTTCGCCTGCGCCGTTTCATAACCCTGGTACCTAGGCCTTCCATGACGTCAAAGCTCATCGCCGAAATTCACGGATCCACCGGCACACTCGTACTCAACGCGCCGGAGCGGCGCAACGCGCTGAGCCTCGATATGTGGCAGGCTATCCCCGGTCTTGTTGCACAATTCGAGAGAAATCCTGCCATCCGTGCCATCGTTGTTAAGGGCTCGGGCGACGAGGCATTCGCCGCCGGAGCAGACATATCCGAGTTCGAGGCCAATCGCGCAACAGACGACGGCGCGAAGGCTTATGATGCGGCAACCTTCCAGGCGACCCTTTCCCTCGAGCGTTGTTCGAAGCCGATCATTGCCGCTGTCCGGGGAATATGCTTCGGCGGCGGGATGGCGCTCGCTATGGCCTGCGACCTGCGGCTTGCCTCCGATAACTCGAGGTTCTGCATCCCCGCCGCCAAACTTGGGATCGGCTATGGCCTCGCCGGCACCGAAGGCCTCGTCGCAAAGCTAGGCTCCGCCCTCACCGCCGAGATGTTGTTCACAGCCAAAGTCTACAGCGCCCAGGAAGCGCTAGTGCGCGGCATCGTCCAAGCGACGGCCTCGGTCGCCGATTTCGACGAGCTCGTTACGGCCTATACGACAATGCTTGGCCAAAACGCTCCGCTCTCGATCCTTGCCGCTAAGCGTACAATTCGCGCCGCCCTCACCAGTGGGGAGCGGGATCGCGCCGAAGCCCAACGTGCCGTCGCCGCCTGCATGGCCAGCACCGACTACGCCGAGGGTCGCAGAGCATTTCTCGAAAAGCGCAAACCCAACTTCCAAGGCCGCTAGAACGCCGGTAAGGCTGCGGGGAAACGGAGACGTCCCATGAACATCAAAGACCAAGTCGCGATTGTCACCGGATCGGGCACCGGCATTGGCGCGGCTGTCGCATTGCGCCTTGCCGATCAAGGCGTGCGCGTCGCCGTGAACTACACGAAGAGCCTGAAGGAAGCGGAAGAAACGCTAAGCGCCATCAAAGCAAAGGGCGTGGACGCTATGCTGGCGCAAGGCGACGTCGGAAACGACGACGATTGCCGCCGCATTGCAAAGCAAGTCGTCGACAAGTGGAGCCGCATCGACATCCTCGTCAACAACGCAGGCGCCACTGTCTTCGCCGACCACGCGAACCTCGACGGCCTCACCGCCGACGACTTCTTGCGTATCTATCGCATCAACGTCGTGGGCTCGTTCCAGATGATCCGTGCATGCACGCCGCATCTGCGCGCCAGCGGCTTTGGCCGCGTCGTCAACATCTCGTCGGTGGCGGGCGTGTTGGGTGTCGGCTCTTCCGTGGCCTATGCCGCATCGAAGGGCGCACTCAACACAATGACACTATCGCTCGCCCGCGCCCTCGCGCCGGAGATCCGCGTCAACGCAGTCTGTCCGGGCTTCGTCGGCACGCGGTGGTTCTCCGACCGATTCGACGAAGCGACCTACGCCCGCATCGTCGAACACAATAAGCAGTCGACACCGCTTCATCGCGCGGGCACGCCCGAAGACATCGCCGAAGCCGTCGCCTTCTTCTGTGGCGAGGGCGCAAGGCACATCACCGGCGAACTTCTGTTGGCCGACGCCGGCCACCATCTGGCGCTGGCCGGGGTAACCAAGCGCCAATCCTGACGGCGTCTCCAGGAGTAGCACCCCGGCAACCCACACATTAGGGGTTGTGTTGCACAAACAACACGAGATTCGACCTCTAACCCGTTGCCAGGAAAGGGTCTTCGGCCTTTCATATTGATGGGGCTCGGCCTGGCTTGGTTGGCACGACGATGATGGGGGTACAAAGATGAAACGAACGCTTCTAGCGTTGAGTCTGCTTGCGACCGCAAGCTTCACACAGCCGGCGCTCGCCGACGGCGAGGAGGGCGGCGAAGAGGCTTCGGGACCGTTCTCAGTCACGATCACCGGCACGACCGACTATCGCTTCCGCGGTCAAAGCCAAAAGTCGCGCGACTTCGCTTTTCAAGGCTCGGTCGACTATGCGGGCGAAAGCGGCTTCTTCGCCGGCGTTTGGGCCTCGCAAATCGACTTCAGCGACTCAGCCGACTTCGATTCCGAAGTCGAGATCGATTTCTACGCGGGTTACAATTTCTCTGTCGGTGAAGGCACCGAGGGTAGCGTGAAAGCGACCTACTATCTCTATCCCGACAATCCGTTCAGCTACGAGTACTGGGAATTCCAGGTCGGGCTCAGCCACAGCATCGACAAGGTGACCCTGTCGGGCGAACTGAATTACAGCCCCGACTACTTCAATGAAACGGGTTCTGCGGTTGCGTTGGCAGGCGGAATCGAAATCGCGCTGCTCGACAGCCTAAGCGCAAGCGGTCACCTCGGCTATCAGTGGATTGACGACAACGCACTCTTTGGGACCGACGACTACATGTACTACGACATCGGTCTCACAGCGACATGGCAGCACCTCACGTTCGACGCGCGTTACGTTTCCACCGATCTCGACAACGGCGCATGTTTCCTCGGCACAGACCTCTGCGAGGGCGGCTTCGTCGGCACGGTGAGCCTCTCGTTCCCCTGATTCGCAAAACCGGTACAGGAAGCCAATCCTAACAGTCCGGGGCGGCCGCAAACCATTGCGAGCCGCCCTTTTTCTATGCACGCGCTGCACACGGCGCAGGCAAATGCCTGATACTTGAGCCCCGCGACAGGCGTGACATTTCCGGCGCACCCGCCGCGCTTGCTGTGTCCCCTGCCCACACGCGTTAACCCGTTGTCAACCATCTCCGCACCAAGACTTAATGCGACGGAAACTTAGATCGAGCCGCGTGCCCCTCGCACCGCCTCGTGCATTTGCAACCCCGTGTGTTGAAAGAGGTTTTGGTATGAAGAAGGCACTGACGGCGGGCGTATTCGCCGCCCTGACATTGGCAAGCATTCCGATCGCCTACGCCGGTGATGAAGAAGGCGCCTGGGGTCCATTCACGGCCGGCGCGACGTTGACCAGCGACTACCGCTTCCGCGGTCAAAGCCAATCGGATCGCGGCGCTGCGATTCAAGGCTGGGTACAATACGACCACAGCTCCGGCTTCTTCGCGAACGTGTGGGCCTCGAACATCGACTTCAATGATGCCGGCGCGGTGACGACTGACGATACCAATGTCGAGGTGGACCTCACGGTCGGCTACAATCATTCATTCAGCGAACAGCTGTCTGGCGGCATCAAAGCGGTGTACTATTGGTATGCCGACGCCGACTACCTCCCGGGCTCCAATGACTACGACTACTTCGAGGCGATCGCGAGCCTCGGTTATGACTTTGGGCCGGCAGCGGTGAGCGGCGAGCTCGCGTGGAGCCCTGACTACTTTGCCGAAAGCGGTGACGCAGTTTCGTTGAAGGGCGGTGTTTCGGTTCCAATTTTGGAGAAGTTCGCGTTCATGGGCGCGCTCTCCGCGTCGGGTAACATCGGCTATCAGTGGATCGACGACAATACCACGTTCGGCACGTCGGACTACCTGTACTATGACGTGGGCCTGTCCGCGGAATGGGAGATCTTTGTGATCGATCTGCGTTGGGTGGGCACCGACTTGAGCAAGGTCCAGTGCTTCGGTGGCTCCGACCTCTGCGAAGACGGTGTGGTCCTGTCACTCACTGCGAACCTGCCGGGCTGACAGTCTAGAGATTGGAATGCGAAAGCCCCCGCGCGACACGCGGGGGCTTTTCGTTTTCAGAAATCGAGGAAGCTCAACACCGCCGCTTTGTACGTCTTGTCGCCTACGCACGTCATGTGATCGCGCCCCGGTACGATGACTGTGTGACTCCCGGGCAGCGCCTCGGCAAGCGGCCCTGGCGGCCCCGTGATCGTGTCCTTCTCGCCGACGACAATGAGCGTCGGCACGTTCAACTCCTCGAACTCCGCCGCCGAGAACGAACGTCGCTCCCGCGTCATGCAAAGCGCCAGCGCTTCCAAATCGTTCTTGCCCTGTTCGGCGAACAGCCGGAACTGTCGCGGCACGGCACCCTGAACATCCGCCGCGTTCAGCGCCCGCAAACCCGCCGCGATCGCGTCCGTCTCGACAGAGCCGCGCCCATAGTAGTTCTCGCCCACCCCAGCAATCACCGCGCGTCGAACGCGCGCCTCGTTGTCGTGCAACAGGCGTAGTGTAATGAAGGCGCCCATCGAGTATCCCATGATGTCGGCCTGTGCGTGCCCCAGATGATCGAGCAGCCGCTCAATATCCCACGCGAGTTCACCCTCATTATAGGCATCGACATCATGCGGCTTGTCGCTCTCGCCGTGTCCGCGCACGTCGACCGCGATCACTTGCCGCCCGGCTAGGGTCAGCGTGTCGTACCAGCCCGGCGCCCGCCAGTTCGTGAACCGGTTGGACGCAAACCCATGCACAAGCACGATTGGGGGGCCTTCGCCCACGACTTCGTACGCAATGCGAATGCCGCCCGGCACCGTGAATGTGGGCATTTGACCTCTTCCTCTCCCTAAGCGAGGCTATCTGAACGTGTGAGGACCATAAGCCATGTCGCTGGAGAGTTTGAAGCGCGAGGTTGCCAGTGCGATCGACGCTCTACGCCCGGAACTGATCGCAGCCAGCCATGCGATCCATGCGAACCCCGAACTCGCGTTTGAGGAAAAATTCGCCTCGAACCTCCTGACCAAAACCGTCGAAAACCACGGCCTCGCCGTCGCGCGCGGCGCTTACGGTCTCCCGACTGCCTACGCCGCCGAATTCGGACCGAAGGGTCCAGCCGTCATGAGCCTCCTGTCCGAATATGATGCACTGCCCGGCATTGGCCACGCTTGCGGCCACAATGTCATTGCGACGGCGGGCTTGGGCGCGGCCCTCGGGCTGTCCAAACTAGGCAGGAACCTCACGGGCCGCGTCCGCTACATGGGCACGCCCGCGGAGGAACGCGGCGGCGGCAAAGAAATGATGGCGCAACACGGCGCCTTCGACGGCGCCGACGCCTCGATGATGGTTCACCCCGCAGGCTTCGACATGGTGACGATGCCTGTCATCGCACTCGCCGAGGTCGAGATAATCTACCACGGTCGCGCCGCGCATGCCTCGGCCATGCCTTCGCGCGGCCTGAACGCACTCGACGCACTCGTCACCGCGTACCAATCGATCGCCCAACTCCGCCAACACATTCAGCAGACCGAACGTATTCACGGCATCATTGTCGAAGGCGGCATGGCCCCCAACATCGTGCCGGAACGCGCCGCCGGCCGCTTCTATGTCCGCGCCAGAAACGGCGTCGAACTGGCGGCGCTCAAGAAGCGCGTGCAAGCATGCTTCGAAGCCGGCGCCCTCGCGACTGGCACAAGACTTGAAACGAATTGGGGCCGCGTCGATTGCCTTGACCTCAAAACCAACTGGCCGCTCGCACACGCTTATGAGGCCAATGCGACGGCACTAGGCCGAGAACTCCTCGATCCGTCGTCAATGCCGCCGGGCCTCGCTGGCTCGACCGACATGGGCAACGTCAGCCATCGCGTGCCGTCGATCC
>CXWJ01004072.1_pt1 | contig 19674 bp, 20 predicted proteins | sample 590841 | NCBI WGS metagenome assembly CXWJ01 (sample SAMEA3498367, study PRJEB10139) | wastewater metagenome | biome: wastewater treatment plant; material: activated sludge | place: Austria | collected 2015-01-21 | reverse complement strand
GCGTTATCGTAACGTTTGTTTTAGGGTTAGGATTAAAGTAAAAATAATCACAATTTATCCATCCTAAAGAATTTACTCCCCAAAAATAAAATGTATTTATTCCCAGTGAATCGGCTACTATTGGCAATGTTGAAGAATCGTTATCTGCCGTCCAGTTGGCATTTCCTTCGAAAGAATTTTTTGGCAATGAAGCATCGTAATATTTTTTCATTGGCTGGTTAGTGCCAAAATTTGTTTTAATAAATGTATTAATGCTTTTTCCGGAAGCTAATTTTAAAGGAATGCCGTTTTGTGATGCACCAAAATACATCATGCCCCCGCTTACCAAAAAATTGTCTGATGATTTTGTGCTTAATGCCGACAATATAATTTCTTTTTTTGACATTGCCTCTTTCACTTCCAAATCTACATTGCCTGTTACCTGATTACCGTTTGCATCTACAAACGTATTTGCCGACAGCACAAAATAACTTCCTTCAGCGGTGTATTTAGTAACGTTCGATGAATTATTAATTACAAATGTTTGAACCGGTACACCATTTTGGTTAAAAACTTCTACAATCTCATTGCTGGATGAGGTTGTTTCATCATCATTCTTTTTTTTACAGGTAAAAACCAAAAGAGATAAAAAAAACAGCAACAAAAATTTTATGCTTGCATGAACGCCTTTAAGATGCATAGATTATTTTTTTCAATCTTAGGCTATTATTAAAAGTCACAAACCTCAGACTATCTGTATTTTTCAACAGAAATGTAAACAGAAAAGTTATTGTACGTTTAGCACAAATTCCGTTGTAAATATTGTATTGCTATGATGTAAATCCCTGTCTACAATATACAACTCAACCATAAGCGTATCGTTAGTTTTTGAAGGAAAAAAACCATCTATTTTTAAATCAATATCACCCGAAATGTTTTTATTTCTTTCGTCAGGTGTAACACTGGGTATGCGGTAATTGTAGGGAATAAAAAAAGAAAGCTCGGTAAAAACACCATTTTGTTTTTCATAAAATTTTGTAAAACAATTGTGATAATACACACTTGAAGTATCAAAAGGCGGAAGCGTGTCCTTAGGCCGGAAACCAATATCTCCATCCCCATCAGTAAAGCCTATGGTGATTATAAATTTGTTTACCTCATATACATCTATCTTTTTAAAGGTAATTTCGGGTATTATGGGGAACGATTTTTCTTTTCGGCATGATAAAACAATTGATGCTGAAAACAAAACAGCAACAACAAATAAAAATCGAATTGGTAAAGTCATTTTATACATTTCATTGCTAAAATATAAACTTTAGGCATTGGTTTGAAATGTAAGGTTATTTGCCAGCGTTTTCTTCATAACCAACGGAGTTTCAGAAAAGTTACTTCGGAGTAATATATCGCTGCACTTCTACATTAAATTTTTTTAAAAACTCAATGCCTTCATCGCTTGCAATTTTTTTGTACTCGGCATAGGAGTTCAGATAAATAACTTTTTTAATGCCTGTGGTATAAATAACTTTAGCACAAGCCAGGCATGGCGAAAGCGTAACATACAAGGTGGCACCCTCAATGGACACATTGTTTTTTGAAGCGTATAAAATAGCGTTCTGCTCAGAATGTAAGGCAAGTGAGCATCCCCCTTTGCTATCTCTTGGGCATCCTGTTTCAGGCCACTCCGTATCGCAATTATGAGTGCCTGCTGGTGGGCCGTTATACCCTAATGACACAATTCGGGTATCGCGCGTAAGCACAGCACCCACTTTCATTTTTACGCAGTGCGATTTGCGCGCAAGATTTTGCGCGAGCTCCATGTAAATGTCGTCAAAACTTGGAATTTTTGTTTCCATTATATGTAATAAATTAAAAGCCCCCGTTATGAGAGCTTTTAAGTCTAACCATTTGTACCCGAGGCCGGGATCGAACCGGCACGAGGTTTAGCTCACTGGTGTTTGAGACCAGCGCGTCTACCAATTCCGCCACCCGGGCAATTGAGTGTGTGTTTGGGGGTGAAGTGTGGGTGTGTCAAAAAAAACGAGGGGGCGAAAATAGGTATTTTAGTGAGAAACCATTTGCCTAAATGCCTTTTTTTCTTTTCTTTGCGTCCCCTTAAAACAATCATGGCAAGAGACGTAAAAATATTTTCCGGTTCGGCTACCAAATATCTGGCAGATAATATAGCATTGTGTTACGGTTTGCCTTTGGGCGATGTAACGGTATCACGATTTAGCGATGGAGAATTTTCTCCGGCATTTGATGAAACGGTTCGCGGGTGCGATGTGTTTATCATACAGTCAACATTTTCACCATCGGATAATTTATTTGAACTGTTATTGTTGATTGACGCAGCAAAGCGTGCATCGGCTCATTACATTACAGCTGTAATTCCATATTTTGGATACGCACGCAGCGATAGAAAAGATAAACCAAGGGTTGCAATTGCATCTAAACTTGTTGCCAATCTTTTAACTGCTACAGGCGTTACACGTGTAATGACAATGGATTTACATGCACCACAGATACAAGGATTTTTTGATGTGCCAGTTGACCACTTGGATGCATCAAGCATTTTTGTTCCGTATATTAAAAACTTAAACCTGCCAAACCTTTTAATAGCGGCACCTGATATGGGTGGTGTACACCGCGCACGCGAGTATGCCAAATACTTTAATGCCGAAATGGCTATATGCGATAAGCATCGCAAACGTGCCAATGAAATTGATAGTATGACTGTAATTGGGGATGTTGTAGGAAAAGATGTGATACTTGTGGATGATATTGTTGACACAGCGGGTACGCTAACCAAGGCGGCATCGCTGTTAATGGATAAAGGCGCAGCAACCGTTCGTGCATTTTGCACACACGCTGTATTATCAGGGCAGGCTTATGAAAGAGTGGAAGCATCAAAACTTACAGAGTTAATAGTAACAGACTCTATTCCATTAAAAAGAAAATCAGATAAAATAGTTCAGCTGTCATCAGCCGAATTATTTTCGTATGCAATCAGAAGAGTGTATGAGTATTCTTCTATCAGCAATTTATTTGTAAAGTCGTAATAAATTCAAATCAATAAATAACAAACAATTAATTAAATGAAATGACAGTAATGCCGATAATAAAATAAAAAAATATTACTGGCATTCCATCTTGCAAAAATTAAATAAATAAATATATAATAAGATGAAATCAATTACAATTAAAGGTACCAAAAGAGTAGGCCACTCTAAAAGCGAGACTAAAAAACTCAGAGCCGATGGTAAAGTACCATGCGTATTATACGGTGGTAAAGACAATGTGCATTTCGAAGCTCCGGCTCTCGATTTCCGCCATTTGGTTTACACACCAAATGTTTACGTAGTTGCCCTTGATGTTGACGGGCAGCAGTACAATGCCGTAATGCGTGAAATACAGTTTCATCCTGTAACCGACCGCATACAACACATAGACTTTCAACAAGTGTTTGATAACAAACCGGTGGTAATGGGTATTCCGGTAAAGTTAAAGGGAACTGCTGAAGGTGTTCGCGAAGGCGGAAAGTTAATTCAGAAACTGCGCAAACTGCAGGTAAAAGCTTTACCGGCACAATTACCTGATGATATTGAAATAGATATTTCACCATTAGCAATCGGTAGTTCGGTACGTGTGGGAGATATTTCAAGAGAAGGCGTTACGTTTCTTGACTCAAAAAATAACATTATAGTTGGTGTGCGTGTAACGCGTGCTGTAGTTGAAGAGGCTCCTGTAGCTGCAGCCGCTGCTGCTCCTGCTGCCGGTGTCGAAGGCGCTGCTGCTCCTGCCGCTGCCGGTGCTGCTCCTGCTGCTGGCGCTAAACCTGCCGATGCAAAAGCAAAACCAACAAAGTAGTTTTTAAAAATAAAATCATCAAGGCTGAATGCATATTGTGTTCAGCCTTTTTAGTTTAAAATAAATAACCTCACCCCAACCTTCGCCTTGGGTAGAAGCAGGGCAATCAGAATGAAATTTTTAATTGCCGGATTAGGAAACATTGGTGCAGAATATGCCGACACACGCCACAACATTGGTTTTGGAGTGGTGGATTTTATTGCTGAAAAAAAGGAAATAAAATTTACCAGCAGCCGTCATGCATTTGTTACTGAATTTCGCTTTCGCGGGAAGACGGTTTTTATGATAAAGCCAACCACGTATATGAACCTTAGCGGCAAAGCTGTGAACTATTGGCTGCAGGCCGAAAATATTCCTAAAGAAAATTTATTGGTGATTACGGATGATATTGCTTTACCGTTTGGAACTATACGACTTCGCGCAAAAGGAAGTGATGGTGGGCATAACGGATTAAAAAGTATTGCCGAAAGTTTAAACTCCACCAATTATGCACGGGCGCGCTTTGGCGTGGGTAATGATTTTGGAAAAGGGCAACAGGTTAATTATGTGTTAGGCAAATGGAGTAACGATGAAATGAAGTTGATGCCTGAACGATTACTGCTTTCTGCTGATTTGGTTCTTAGTTTTATTGCCCATGGCATTACAAAAGCCATGAATGATTTTAACAATAAATAACCATTTGTTATTACGGATATTTACTAAATTTAATTACTTTTGTTACACAGAAAATAATAATAAATAATTTATAATGATGAAAAAATATTTACTCGCATTAAGTTTTTTATCCATTGCATTTCTTTCAAACGCACAAATTTTAGTTCAGTATGATTTTACAGGATATGATGGCACCGTCCCAAGCATAGCACCTGGATGGTACATTTCTCATAACGACACCGGATCATTTAAAACGTATTATACCACAGCAGGTACTTGTGGTATTGCTGTTCCTGCTTATAAATTTTCTATTGACTCTTGCTATATTACTTCGCCCACTTTCAGTAATGCAACCCAGGTGCAGTTTTATCTAAAGGGAAATGGTACACCCAATCCGTTCAACACATTTCATGTGTATGCATCACCTAATGGCAGTACTTGGAATTTAGTTCAAAGCATTAATCCTATTTCTTCATCAGCTACTACAATTACACTTCCACTTTCGAGTTCGGATGTGCAGGTAAAATTTTATTATCAAAAAGATTCATCAGGCTATAACGCAGGCATTGATGATATTGTTATTTCTAACGGCCCCGTAGGAGTTTCGCAAGTTAACGGTGCAGGACCACTTACGGTTTACCCAACTATGAGTAGTGGAAATATTTTTATTGAAGAAATTGGTGTAGGAAAAAATCATATTATTATTTCAGTTGTAAACATGATTGGAAAAGAAGTGAAAAAACTCGATTTCATCCAACTAAACGGTAAAACGTTAGTTTCATTAAATGATTTGCCTGAAGGCATTTATATTTTAAAAATCAAATCCGATAACAGCCAACTTGCCAAGCGAATTATTATTAAGAAGTAAACTAACCGGATATGTGTAACAGAAGCTGTCTAAAAGAGACAGCTTCTTTTTTTTGCCCAAATATTTTTTTAACCGGGTATTGTTTTTTGCATCATTTTTTGGGGATCATCAATAATACTAAAGCCATAGCGTTCGTACAATTTACCGGCATCGGTGGTTTTTAGTTTCCAACCTTGTATGTTTTTAAATGGCGGATAGCTGAAAATGTAATCCAATAAAATTATGGAATAGCCATTGCCACGGTGTTGGACATCTATAAATACGTCAAACAAATATGCAAGCACGGTGTAATCAGTAAGAACACGGGCAAAACCAATTTGCTTATTGTTATTATAAATGCCAAAACATACACAATGTTCAATCGTGGTTTTTACTTCTTCAATAGTTCTCCCCTTCGCCCAATAGGTGCTATTGGAAAGATAGTCATGAACAAAAGCAACATCTAATTTTTCCTTATCGGTTGATACAATTATGTTTTGCATAAAATTATTTTATCATAACACCTTCCTTGTCAAGAACAGGAATGTGGGTAAAAAAATCTTCACTGATAGAGTCGGGAAGAAACACATATTTTTTATCGTAAATATTGGTACCCACATAAAAACTTACCCAATATTCGTTATTCAATCCAAAAACATTTTCAATAATGGGTTCAACTTTTTCAAAACTCTTTGCAGGAATATTTTCAAAAAAATGCCTAAGCACCGATGTGTTTACTTTTTCTCCGTCTTTCATACCGTAACCTTTAGAAGTTACAAGTACACCTCTGATAGGTTCGTTTTTCAAATTAATAATGTAAACACTCCACTCTTCATTTCCATTTCTATCGCGAGTGCGCGATATAGCAAGTGCAACGTCTTCTACTTTAAGTTGGGGAATATCCTTGAGCACTAAAGTTTAATGTTTAAAGTTGGGTTAATTGCCGAATTGCTTTAATACTTCTTCAATAAAAACAGGATAGTCATTTGCTTTTTCGTTTGTATCCGTACTTCGTTCTTTTCCTAAGCGTATAATAATTATCTTTTTATCAGGAATTACAATTACGTACTGCCCTAATATTCCTCGCATGTAAAATATGTTGTGCTTATTGAAACTCGTAAGCCACCATTGATAACCATAAATTGTTGTTGGCATATTTGTTTCTTTATCCAATAACATGTTGGCTGTTGTGCTTGCAGTTACATAATTTGTGTCAACAATTTGTTTGCCGTTCCAGTTACCGTTTTGCAGATACAATTTTCCAAAGCGTGCAAAGTCACGTGCATTACTGTAATAACAGCAGTATGCTTTTTCATATCCTCCATCATGGTCAAGGCTCCATTGCGCTGCATGGTTTGCGTTCATAGGTTTCCACAATTTTTGCGATGCGTATTCCGAAATGCTCATGCCTGTGGCTTTGGTTAAAATTATTCCAAGCAATTCGGTATCGCAGCTTTTGTAGTTCCAATATTTTCCAGGCTCTTCAATTGCATTTAGTGATGTAACCTGTTTGTACAAATCTTTTCCATAATATGCTTCTGTAACCTGTGATGTAAGGGATGAATAGCCTTCATTCCAATCCAAGCCAGAACTCATCATCAGCAAATGTTTAATGGTGATTTTACTCTTAGGTGCATCTTTAAACTCAGGAATAAAATCAGCAACAGGCTGGTTGATGCTTTTAATTTTTCCTTCGTCAAGCGCTATTCCAATTAAAATACTTACCACACTTTTGGCCATCGAGAATGAATTTGAAAGTGAAGAGTCACCGTATCCATTCCAATATTGCTCATAAATTATGGAGTCGTTTTTTACAACCAAAAAAGCTACAGACTTGTAATCTTCCAAATGTTTTGTAAGTCGAGTAGATAATTTTTGTTTGTTATAAAGCAAAGAAATTTTCCAGTCTTGTGAATTTTCTGTTGCGATGATGTTTGTTGCAAACAAATCCAAATCATCAATATTTACATAGTTATAGATTAGTGCTTTGTAATAATATAACTTGTTGGTGGCAATTAAATACATGGTAACTAATGAGAAAATAAGAACAAGCCATTTAAAAATTACGCGAACCATGATGTTGTATATTACTTACGAAAGTAAAAAAATCAAATGGTTTTTTGAAACGATGTTAAATTGTTTTTAAACAACACGCTTTCATACGAGAGTTCATCTATCAAAACATTAAACACATCAGCAAAATGTTTTTTTAATTTCTGTTTCACTTCATTCATATCAAGTTGTGTGGCCAATTCTTTTTCCATAGACGTAACTGCTTTATCAGAAATTCCGCAAGGAACAATGTTGTTGAAGTAACTTAAATCTGTATTTACATTTAGCGCCCAGCCGTGCATGGTAACCCAGCGGCTGCACCGTACGCCAAAGGCACAAATTTTTCGTGCTGATGGTTTGCCGGCATCCAGCCACACTCCTGTTAATTTTTCAATACGCTCACCGTGTAAATTATATTCTGCCAATGTGCGAATTACAATTTCTTCGAGACAGCGCATGTATTTATGAATGTCGTTAAAAAACAAATCAAGATTTAAAATGGGATAACCAACAAGTTGGCCTGGGCCGTGATACGTTATATCACCACCACGATTTATTTTATAAAACGTTGCGTTGTTTTGGCTCAATACTTTTTTGTCAATAAGCAGGTTGTTTTCTTTACCGCTTTTTCCAAGTGTATAAACATGCGGGTGTTCGCAAAAAAGCAGGTAGTTTGTAGTCTGCAGCTTAATGTCTATAGTTTTTTTTTCTGAAATAATTTCCTGCAATAACGTTTCCTGCAACTGCCATGCTGCACTAAAATCAATTAATCCTAAATCAGTGAATGAAACTTTTTGCATTTAAATTTCTCCTAATTGCGCTCCGCTGGTGATGGGTGAGACTTCCGCTCTCATCTGAGGAAAAAACAAAACATCCTGAATAGAGTTTGAGTTTGTCATCATCATGGCAAGGCGGTCGATACCTATACCAAGCCCTGCAGTTGGTGGCATGCCGTATTCGATAGGACGTAAAAAATCTTCATCCAATTGCATTGCTTCTTCATCGCCTCGCAGCCCTAATTCTAATTGTTCTTCAAATCGTTTGCGCTGGTCAATAGGATCGTTAAGTTCAGAAAATGCATTGCACATTTCTTTGCCATTGCATATTGCTTCAAAGCGCTCCACCAACCCTGCTTTGTTTCGGTGCTTTTTTGCAAGTGGGCTCATCTCAACAGGATAATCGGTAATAAAAGTTGGCTGTATTAAATTTGCCTCGCACTTTTCACCAAAAATTTCATCAATAATTTTTCCGCGTCCTAACTTTGCATCTACATGTATGCCCATAGCTTTTGCAGCGCTGCGCATTTCGTCTTCATTCATATTGCTGATATCAACATTTGTAAAATGCTGTATGGCCTCATACATGGTCATTCGTTTCCAAGGACGTTTGAAATTTATTTTGTGCTCGCCAACTTGTACTTCTGTTGTTCCATGCAAATCCAAAGCAACTTTTTCTACCATTTCTTCCACAAGGTTCATCATCCACTGGTAATCTTTATAGGCAACATACAATTCAATTTGTGTAAACTCAGGATTGTGAAAACGGCTCATTCCCTCGTTGCGAAAATCTTTGGAGAATTCGTACACGCCATCATAGCCGCCAACAATCAAGCGCTTTAAGTACAATTCATTTGCAATGCGCAAATACAAAGTCATGTCAAGCGTGTTGTGATGCGTTTTAAACGGTCGAGCAGCCGCGCCACCGTACAATGGTTGAAGTATGGGTGTTTCAACTTCTAAATATCCTTTTTCATTCAGGTAATTGCGCATAGTGTTTACCAGTTGTGTGCGCTGCCTGAATACATTTTTTACCTGCGGATTTATAATTAAATCAACATAGCGCTGGCGGTAACGCAAATCGGGATCGCTAACGGCATCATACACTTCACCATCTTTTTCTTTTACAATGGGTAGCGGCTTTAAGGACTTACATAACAATTTTATTTCACTGGCATGAATAGAAATTTCGCCCGTTTTAGTTTTAAAAACATAACCCGTTACCCCAATAATGTCTCCAATATCCAACATTTTCTTCCAAACAATGTCATACATTGTTTTATCATCGCCTTTGCATATTTCATCACGCTTTACATAAATCTGAATTTTTCCAACACTGTCCTGCAGCACCGCAAATGCAGCTTTTCCCATGTCGCGTACACTCATTAATCGTCCTGCAAAAGATATTTCTTTAAATGCATCTGGGTTTGTTTCAAATTCGCCAAGTATAGCTGATGAAGTTGTATTTACATCAAATAATTCGGCCGGATATGGATTGATACCAAGTTTTTCTAATTCTTTTAATTTATCTCTGCGGATAATTTCCTGTTCTGATAATTGCATAATTGCTTTTGATAAAAATGACTGGCAAAGATAGAAAAAGGCTTGGGTTGTATTGACTTATAGGCTGCAAGAAATTGAAATGGGAGCATGCATAAATTTGCTCAAAAAAATGTTTAAACCCGGCTTAACAAACTTTTTTATTTTCGCCACATGGATACAGTAGTAAGCGGTATAAGATNNTTTATTGCCGATTATCATTCGCTTACCACGCACCCAACTCCGCACGATTTGCACAGCAACGTAAAGCAAGTACTTGCCGAATATTTGGCCTGCGGTATTGATCCTGAAAAAAGCACCATCTATATACAAAGCGACTTGCCAGAAACAACAGAACTTTATTTACTGCTAAACATGAATGAGTATGTTGGCGAGCTTGAACGTGTGGCTTCGTTTAAAGAAAAAATCAGGAAACATCCTGACAATGTAAATGCCGGCCTGCTTACGTATCCTGTGTTGATGGCTGCTGACATTTTAATTCACAAAGCAAGCAAAGTACCAGTGGGAAAAGATCAAGAGCAACATCTTGAAATGACCCGCACTTTTGGAAACCGATTTAACCGATTGTATAAAACTGAATATTTCCCTGAACCCGTTGCTTTTAATTTTGGACAGAGCCTTGTAAAAATACCGGGACTGGATGGTAGTGGAAAAATGGGAAAGTCAGAAGGGGAAGGGAATGCGATTTTTTTAAGCGACAGCCAAGATGTTATCAGAAAAAAAGTGATGCGTGCTGTAACGGACAGTGGACCAACAGAACCTGATTCCATAAAACCGGAATCAATTCAAAACTTATTTACGTTGATGAAAGTAGTTTCAACAGAGGATACTGTTAAACATTTTGATGACGCATACAACAATTGCAGCATTAGGTATGGTGACATGAAAAAACAACTGGCCGAAGACATGGTGAAGTTTGTATTTCCAATTACCGAAAAAATAAAAGCCATAGCTGCTGACAGTAATTACATAAACAAAGTAGTAAAGCAGGGAAGGGATAAAGCTCATGCCAGTGCATCAAAAACAATTTCGGAAGTGCGCGAGCTAATAGGATTTAAAAAATTTTAAAGAATTAAGTTTTTTTATTTCTGCTTTGATTTTCCTGTAATCATTTTCAGGTTGCTTACTTCAATTTCTGATAAAAACCTCCATCGTCCGCGAGGTAAATCTTTTTTGGTAAGCCCTGCAAAAATAACACGGTCGAGTTTTACAACAGCGTAACCAAGCGATTCAAAAATTCTGCGCACAATTCTGTTTTTGCCCGAGTGCAGTTCAACTCCAATTTGTGATTTATCAGCAAAGTCGGTATCGTATTCAATGCTGTCAACTTTAGCAAAACCATCTTCCAGTTCAATGCCATTGCGAATGGTTTCCATATCATCAGCCGATAATTTTTTATCTAACTCTACATGATAAATTTTTTGCACCTGCGAGCCCGGATGCATTAATTTTTTGGCAAGGTCGCCATCGTTTGTAAAAAGTAAAACACCGGTTGTGTTTCTGTCTAATCTTCCAACAGGATACACTCTTTCTTTACACGCTTTGCTTATAAGTTCCATTACGGTGCGTCTGTTTTGAGGATCATCTGTAGTGGTAATAAAATCTTTGGGTTTATTTAGTAATACATAACGCAACACTTCATTGCGAATGGTTGCGCCATTGTAACGTACAACATCACCTTGCTTTACTTTGGTGCCAAGTTCGGTAACAAGTTCTCCGTTTACAGTAATAAGCCCTGCTGTAATTAAATCATCGGCTTCGCGTCTGCTGCAAATGCCGCTGTTGGCAACATATTTATTTAATCGTGATGTGCCGTCATAAACAACTTCCTCATTCTTTCTTATGGATGATTTGCTATAGGCATTTCTGCCAAAGGATTTAAATTGTTTGTTATCTCTGCGAAAATTTTTATTGCTGTCATCCGGTTTGTCAAAACTTTTGCCGCGTGGTTTAAAAGGTCTTTCGTTTCTGTCATCAAAATTTTTCTTTCCCCTAAGGTTGCTTCTTTCTTCTTGCCCTCTTTGTTCAAATCCAGAAGTACGTCTGTTATCACGAGAATTATCAAAACTTCTTCTTTCTGGTTTAAAAGATCTTTCTTCTCTGTCATCAAAATTTTTATTACTCTTATAACCACCCCTTTCTTTATAAGGAGGTTTGTCAAAACTTTTTGCTCGCGGTTTAAAAGGTTTATCAACAAAACTTTTTTTCTCTCTGAAATATCCCGCATCGCCATCCTCTTTTTTTGAAAAACGATTGGCACCTCTTTCACCACTTGGTCTATCAAAACTTTTACTTCTTGGTTTAAAGGGCCTTTCTCCTCTGTTATCAAAATTTTTCTTTCCCTTGTAACCACTTGCTTCTTCATCGCCCCTTTGTTTATATGCAGGTTTATCAAAACTTTTGCCGCGTGGTTTAAAAGGTTTATTGCCAAAACTTTTTTTCTCTCTGTAATTTCCCGAATCACCCTCTTCTTTTTTTGAAAAACGGGTAACACCTATTTCGCCAGTTGGTTTGTCAAAGCTTTTACCTCTTGGTTTAAATGGCCTTTCATCATTGTTGTTATATTTTTTTCGTTCTCCTCTGTCTTCACGCGTGTCTGTGTCTTTTGAAAAACGTGTATTGCTTCTTACCGCTGGTTTTCTCTCAGAAGAAGAGTAAACACTGCCTTCGCCCTTATTGTATCGTCTTGTTGATTTTTGAATTCTCTTCCGCATTTTTATTTTTTTACTTAATAACCCAACAAATTAATTTCTTGATAACTACTTTATAGCAAACTGTGCCATCATTTCGTAACGTATTTTTATTTTTTGAAAATCCAGTCCTGAAGGCGTAACCCCTCCGGCATCCATAGCCATGTTACTCATCATCATTTCTTTCATATACACCGGTTGGTTATAGGTGTTTTCAATTTCTTTTATCAGCAATGCCTCGCCTGCTTTTTCGCCAATGCTTTCACATAAATAGTTGGCTTTATCTCTTGCAGCTTTTAGCGCATTAATTTTTACCTGCTTGCGGTATGTTTCCATCTGGCTGTGTGTGGTGTTGCTTATGTTCATGTTTTGTGTGCTGTTATCATCCAGCATGCTCATTAGCTTTTCTATTTGTGCCGAAGCTGAAAACTTAATAGTGAATGTGGAACTTGCCATAAAATCAGGCTCGCGTTTTTTGCGCTGCCAGTACCAACCACTTATGTCGTAACCGTTGATGCCCTGAATAAAAATATTTTCTTTTGCAATGCCTGCCTTGCTGCAAGCGTCTAAAAAACTTTTACGCACATCGTTAATGTCAATTTTCCTTTTTTGTTTGTCGTAATATTCCTGCACAGTTATGTCAACATAAATTTCGTCAGGCACAATTTCCATTTCGGCACTGCCAGTAACTTCTATTTTCTTTTTTTCGGGTTGAGTTACTGCCGTTTGTGCAAAGGCAATTTTTGCCAAACAACTCAAAAGAACTGCACAGGCAATCCATTTAATTTTTTGCATAAGGTGTTTGTAATTTATTGAGAGCAAAGATAGGCTAAAATGCAAGGCAGAACTCTCATTATGAGAACAGATTGAAAATTGCAGATTAAGGCAAGTTCTAATACACAATGGTCACTATTCTGTTTTCAATCCTCTTCACATATACGGATAAAAAGCATCTTCAATATATTTCAATTCATGTCGGCCGTTAAACATGGTGATGGAGACAATATCGTACCGGCACTCCATGTTGATGTCTTTTGATTGTATGTAATAGTCAGCAGCATGTGCCAAAAAGCGTATTTTTTTGTTTGACACACCTTCTTCGGGTTCGCCAAAAAAATTGCCGGTGCGCGTTTTTACTTCCACAATGCAAAGTGTTTTCCCTTTTTTTGCAATAATGTCAATTTCATATTGCATGTACTTCCAGTTACGGTTTAAAATTTCGTAACCGTTTTCAAGCATGTATTTTACTGCAAGTTCTTCGCCTTCTTTTCCGGTTTGGTTGTGCTGGGCCATTTTTTGCAATGAGGGAATTAAGTGATTGAGGATGCCGGACTATTCGTATTTCGCTATTATTCGTAGCGGAGGTAATTAGGTAATTAAGTTATTAGGGAGATTGAGTGATACATTTTCATTTCCCACATTCAATTCAACTTCTCGTCCTAAAATCAAAGGGTTGTTGTTTGGAATGTGCCCGGCCGGAAAATTAAAGCAAACGGGATATTTATATTCTGCTACGTGTTCCAAAATTATTTCTTCTGCAGTTTTTCCAAACGGGTTGTCGGTTTTAAAACCAAATGCTTTTGTGTTATCACGCATATCATTCATTCCGCCTACAATTAGTCCATTAATTTGTTTTAAAACATTTGCATTTTTTAATGCTACCATCATTCTGTCTATATGATACAAGTATTCGTCCAAATCTTCAATAAAAAGTATAGAGTTTTTAAAGAATTCCGAAGGAAGAGTTGTAATACCAGCATATAATAAGGATAAGTTGCCTCCAACCAATTTTCCTTTGACTTTGCCGATTTTGTTTAAACGATTTGCATCCAAATGAATGTTATACTTCTTTCCAAATAAAATTTCTTTTAACGAATTTATAATTGGTGCAGGGGCTTTAGAAAAATTAATTGCCATTGGTGCATGCAAGGTTTCTATGCCCAGGTTATTTGTAAGTAAGTGTAGAGTTGTAACGTCACTAAATCCTATGAGCCATTTTGGGTTCTTTTTTAATTTTGAAAATATTACATCATTAACTATTCGCATAGTTCCGTAACCGCCTCGCGCAAATAAAATTGCTTTGCTGTTTTTATTATTTAACTCATTTTGCAAATCTTCCAGTCGTTGCTCATCGCTTCCTGCAAACTGAAATTGAGATTGGTATAAATTTTTTCCTTCAGTAACTTTTAATCCCCACCCATTTAAAATTTTAATGGCCGGCTGTATTTCTTCTTTAGAAACTTTTCGGGCCGTTGCTATTATTGCTACGGAATCGCCAGATTTTAGGTAGGGTGGTATTATCACTGTTTTGTTTTTACTTTTGCTAAAATGAATTTATCTATGCAAAGAAAAAAAGTTTATCTCATTCTGTTAAGTTATTTTGTTACAGGTTTTGCACATGCACAAAAAAACATTTCGGTTTTATTTATCGGCAACAGCTATACAGCTTCCAATAATCTGCCCAATATGCTTCAGCAAATTGGCTATACCATGGGCGATAGTATTTTTGTAGATAGTTATAATCCGGGAGGCTATTCATTGCTTACACATTCGCAGGATGCAAATACTATAAATAAAATAAATCAGCAGGCATGGGATTATGTGGTGTTGCAGGATCAAAGCCAGCGCCCATCGTTTGAGCCTGCTTATGTTGATACGGCTGTTATACCATACGCGCTTTTTTTAGATAGTGTTATTCAGGCAAATAATGCATGCACGCAAACCGTTTTTTATATGACATGGGGGCGCAAGTATGGTGATGCTGGCAATTGCCCTTTTTATCCGCCTGTGTGTACTTTTGCTGGAATGCAGCAGCGTTTAAAAGAATCGTATGTATTGATGAGTGACACATGCAAAGGAATTGCAGCACCGGTGGGAGAGGCTTTCAAATTATCTATGCAGCTCGACAGCAACATAAATTTATACATTTCAGATAACAGCCATCCTTCGGTGGCAGGTACATATTTGGCAGCGTGTACATTTTACGCAACCATTTTGCACAAGCAAGTTATAAATCAAAACTACACAGCCGGCTTAAGCGTAAGCGATGCCGCTTTTTTACAATATGTGGCATGGCAAACCGTGCGCGACAGTTCGCTGGTTTGGAATTTGGGTGTAAACGAACCGTTTGCTTATTTTAATTTTCAAAATTTAGGAAACCTGCAGGTACAGTTTTCGTGCCCGGGTAATTTAAATTACAATCATCTTTGGTATTTTGGCGATACCACCTACTCGACACAAGCCGAACCTTTGCACCAGTATTTGTATTCGTATTATTTTCCGGTACAGCATGTGGTGTATGATAGCTGCAGGTACGATTCAGTTTCAATTATTATTAATGCTGTAGGGCAATTGAGTGTACCTGAACCACACAACTATAGTTTTAGCTGCTGGTATAATAAAAACACAGAACAAATTTTATTTCAGTTTAAAAGTATTCAAGCTAATATGGTTTCGGCAATTCGCGTTTTTGATGCGAAAGGAGTTTTGATGGATACACATATTATTTCATCAAACGAAAAAACAATGACTGTTGATGCCGGAAATATTCTTGAGGGAGTTTACATTATAGATTTACTTACTAAGTCAAATGAGACATTCCGGCAAAAAATTATTGTAATAGAGTAGCCTGTTAAATTACTTTATCGGTTCAGAAATTGAATTTGCCCATTCAGTAGTTAGAATTTTAGAGGTAAGATATTTTACCTTTATATTGCATTTGTAAATTAAAACGCGGCAACAACTTGCTGAATTGTTAAGAACGTTGATTTGCATTATTACTACCTATTTGTCAATCATACATTAGTTTAACCGATAAAAAACAAGCACATGAAGAAAATTTACATTATCCCATTATTTTTTCTGCTAACCATATTTGCGTTTGCAGAACTGTTGCAAAAAGACGGCAAGGCTGCACGCACAGGTTCGCCAGGTGAATTTGATTGCACAGGATGCCACACAAGTTTTCCTGTAAATACAGGCGGAGGCTCTATCACCATTTCATCACCAAATTTAACCAACTGGCAGTATGTGCCCGGACAGGTTTATCAAATTGATGTTACAGTAGCTAAAACAGGAGTGCCGCTTTTTGGCTTTGGATTTGAAGCCCTGCGAACCAGCAACAATACCAATGGCGGAATTTTAAGTATTACCAACTCAGTTGAGACACAAATTAAATCGGCTGTGGTAAGTGGTTCATCGCGCACCAATGTGGTGCATAAAGAAAACGGTGGGCTTACTGCAAACTCGCACACTTTTTCGTTTAACTGGACGGCACCTGCAACCAATATTGGTAACATACGGTTTTATACAGCCGGCAATGCGGCCGATAATAATGATGACTCGTTAGGGGATTATGTTTACAAAACTTCACAATTGGTTACACCGTTTATTGTAGGCTTAGCCGAAACAAGTGCCGATGCAGCTGTTTCTGTTTTTCCAAATCCGGCAAATGAAAGGGTTGAAGTTTCGGGTTTGGCGTTTGAAATTGGCGACATGATGGAAATTATAAATGCCGAAGGAGAAATTGTTTATCAAACCGTAATCAATATGCCATCAACCAACATCAAACTTAAAACCTTAAACTATAGCAACGGATTGTACTTTTTGCGCATTCAAACCAATAAACAATCCAAAAGGTATGCCTCAAAATTTTTAATACACCACTAACCCGAAATGAGAATTTGTTTTGTTGTTTTTGCAGCGGTATTATTTCTTACATCCTGTACTTACGAAAAGGTAGAAGTATCCGAGCCTGCTGAGGATACTTCTACCGTGTGCGATACATCATTGGTTACCTATACTAAAGACATCGAACCCTTGCTTTTGCAGCATTGCGGTACTGATAACGAATGTCACAGCACAAGCCTGAGCACAAATGATACGCCATTGGACTCGTATGAACTTGATACTCTTTTTGCAGGTACTGGTCAATTGCTAAACAGTGTTACTTCACAAAACGGTAACCCGCCAGCAATGCCTAAAAATGGTGATAAACTTTCGGAGTGCGATGTAAATAAAATTCGAGCCTGGATTAATCAGGGAATGATCAGGTAAGCCTGAGCAGAATATTTTTTATTCTAAATGTTCAATGTTGAATGATTATTTTTTTTGTACCTATTTCGTTTCCAGATTTTACCTGCACCAAATAAATTCCATTTTTAAATTTGCTTACATCAATTTCTGTTTTCGCGCTACTTGCATCCATATTCAGCATTTCTTTTCCCACCATATCAAAAACAGTAAGCTTAGTATCAACTTTAAACGTTAAACCCGAAACTTCAACCTTTTCATTTGCCGGATTAGGGCTCAGGTGAAATGTGTTTTTAAAATCAGCATTGCCTAAACCATTGGTTCCTGAAACATAAAACATGTGCGAATAGGTGTTGCCGTTGTAAACCGATTCAAATTTCCACCAACCGGGTACAAACCAGGGATCAATAACATAAAACCATCGCACATAGGTGGTGGCAATGGTAGGCCATGGGCACGTAAACGGAAAATTAAGCACATTAACGTTTGACGGATTGTAAATGTTTAGCTGCATGGATGAGTTTAATTCCATATCACGGGTATAAAGCCACAACCACAGCGAGTCGCCAAGGTTAAATGTGTCGGCCTCGAATGTAATTTCTGGATTGGGGCAGTTGTAATAATCCACCTGTGTTTTTTTGGTACAGATGCGGTTTATCGAAGGCACGTTATACGTTTGTTGATTTTGCCACCATGTATCTCCGGCATTTAAACTGTTACATGTTCCGTCCCATGGGTCAACCAGTAATCCGTTTGCGTCAATTACCTGAAAATGCAAGTGCGGCCAACTGCTGCTGCCGCTGCTGCCTGCTGTGCCCAGATATTCGCCAAGGGCTACACTGTCGCCAACAATTTTTGTGGTAAGCGATCCGGTTTTAAAATGCAGATACCATGCAATGGAGTTATCATCGTGCAGCACGTGTATGGCATTCCAGATTCCGGTGCCGTTGTTGTTACAATTGCGGTCATAGTTACCGTCAACCTTATTTATAATAATGCCGGGTGCTGCTGCAATTACTTCCATTACTTGCTCATCCATTCTACGCCACGCATAAGGCCATAAAATAATGTCGGTGCCTGCATGATTGCCCGATGACCAGTCGTAAGTACGATTGCCACAGTTATAATCCAACAGGTTGTTGTTCCATGTGGAATTGTGATCTACCAGATAGTTTACTGTATAGTAGCCATAATCAGTAAATCCGGCTTTAGCTTGAGTGGGCCATATAAAAAGTGGGTGTACAGATGAGGTTTTTTTTTCGAAGCCAGGATTTTTTTTCTTTAATACTGCAATGTTGTTATCAATTTGTTTTTGCATCCACTGCATTTCAGCTTTGGTAATACAGTTGGTTTTTTCAAAAACAGCTTTGCTGAGGAAGGCAGGTGATGGCGCTTTGGGGTTTGAAGAGTTGTAGTTTTTTGTTGGAATCAAAATGGTCTCATCTCTTCTGGAAATAGATTGTGCAATGCATGCACACACTGCAAAAAACAAAACAGATGTGATGTAAATTTTTTTCATACTAAGGTGATTTTAATGGTTAATGATTAGCTTTAGTGTTTTAATTTCCTTTCCCAAAAATAGTTGAATTATATATAATCCTGAAGGAAAATTATTTGTGTCAATCCTAAATGTAGAAGTAGTGCTTCTCTGACAAAACACCTGCTGCCCCACTTTATTTGTAATATTTATCAAAGCTTGCTGAGGCAATCCTGTTATTGTAAGATTATCACCGGCAGGATTAGGGAATAGTGTAACATCATCTATGCTGTTTTCATTTATTCCTACATTGCAAAACACATCATTTAGCTTTTGCCATATCTGGTCATCAAAATTTGTGATGGCGGCAAGTGAACTGTCAGCCGCATTTCCCATTCGTACCAGCACTAAATTTTTACTTGGCACAATGTGAATTTTTTGGTCGTTTTTACCAAGAGCTGCATACGTATCAGCTGGTGCTGATGGAAATAAATAGCCCGGAAAAATAAATTGTAACCCAGGAACCATAAAAGAACTTTTGCCGTTTAGCCACCACAAATAACCGTACGACTGATTTAAATTTTGCGATGTATTTTTCATTTGGTTAAAGTAGGCAGTGTCGTGCAGCAGTGTGTCGCCATTCCAGATTCCGTTGTTTAACATGGTTAAACCAAAGCGCGCCATTGTACGAGCCGTGCTGTAATAAATATCGTTGTACGCTGTGGTAAGCCATAACCC